>Ga0209077_1000076_pt1 | contig 23274 bp, 15 predicted proteins | sample PPLLak1March2015_FD_187247 | JGI IMG/M metagenome (GOLD analysis project Ga0209077, IMG submission 187247) | Freshwater sediment microbial communities from Prairie Pothole Lake near Jamestown, North Dakota, USA - PPLs Lake P7 Core (1) Depth... | ecosystem: Environmental > Aquatic > Freshwater >... | reverse complement strand
CAATCCCGAATGTTGGAACTTTGAAAACATTCCGGAAGTGACCGATTGGGATGAGCACAACTGCCATGAGCAACGCTGGTTCCTGACCGGTGGGGATGAGCTCATTGGCGATACTGTCAATGGGTTCCTGTACCAGACCGTGGGTATTGATTACCCGGATGGCGGGATCGATCCTGATGATCCCTTTGTGAGTGTGGTAGGTGACGACTTCGTGGTTGGCTTATACGTTCTCAAACGCCAGGGCACCGGCTGGAGGATGGTGGTATTCCCGGTCGGAAATGTCCTATCCATCGACGATCCCCTGTACAACACCACCTTCAGTTTTGGTAGAGTCATCCTCAACGCAGAAGAACCGGAGATCAACCCCAATGACTAGCTTTTCAAATGCACTGGAAGACCTGAAGCTGGGTGAGAAAGTCACCCGGAAAGCATGGGAATCAAGACAGCATCTGGAATTTCAAAACGCTGATGAAGATGATGAAACATCCAGACCCAGCATCATACTCAACACTGAGAATGGTGATCAGATACCCTGGGTGGCTTCTCAGCCGGATATCCTGGCTGAGGACTGGGAGATTGCTGACTGAGCACCTGAGGCTGGTTGCTGGTTCCCCCTAGACCAGCCAAAGCACTGTTGGTCGCACCAGTGTAAAAATGCGACCTCCAATTCAAACCAGGGAGAACCACATGGGACAGACCTTAGGCCAGTATTACGTGGGCACCGACTTCAACCCGGGCCACAACACCGCAGTAGATGAGATCAAGCACAAGGCTGCTGACCTGATCGACTGCATTCAACGTTCTGGAGTGGATCCGCGTACCAGAGCATTGGCCATTACCAACATCGAACAGGGAGCCATGTGGGGGGTGAAATCAGCCACCAAACGTGTAGAGAACGCTCCAACAGATATTCCTTCCTACTGATTTCCTCAGTGGTGCTTTGTGGAGTCTTGCCCCCCTTAACCGGGGGGATTTTTTAAATCAAACTCCCCACCACCAGGATCGGCTCAGAACCATTGTCCGGTAGCCAGCCAGGATACTGTTTCTGGATCTCCTTGATCTTCACCTTCTTGACATTGCCCTTGGCCTTGATCAGGTTGAAGGCATAACGCCGATCCCCAGCTTTCATTTTAGAAACAATACTTTGGCCAGACCAGGCAGCCCGGATGCTGCGACCTGACAGGTGGTAGCGTTCGAAGTTGTAACGAACCGTGTCTGCCTTGTCGCGCGTGCCATAGATGGGCTGAATCTTATTGGGGATTTGGGAAGTCCCTGCATATACCTTTCCGCTGATGTAACCGGCATTGCGGGTAGTGCTGACCGCGTAGGAAATACCGGTCATGAAGTTTTTGTCCCAGCTGTTGTTGAAGAAGCTCTCATGGCTGGGATTGGAGAAGCCAGCATAGGGTTTGACCAGGAACTTGGAGATACCCAGTGCCAGTAATCGAACGGCCAGCATGTAGTGATACCGGTTTCCGTCCGTCTTGAGCTGGTTCAGCTTGATCGAGAGCGGCCGCAGATCCCGGCACCAATGGATGTCCATGGGCCCATAGAAATGGTCGTAATTGGACATTTATCTGCGCTTGCTGCCACTGGGTTTCTTGGCTGCTGATTTATCCGGTGTACGGGGTGAACTGTACATGTGGCCAGCCCGGTCCTGCTTGCCCTTGGGTTTGCTGCCCGGTGGGCAGTAAGCTTTACCTTTCATGGCACTCTCCTACTTGTTCCGGATGGTAATTCTGATGGTGCGTTCATACTCTCGGGTTGATACGCAAATCACATGGTTGGTGAGCTTGTGGATGGTCCCCAGAACCCCACCTGCTGACACCCAGACCACCGCTTTATTGAAATCCAGGATGGTGCTGGAGTCGATTACAAGGCCAGTACCCAGTGAAGTGATCGCCCAGGTACTGGAAACGATCTGATCGTCGGGATCTGACTCTGCGAAGAGGATGGAATAATCGATGGTGTAATCGAGCTTCTCGGCAGGATCTTTAATGGCTTCGTAGCTCATGCCCAGAAATACCTCTCATCCTCGACAATGAATTTCTGCCCTGTTGGTGGGGTGGTAATAACCGTATCCCCAAACACCAAAAAGGGAGCACCGGCTGAGTTCTCCACAGAATTGCTAACAGTGAATTGAACGCCAGCAGAATTACGCGCCAGGTTGTGCACGATGTAACTGTTACCAATGGCAGTCTTGGCTACGGCGACTGTCATTCTTCGTACCAGATCGTGTCATCTGTGCAGAACAAAGTAACTCTGCTGGCTGCTGCTACCGAGATGGAGGTATCCACAGCCAGTGCTTCAATAACGTCGCTAGTGTTGGGAAACAGAGCCAGGGCATTGGCACCACGGTTGAAGACCACCACACGTAAGCCCCCAACGGCCGGAGGAAGCTTCACCGAATCTCCTGCTGCAGCCACGGTGTTTACCACGTTGTATTCCGTGGTCAGGAGTATGGCATTGGTTTGCCCACCACTAGCGAAAGCGGTAATACCCAGGGTACGGGTATTGATACTGGTTGGCTGAACAGCTGAAGCAATCAAAGCCCGTTCAAAGACTGTCAGCAGTAACTTGACCGCACCTTCAGTGAGGTCATCAGAATTTCCGGTCAGGGCTACAGTGGCCAGTTCGTCTGTTGACAAGGTGGTCTTGACCCACACTGCCAGATTGACCGTGGCATCGAGGCAGCGATAGGCTTCATCGGTGCTCATATCGACCCAGGAAGATCCAATCCCATACCCATCAGAACTGTCATCCGTACTGGTGGGTGCAGCGAGGCCTGCATAATTGTTCTTAATGCCGGGTGTGGAGGCTGCAAGGGCTTGAGCAACCCGCAGTGCCGTCATGATCTTGGTGTTTTCAGTACCTGCTTCCGCTTCCGCCTGGGAAGCCAGGATGTCATTCAACAGGGTGGAAAGATTATCCCCGGGCTGGGTAGCTGAATCTGCCAATGCTCCTTGGGCAGCGGTAGCAAAGTCCCCGATATCTTCCCCAGCTGCTGTTCCCAAATCCCCTGGTTGTAATGCTGAATCCAGCAAGGCTGCATCAGCTGTTGGATCCCGGCCATTGATGGTCGAGGTGGTGGTGATCGGGGCAGTGAAATCAACTGGCCTGTTGGCTATATACGAATCGGCTCCCTGAGGAGCCTGGATTTCGAGTGTGCTCTCATTAAGAGCCAGAATCTCACGCGCTGCCATTTATGTTCCCTTTAGTTGGCTGTAACAACACCATGCTGATCCATGATGAACCACTGGGTACCATCCCACATCATCTGGATGAAGTTATCCACAGCAGCAAAAGTGATGGTGCTCATGGGACCAGTGGTAACCGTGATCACACAATTCCCCACATAGGCAAACATGCGTACTGTTTTGACCAGCCCCCGCTTGGTGCCATCAGGCCAGACACTGGTGGCTGCCCCAGTGGTATTGACCTTGGTTAATGCCGAGATCATGTTCACTGAAGCCAGAGCACCCTGGCCACTGAGGATCTGTGGTGCACCACTGGGATAGGTTGGATTGATTTCCCCGGAAGCCCGGGGGGTATTGAAATACTCGGGGATAATGTACTGCTTGCCCTTCAGATCCGGCCGGTCAATATCAAATACCTGGATAACATGCCGGTCATTCAACTGGGTCAGCAGCTGTCCCTTGCCTCCAGGTGCTCCTCTGATGGGTTCAGCCATGTCATTGCTCCTTGGTTATTGGACCCGTTCATCAACGATGAACCAAGACGATGCTCCCCACATGATATGCAGTAAGTCATCTGCAGTTTCCAATCTGTAGGGAGAAAAAGATGCTCCTTCGATGGTAATGTCAATTGGACTTCCATTACTGGAAGAAGCTATCCGGATGTACTTGTTCAGCCCGGGTTTATTGGCTGCTGCCAAGGTTGCTGTTGAAGCCGGCTCTGGACCCGTGATGATGATCTTGGTTTGAGCCGAAGTCAGATTGATGGCTCCCAGATCTCCTGCTCCAGTCAGAGTTTGTGGAGGACCATCAGGCCAGATCGCATAGATATACCCTTCTTCCAGTTCACCACCACCAGGTGCTTCAGGGAATTCGATATCACCTGGAGAAATAGCCTGTGGATGGTTCAGATCTCGCCGGTTTAGGTCAACGACAGGAATCACATGACTGGGAGAAAGGGCAGTCAAGATCTGTACGTTCGCCCCGGGGGGTGGTTTCACAGGCATGTTGCCTCCTCAGGCAATCAGATCAACGCCAACATTATCCATGGGAACCCAATAGGTTCCTGCCCACATCAGGGTCAGTGAATCATAGGCTTCGGCGTATACCGCCGAGGTGAATCCGTCCCCGGTTACATACAGGGTAAAAGCACCCGGAGTCTCTCCCAGCCGTACCGTCTTCAGTACACCTACCTTGACACCATCTTCCAGTGTGGCAGAGCAGGGTCCGGTAGTAGGCACTATGGTGGTCTGGTAGCCGGCCTGACTGACTGCTCCCAGATCATCCAGACCTGTCAGTGTCTCGGCTGCACCAGTCGGATACACCGGGGAGGCATAACCTTCCTCGATAATCTCTTCACCACCACCACCTTCAGTAGGAGGGGGTAAAACAAGATCGGCAGGAAGGATGGCCATGGCTCTGTAGCCAGGATAATCATTCAGGTCAACCACCGGAATGGCATGGCTTTCCTTGAGCTCTGTCAAGATCTCAACTTGTGAACCGGGAGGTACTTTATATCCTGACATGATAGTGTCCTCTTAGCAGCAGTTAACCCACAATTTGCCAACTATATCACGGAGAAAACCATGAAACTTCCTAACCTTACCCGCAACCAGATGATTCTTTTATTTGCCATCTGCCTGGGCATCATATTCGCTGCCATTGGCATCTTCGGAGCTCGTGTAGAGGCCCAGGAGCCACGCGAAGCCAGAAGGCTCAGTGATGAGGGCTTCGTCAGAATTGGTTCCACCCTGACATCCACAGAGACCACAACCACCCGTACCACGGGGTATGTACAACCTTCCTACGACTACTCCTCAACCCGGGAATCTTCCGGTTACCGTGGTTCTGAATATGTGGATCTGGAAACCACCACAGATTCCTCTGGAAATTCAGTCACTACTGGTTATATCGGTGACGATTATGTGGAACTCGAGACCGAGGCGGACTAAAGCCCGAACGGATTCAATGCAATCTGGAGCAATGAAGGCTCAGACAGATCCATGGTCTCCCAGGCCTTGGCCACCGGGTTCCAGGTGGGCTTCTGGGTAATGCCACTGCCCATACCGTATTCAGCGATATTGGAGCTGAAGGGCTTGGGTAACAGTACCTGCTGCAGGCCCAATACCCCGAAGGCATAAGCTGGGTTCTGGCTGTAGATTCTGGCCACGATGGGCTGGATGCGTAAAAAGTACTTGGTGAACATCAGGAAGCCAGTGTCATTGAGATACTGCATCGTGGGGTTCTGTGGCAAGTCGTAGTAAACCAGTGTGGCAAGGGCCCTCCTGATCGCCACGTCTGGATCTATGCCTTTCTCCTTGGTGTCCCAGCTGTACTTGGTATAACGGGCTACAAAGTCACTGTACTGCGTTACAGCCATGGCTACCTTGTAAGTCTTGCTTCCAGGCAGGGCATACAGCTCCTTGACTCCGGATACCACGACATCAGGAATGATCCCTTTCAATTTGTCGGTGGCTTTGGTTAAAGCTTTCTCACGCAGACTGCCAGCCCCTACCCCAATATCTTCAGAAATGCTGGTAAAGAGGCCATCCTCGACCAGCTTGTGCACCGGGCTGGTTTCAATGTCAGCTTGTAGCCGGCCCCATTCGAATTGCATGTTGCGGGTGGGCTTGCCGAGCTTTTCATAGGCTCCGATCTGCAGACCCAGCTCATCTCTGGCCCGTACATCCCGCTGGTAGGCACGCATGGCCGATATGGCCTCTGAGCTTTTGGCCCGGATGTATTCTGGAGGGATACCCTCAGAGAGCAGGATTGCAGTATTGGAGGCCACATTGCCGATCACCACCCGCGGGGTGAGGATGGCAATTTTGGTACGGACAATCTGCACCACTTCCTGCCAGTATTTCTCGGCCATGTGGACGATGTCTGAGTTCCTGCCCCAGATCGATCCCCGGCCAGTCTCACGGTTCTCACCCAGGCGAGCCAGGGACATCTTACGGAAACCCAAAACCAGGTTCACCACATCGTCACGGATGTAGGCATGACGTCCACCAAACAGCTTGGTGAGCTCGTGCTGCATGGTATCCGGGAGCAGGTTCCACATTTCCCGGGCTGCCAGATCCGGAACTGGTACGCCATTGGCATCCAGTACCGGCATGCCATTGGCTTTCAGTTTGAAGGTACGCGCGCCAATCTCTAGGAACCGGTGCTCCCGGTTGTCCTTCAGCTCTTCGTATTCCTTGTAGAGCAACCCTGCCGCTTCAGCATTGATATCCTTGGAATTATTACGATCCGTGATTGCTGAAAACATGCGTGGAAGCACCTTATCGAAGGCATCTTCCTTCTTCAGGATGGCCTGCTTGTTGGCTTCGCTCATCATGTAGCGATAGTTGACGATTTCGCCGGAGTTGTTGAACACCGGAACCATGTGCACACCGGGTGCAGTATGCCCGGTAGTGAACTGGCCCTTGCTGGCCTTGTAAGCAGCCTGCTTGGCGTCATACAGGCTCTTCAGAGCAACCTGACTGCGGAAATCAACGGTCTCAAACAGATCCGGACCACGGTGCTGCATATCCGTCAATGACACCACAGATTTGTTATAACCAGCCAGACCCTTCAGTCCCTTGTACAACAGCTTGGTGTTGCCGGTATTACCCAACAGTCTGTCCTTGGGCAGGCGAGCCACGAACTTCATGCCGGCTGCTTCCATACGATCCCGATCCCAGGGGGTGTCATTCACATACTGGATGTTCACATCCCCGTCGAAGATCTCATAGACGTAGCCCTTGATCATCTGGGTGGGTTGCTCTGCGAAGAGCTTCTCCTGGGACAGATCTTTGAAGTCACCCAGCATGCCCAGCAGTCTGGCAAAGCCATTGTCATCGGCCGGAACATCAACCCGTCCCATCTCATGGTTCACCATGTCGAGGGTCATCCTCACATCTTCCGGAGCCGTGAGCTCCAGGGCCTGCAGTGTGACCAACTTGTCGACCAGGCCCACCAGGGTGGGTTTATCTTTCAGGGAGACACGATCATTCGCATCGAGATTCAGCTGCTCAACAATGTTATTGGCATTGAGCAGCGCGTTGTCCACCGTGACGATACTGGCAGTCATGAAGTTAGAGAGCGAACCCATCTGTGCCTCAAAAACTGGCAACAACCGGGTAGCTGCCTGCTTGTTCAATTCCTGCCGCAGCAAGTCAGTGAACCGCATACGCTGAACCGTGACAGCTGCCCGGTCATTCAGCAGGGCAGCAATGTCCTTCACGTCGAACCGGTTGTCCCCATCCATCAGACTGGAAATGTCCGTATTGAACATAACCCGGGTAATGGCCCGTTTACGGTTCTGGTCCAGATAGTTCTTCCGGTCGAATGATTTCTGCAGGAAAGACTCGGTGTTCTGGATTACTTCCTGACGCATCCGATCCACCAGGGATTTGGATTTCCGCAGCATGTCGATCCAGTTCAGGATGCTGCCCTGCCAGGGTGTCACTTCCCGGGCCATGTCAAAGAAGAAATTGTTCTTCTTGCCACCCATGCTGCGGTATACCGCATCGTAGGAAGCACGGACATGGGGATTACGCACTGAGATCGCAGAATGTACCGCGGATTTAACAGCCCCAGCCACGGTGGGATTGGCACTGAAGCTAGGCTGACCTCCCGAGGGATTGGTGGCATTGGCCAGTTTCTCAGTCAGTTTGTCGGCCAGCTCCCGAGCTGCCTTGTCCATGGCAGCGAAACCAGAGTAAACCTTATCGGTGACCGTTTTGTCCTTGTCCAGTTGGATATCGGCAATGCGCTGCATGTCACGCTGGTTGGAAGCGATGACGGATTTAGCCAGTGCATACATGGCCTGATGGACGGATCCACCGGTGGTTCGACGGGACTGTCCACTGATCCACTGAAAAGCGATGCGGGCCAGATCCAGCATCCCACCCAGAATGCCCCGGCTCCAATCCAGACGCTGGGGAACATTTAACGGTTCCTGGTTGGTGACCCGCTGCAGGGCCCGGGCAAAATGGATATTGGTTAAGCCAATAGCCAGGAACTCATGGTAGTGCTGCTGGTTCGGATTGTTGAAGATGTAGTCGTAGCGTTCCTGTGCCCGCTGCAAATCAATGGCCGTGTGCCCACTGCCCTCAGGGAGAAAATCTTGGACTGCGATCTTATCTTTAGCGAGCAGGAACAGTCGCTGGGCTTCCTTACGCACAAAATGGTTTTCGTTTACGGCAGTCTGCATGAACGCATGTATGTACTCGTGCAGTGCAGTCTCCTGCAGCGACATGTCAATATTGGAGGAGAGTTTGTTACCCGCCGCCTGCAAGCGGATCTGATCTCCTTCAATCTCCCCAATGTTCTCGGTGCCATTGGGATCAGCCAGTATCACCTGACTTATTGGATAGGCTAGGGAAGATACTCCTGGTATTGCCAGCTCCTGCAGCACCATGTTGAGCATCTGCTGGTGCTCGGCATCCTTGGGGCCCTGTTCCAATGCATTCAGATCATCAAAGATCTGCTGCATCTTCAGTGGCTCCAGTACATCGTATTTCTGCTGGAACAGAGTTTGGTTTACCGGCCGTCCTGTTGAATACAGGTTCAGCTTGCCGGTCTTTACATCAGCCAGTGCTGTGTACAGATCCTTCAGCAAGCTGTCCAGGGAGATGCCGCTTTCCCGCTGGGATGGATCTGCCAGAAAATCCAAAGAGAATTCTTTGGTGACACTTCGATCTCTGGGTTTGGTCAGGGTGTAGGAATAATATTCTGACAGAGCCCGTACCCGGTCTGTCTTAGCATGCCCCAACACACCTGTGGAAGCATTTACTTCATTCCGGGATGGGTTTTTGATCTTGCTGACTTTGGTTGCCCAATCAGTTGCCTGCTTGAACAGCTCATTGAATTTTTCAGGACTTTGCTTCTCGAGCTCTTCCAATCGAGGCACAGTAGCTGCATGCAGAATCTCATGGATTGCTGTAGCCACAAAGGATGCTGTGGTACTGCTGACTTCAATCCGCCTGGAAACCCGATAGTAGGTGCCACTGGCATCATTGGGTAATTCACGCACAGCAGTGACTGGTACACCACCAATGTATTTGGTGATCATGTTGTTGAGATTGGCCACCAAGGGTCCGGCTGGGCTGCCTACTTTACGCAGCACTGCCTGGATCACATCCAACAGTTCCTTGGCACTTTTACCACTACCCAGATATTGGAACCAGCCAGGTTCATCAGCAATCCAGCCGTTCTTCAGATCGGTAACCAGAGCTGAAATGGCTGCTTCCCTACTGGCAATGTCCTCGCCTGTCAGGCTGGCACGGAAGGCATCAATGTAGTCAACCAGAGTCCGCAGATTTGGATCAGTAAGAATCGGATTTCTGGTTGGAGCTTCTAGATTGGAGATGGTGGCTTCCCCACCCGCCTTGGAGAAATGACTGGAGTAGGCAATCTCATCCAACAAAACTTTCTTGTTCTCGGCTGCTTCATTGACGTCAGCCACCAGCTGCTGGAAGAAGATCTCAGTGATTTGACCTCCTGCACGCTCAAAATTGAATTCAGGCCCACCGTATTTGAATTCTTTCAGGTGGGTAATGAAGTCGTTATAAATCTGGGATTTCTGTTCCAAGGTCAGCTGGGAACCAGTGCTGCGAATTCGTGGCATCATGCGACCCAGCGCTTCGGTGATGGCATCCGGAATGCTGAACGTGGAGTGCTGGCGAATCAGTTCTTCATTGTTGGCCTGAGCCACCTGATCCATGAGGTTGAAATGACCAGTAGCCCCATCGTGAGTATTGAGGATTGGATGATTGCCCCAGGCCATGGAATTATTGGTGCCGTCCATGCTATGGATCATGCCGACCACAGCAGCTACACCAACATTGGTGTTTGGCTTATTGGCGACGATCTGATGGGTAATGGATTTCTGCTTCTTGGGATCCACACGTTTGGCAGTGGCACCCTCGAATGCTCGATCCACGACCTGGTAGAGTTCGCTGTACAGCGATTTAACTGAACCTTTATTCTGCCCCAGGTAGTCGGTACCAAACTTGGTCAGATCCATATTCTGATCCAGTGTGTTTGGTGCATTCAATGCCATGGGTACCGAAGGCACCATGCCTTCATTCCACATGTCATCGAGAATGCCTTTCAGTTCCTTGGCACCCAATGTGCCTGGTCCATCCTTTTCGAATTTATCCACCCGGCGAGTGAAATCCGCCACGAAGATGATGTTCATCAGCTTATTGGCATGGTTCAGGTTCGCACGCAATCCAGCAAAGCTGGACATTTTGCTTTCCAGTGAACGTGACAGCGCTTCACCATAAGTGGCAGAGATGGCCCGGTTGAAGTGGTATACATCGCCCTTCTTCAGGGTCATCTTGCGAGACATTGCTCCGACGTCTTTGTCGTAGTGCAGATCGGCCAGAGCCTGCACCTTTTCCGGAGTGAATTTGTAATTGGCATTGGGTTTGTTGCCATGGGCTTCTGAGGATACGGCGATCATGCCGTACACCCCGTTCAGAACCTCGGCTACCGCTACTGCCGGATTGGATGACCGTCCTGCTGCAGCCAGTTTGGTATAGAACTCTTCCAGGGCATTCTCATTGATGGCCCGCATCACAGACTGTAAGGATGATCCATAAGCCACCACCATCAGTGGATTCTTGGCCCATTTACGCCCTTCGCTTTCACCCAGCTGCTGCAGACTAGGGAGAATCTTACTGGAGAGTATTTCACTCACCCGTTTACGGATGGTGTTATCAATCTTGTTGTCGCTTTCTGGATAGGTACCCTCATCCATGTCTTTGAGATGACCCTTGGATCCAATGGCAACATCCTGGTAGTTATCCCGTCCACCACCTTTCAAGTACTCAGCGAAGTTGTTGTGTGGATCCCCGCGGAAGCCAATACCACCCCCTCGCAGCTGATCTTTGATCACCTGAGTGGGAACTGTGCCCACCAGCTGCAGCAGCAAGGCAATGTAGCCATTGGTAACACCATCTATTTCCAGTGGCAGGGAAACATTGACCGTGCCATTTTTGGGTGCACTGGTATACATATGCCATGCATTCAGCGCAGCCAGCGTGTGCATCTCCTCACCTGCATTGGCAACGAAAGTATCCAGTGCTGCCAGATCATTGGCATCGGTGATCTGTCCTTCCTTGTTGAGGATACTCAGTACCTTCTGCATGTCTGCAGAGGCGAGTTTTTCCTGGGTTTGCAGCAGTGCATCTTCACGCGTGAGCCGGCCTACTTTGACTCCCAATCCAGTACCCAGAGCCAACAGGAAATTCTCATACGTCGTGCGCTGTGGACCAGTCATGCTTTCAGCATCAGCGGTGGATATATCCTGCTGCCATTCATCCATGGCAAACAGATAGCGATGCAGCTTGCTGGCCTGTGGATTGATCACATTGCTGTCGATGTACACCCGTCCCGTGGTGATCATCTTGTAGAAGAAGTAGAACGGCTTGCTGCTGTGCTGGGCATTCCATGCCAGCGCTGCTTGTATATCTTTTACCAGACCACGGTTACGACCCTTGGCTGCATCCACCTGTGAGCTGTGCAGGGTAGTTTCGATCTGATCCTCGGGAATGTAACCACCGACCATCTGCAGGAATCTCAGGGGATCGAAGCGCATGGCAAAGGCCATCATCGGTTTGTAAGCACGCCATGGACGCTGTGAGTTGTACAGCATGCGTTTCTGCATGACGTCAGGAATGCTGCCCAATCCACCACTGATCCTGGTAGGAGCCTTCTCAGGCTTCTTGAAGGTGGGAGGTTTGATTCTGGCATCCACACCAAACAGCCGTGCAAATACATCGTAACCACCTTCCATGGCTTCACGTACTGGCGTGGATTTATCCCTGAAGACACGTCTGCCATTGACCCGCTCTTCGGTGGTGACATTGCGTACCAGGCTGACCAGGGCTTCACCTTTGGCTTCAGCAATTTTGGCATCTGCTGCTGCAAGCTGGGCTTCGGTAAGCGTGCCGGTAAGTCCTTTCTGGGCATTGTTGAACCAGGTTTTACCGACCGTGGTTTCCTTCATCAGGCCCATGGCCAGCATGACACCTATTGCCGTACCACCCAGATCGGTGATCACCTTGTCAGCGAACACCGGATCAACGAGCTCATTGGCCAGCTTGCTGAGGTTGAGGTGTCTGGCAATGGCAGGACCAATATCATTGGATACCTGATTGCGAATTGAACCAGCAAAGCGCAGTACTTCCTCTTCCTTGTCCTCCAGCGGATCGGTTTCACGCCGGCCGAGAATAGCCCGCATGGCTTCCGGATCGTTCACCACAGTGCGTGGTCCTGAGGTAGTCCACCAGATCATCACTTCCAGTGCCATGGCTCCAATGACATTAGGGTCCATGACATCGTTGATGTCTTCGAAATAGTGCAGGGGATATTCTTTTAGCTGCACATCGCCATGTTTTTGGTTCAGGGCATTTTTCCGATGCACATGCTTGAACCAGTCTCTGAAACCAGGATTCTTTTCACTACCGTTGTAGAAGGTAGCGAAGGAAATTAGTGCTTTCTTTTCCCGCGGGGAAAGCTGCAGTTCTGTCATTAACTTCCTGAGTGCAGTGGGATCAGAGATCACCTGCATGACATCAGGAAGAATGGAAAACAGTGAAGAGGCATTCTCACTGGCTGGCTGGAAAACTTCTTTCAAGCTGAGTGGCAACTTCAAATTCCTGAAGGCTGCAATCACAGCATTGGCAGCTTCAGCGGGATTGCTGGGCAGATTAACAAATCCACCTTTGAACCGACTTAGGCCATCCGTGAAGCTCTGCCAACGGCTGGGCATGGGTGCTGCCTTGACTACCTTGTCAGCATTCAGTGCCTTGGCAGCTTTGTTGGCTTCTACCTGCATCTCATCGCTGATGGTCGTGGGCAGTCCCACATTCCGTTTGCTGGGATCTGGCTCAATGGCATTGATGATGGACTGCACTGCAGCCCTAGCATCGATACCTGCTGCCAGCTGTGTCTGGAGTTCCCTGTTATCAACAACAGCCGGTAGAACCAGGTCTATATTCTCGAAATCATTGGCTGAGATGTAGTTGAGCAGTTCCTGGGCATCGTACAACCGTCTGGCACGCTGGATCTTCTGTGCTTCAGTCAGTTCTGCTGCTGGTACAGGTTCAGGTTCTACAACTGGAGCAGGTACAGCCGCTTCATCCTCAACCGGAGTGAACTCCAGGGTTCCCTGGTTGGGATTGAATACGGTAGGTGTATCCAGCTTGGTGAAGCGATAATCAACTCCACCATCTTCATTCACATCGTATCGCTCAACCCGAACATAGACAGGAACAGAATCTTCATTGCTGCCTGAAAGTTTGGCGATCTCGCCTTTGACCAGCACGATGCTGTCCATACTCTGGTCACTTCCTTCAACAGTATTCTGCCCTTCCAGCGTTTCAATAATATCGTCAGAATTTCCAATATCCGGAATGGTATCTGCGTACAGACGCACACCGTTTCCGAAGTCGAGCACGGTATCCTTATTGGGATCGAATACACGGTTTTCAGTGGCTTGTTTTTGAGCAGCCAGAAATGCTTTGCGGTCCTTCACCTCCTGTGCCCGCATTGCAGCTTCTTCCTGTTTCATCTCTTCTTCAGAGCGATTCAGGGAAGTAATCAATTCATCTGTGGCAGTGGTTGTTTCTGCTTTCGCTGCAGGCTTGGGAGCTGCTTTCTGCCAACGTCCTGGGGAAACTTCTGCATACCCATTTGCTGTCAGATAGGCAGCTACTTCACGTTCACCCACATTGAACGGTCTGTTTCGATCTGCTTCCTTGTCCGTGACAATGGTGGCACCCGCATCCATGGCCCGCTGGAGTTCTGCCTTATTGAATCCCAGCCGGCCTTTACGGCTACCTTCTGCTGAAACAAATACCACGTCACTGCTGGTGTATTTCCCAGTATTAGCTTTATCTCCCCAGGCCTTTGCATAAGCATTGGTAGAAGAATTCTTCGAACCTACACCAATGAATTTATTGGCTTGGTCAGATTTTTCCTGATCCTTTTTGGTGAATTGATTCCGCGAAGGAAGCACCACACGACCAGTGGCTTCTACAGCCTTTGGTTTCTGGTCCACTTCAGTTGTTGCAGCTGCTGCCTTAGGCGCAGGTTTTTCAGCTGCCTTTGCAGCTGGCTGCGGATTTTTAGCTTCCACTGGTGTGGGTTTTTCCACAGGCGATGGTGTAACTTTCTCTGCGGCCGTGCTTGCAGCTTTGGGCGCAACTTCAGCAGTGTCGGGTTTCTCAGTTGTGGCTCCTGTATCGGGGGCTACTGCAGGCTCGACAGGTACTGTGACCTTGGATCCAGTCCAGGCTTTGTACTGCTTGCCCAGAATGACATTGCCCTGTTCAATCAGGGCTAATTCTTTCTCCAGCTGATTGAGGAGACCTTTGGTCCCACCTTTGCCATCGCGTTGCGGAAAGAACTTGATCTTGCCAATGTCTTTACCTGCTTTAACGACATCCCGGAACTGTTGCACGCGATCACGCTGAGACTGGATGAATTTTTTGTAATCGGCTGAGAGCTTGAGGAATTTTGCATCCTTGTTGGTTTTGTTCGGGTCAGCCATGATGTTGGTGAGCTCACGCTGATACCCTTGCAAACCGAGCTGACCTTTTGCATTGACGCCGTCACCCATTTTTTCCTGGTTGACTGAATCAATGGTGCGCTTGCTCTCACCGCTGATCTTAGCTTCTTCAGTTGAGCGCTCAGCTGCATCCTTGGCAATGGTTTCATCAATTTCATTGAGTGCATCCTGTTGCTCCAGAGCTGCCTGCATATTGGCTGGCAAACGCTTCCGGTCAGCATCAGAGATGGCACCTTGTTTGCCAGCTCGAAGAATCAGTTCATCGACTTCCGGAGTCGGGTTGGCCAGTTCCTCGTCGGTGAGTCGGGCGACATTACCTGACAGCACACGCTTGTAACCTTGTTCCAGCCCTTCGACCAGTTCCTTCTTTTCTGGTCCCAGGTCATGCCCAGCATTGATGGCATTGTAGTAATGATCCATCACAGCTTCGTAATCATCGTAGCTGGGTGGCTCAGTCGGACTGTTCAGTTTAGTGACCAGTGTGTCGACAGAATCGTTCATCGACTGTACTGGATCGTAGGTACCCGCTTGAGCTTGCTGCTGGGCTGCTTGCCTGGGCCCTGGAGTAGCTGTTGCTGTGGCTGCTGCTCCCCCACCAGCTCCACCAGGAGGTGGTGCTGAAGGTGGATTCACCACCGAGGTAATAGGCTGAGCTGGTGCTGCTTGAGTGTTTAATCCAGAGGAGTTTCCACCGGGTCGCGCGTTACCCAGCAGCTTCAGTGCATCTGTGCCACCCCCCAATACCGCACCTGAAGCCAACCCAATGACAGCGCCTTCACCAGCTGCTGCTCCAATGCCCGGACCGACTTCCTTACCGGTGGCTTCAAAAGACATCAGTTGGGAGAGGAATTCACCACCACCGGATTGAGCAAATTCTTCTGCTGCTTCACGAGCACCAGGTTTGCCGACAAATGCTGCACCGCGGCCAACAGATGCCAGTGATCTTTTCAGTAATGTGTCTGCAGGCACACCTTTGGGAGGCAGCCCACGAATACCTGCTTTGCCAGTGAAGAGACGGGCTTCAAGACCACCGGCTCCCGTTACTTTGGAAGCAATACCCGCTAGCAGGGAATTGGTTACCAGGGTGCTGCCGAAAGCCTCGGTTGCCAGTGACTGTACTGCCTCACGATGGGATTTACCTTCCCGACGCAGTGACTGGTAGGACTCCGACTGCATGGCCTCTTCAGGGGACATGGTGACAATGCTGTTGTACACACTGGCACTGTTTGCAAGACCTTCAGACAAACCAACAGCAGTAGCACCCACTCTGTTAGAAACAGTTCTGATGTACTCCTGGCCCAGCTTGCTGGTTTGGAATGCCTGTGGCGACATCAGCATGGGATCAGCTGGATCCAATCCAGTGACTTTGGAAATGATCTTCTTGTCCAGTCCCTTGACGGCTGCATTGACGGCTACACGGCCGACTGCACCTACTCCAATCATATAAGGCAGAGACTCAACTGTGGCATCAATGATCCTGCCAGGATTCACCAACAGTCCCTTGATGGTGTCACCGAATTCCTGGGCACCTGCTTTGAATTTGGCTTCGCCTTCAGACATGCCCTCAGACATATAGCTTTGCTTTCTGACTTCGTACTGCTCTGCACCACGGGCTGCATTCAGTTGAGCCAGACGATCCCGGGCCAACATTTCATTGCTGCCGAAGCGTTCCTTGACGCCTTCCAGACGCTCACGGTTTTTGGCAAAGAAATTATCAACAGACTGAGTATTGGTACCGGTCAGTATGCTGGCACCCTGAGCCAGATCATTGACCATCCGACCAGCACCGACTGCCAGATTGACGGGCTGGTCAGTGAGCATATCTCCCCAGGAACGGGAACCAGTGAAAGCTTCATGCCAGCCTCTTTCTCCGGAGAAGAAATCACGCAGTGTCTGCTCACTGTTGTATTTGCTGTCGTAGGAAGCGTTCTGCTCCCGACCGCTGTGATTGGCAAAAAAGTCAGTACCAGATCGATTGTCGATCAGCTCAACCAGGTCACGGCCATAGGCATCCTGCCCAGTGACACGAAAATCCAGGAAGCCCTCAGCTCCCATCTGTTCCATGCGTTGCTTGGTTTGTTCAGCCTGAACTTTGCCGCGATCAGCCAGCTCATTGGCTGTAATGGTCCATTCAGGTTTGCCAGTGAGCTTGGAATAATTACGCCGATGGGCATAGAAACGATCTGGTTGGTCACGATACCGCTGAGCATCGCTCTCAAAGGTATCCACACCCATGCTGGGATCTTCACGACTGGCGCGGAACAACTTGCCAGTGTCTTTCATCCTCCAGGTGTCACCGTCAACGTGCTCGACGTTGTCGATGTTCAGGGGATTGAACTTGTTCTGCTTTTCCTGACTGGCTTCAGCTACATTGCGCTGCTTCTGTGCTGCAACACCCAAACTCTGCCGCAGCATCGAGTCCAACCCGGAATCCGGGTATTGAGCCATTACTGTGGTCTCTGCAGACTTTGCAGTAGAGCATGTTCATATCGACTTACATCTGCAGCTTTTACTTTGTTAAATGCTGCATCAAATTCAGCAACTGCATTGGCTCGGTATTCCAGGTTAGGTTGAGCAGATAATTCTCTCAAACCTGCACCAGTATCAACAGGTTTGATACCTTGCATTTTGTCAAATGCAATCAGTAAGTCTTTGTACCCAGGTGTAGCGGGATCCACACTGGAAAGTTTTGCACTAGCATCGGCCAAAGATGTTTGCAGCTGAGTAACACTGGCTTCAACTTCTTCTTTGGTTCTGGGCTTAAATGTTGTCTTTCCTGTCGCAGCTGCACCGGGAGCTTCTTCCTCAGATATTGGAGCCAGTCCAACTGATTCCCGTTGCCGATTAATTTCTGCAAAGATGGCCGCAGCACCCACCTTATCCATAGCTGAACTTAGTTTTTTACGATCCAGTTCACCATCTGGAGCAATGTAAGCGCCAACACTCTGCACAAACAATGAATGATTTGGGAACTTTGCCAAAGCACGTTCCATTAATGCTTTATTTTCTTTGTCATCAGCAAGCTGTGAGGTATTAAAACCAGCATCACCAAGGTAGTTAAGTGCTTGGTTGTAACTGCCAATTTTTTCAGTTTTAATATCGTCTGGAAGACCTGCCTGTACTCTGCCATCTCTGAATACACTGGTAGAAAAATTAGCAATCTTCATATTGCGCTGATGTTCAGTCAGAGCTGCTTCGGCAATATCCGCTCTCTTCTGCCGATCAACCGTAATTGCTTGTTGTGCTGCCAGTTCACTGGCCATGAGTGGCCCGTAGATGGATTTTTCCAGTGCAGCTGGATCAAAGTTATTTGCCTGGATGTAATCATCCACCATGGCACGACCTTCAGCTCCCTGTGCCAGTGCTTTAGCTTTAACCCGGAAACCTGCCATCTGCTCTGGTGTAGGATCAACACCTGCTGGCAATTCACTCTGTAACAGGTCGTCATAAAAACGATCTTCCACCCACGGCATAAACTGATTCAGAGCCTTGATCTGTGCTTCTGAAGTTTCACCTTCCTGGTAAGTATCCTGGGTTCTGGCTTCCTCGCTCTCAGCTAATTTTCCACGAAGCAAATTCAACCCAACAGTTGAATCAGATTCACGCACACCAGCCAGAGCTTCCTGAATTTGTGTTGCCTGAACCTGACGCCGCAAAGCTTCTTCCGCTTCTTGCGCTCCAGGTCTGGTTTCAAAAGCACCTTTGAGATTGGTGTAACCCAATCCTTCCTGAGTAAGTGCCGCAGTTTTCAGCAAGGAACGATTTGTCTTCTGAGCCATGAAGGCATCTTCCAACAGGCCAGCATTGACCCGTGGATCACGAATTTGAGAGGGATCTACCCGACCAGACAGCGCATCAGCAATGGCCTGGTTAGTGACATATTTATTTTCTTCCTCCCGGAGCTTGAACATATCCCGGGAGATTCCACGAAATCCTTTGGCAGCATCACCAAAGAGCCGCCCAGCTCCCAGGAAACCTTCCACACTCTGAGGTTCAGCGTTGACGTTCCGCCATGTGATCTGTGGCATTTCTATCCCCTGGTTATGCGATGGTGCCGGAGACCTGACGAGGCTTCATCCAGGAATCCATGGATTCAAAATCCCGTCCAGCAAAGCGGGCTGAGGCATTACGAGCATCATACTGATCCCGGTACATGTTGTTGGTAGTTCTGGCCATGTTTTCCATGTTCAGCCGGGTAGCACTGCGGTTGAACCGGTTCATCTTGCGTTGTTCCTTGGCACCAATGATGGCAGCGTAGATACCACCCAGGTCTGAGAGGGCTCCAATACCCTGTCCCACCACACCAGCCTGTCCATAGATGCCCAACTCATCCCAACCCATGCCATAAGGATTCTGGCGCTGAGCCAGAGGATTACTACCCTCCTGAAAGTAACCAACTTCAGCAGGATAACTACCTGTTGCGGGAAGATTGACCCCATAAGAGTGTCTGATGGGTTGATATCCATTTGCCATTATATCTCTCCACGTTGGCGGGCCAGATCTTCAAACATCTTTTCAAGGATGTTGCCTTCGCCCTGTTGGGGTAGCCGGGTGGCTATCTCCGCGAAATTATTGAGCAAATCATACCCCAAAATTCCCGGATTGGCATTGAGGGTCCGAGCAAAGAACTCATCTGGGTTCTCCATCCAGTAATTTTCTGAGTACCGCTGGAGTAGATCCATCGGATCCATCCAGGGAGGATGAACACCCAGCTGATCCCAAGCTTCTTGAAGCTGCTCGTGCTTTTCCTTGGCACTCATCAGGAAATCCCGCATTTCCGCATCCATTTTGGCGGTCGCGCGGTCGAGGTAAATCTCTGATCCCAGCTTGATGAACGGGGCAGTAGCCTCGATAAAGCTGAAAGCAGTACCCCAACCAGGAGCTGAAGTGAATTTGGTGGCTGCAGAGCTCCAGGAGTTCATCGGATTGGTGAAAGCCCGTGGCCCACCAGCCAGATACATTGAAGCCACCAGAACGAAGATCTTGCCCCAGGTACCGCCAATCAGCCCACCGGCAAAGGAAATCAGGAAGCCAAGGGCAAAGGCCACCACGTAATACAACACCCAGTACCCCAAGGCTGTGACACCCGTGGCCGTCAATGCCAGTGCTGCGATGTTGGGCAGCAGGTGATACTGGTAAGCCAGCACCACCACGACCACAACAATGATGATAATCAGCCACTTGAAGAAGGACTTCTGGTACCACTTCACCTTTACCTCTTCCACCAGGTAGGTAGTAGCAGTAAGGGCATCCTGCAGCATTTCCTCGCGATGCATGGTGGACGTCGCACGCAAGGAACCAATGTGAACCGGATAACGGAACTCACACACCCATTCAATATCCTCTGGATCCGGATTGAACAGGGGGCAGTCGACATAACGCACCCTGAAATCCCCTTCCTCTGAGGTATTCACCACGTAGTAATGGGTGGGAGCCATGACCAGCACCTGGGTATAGGTGTCCCCAAGTATTGGATCTGGATCATTTTGTCGGGTGAACACCGCGTAATCATGGAATTCGGTGTCCGATTCCCCATCGGCTATGGGGGTTCCTTCCCCATGCACCTGATAAATGCCTTCCGCATAATCATCCTCACCAAAGTCATAAATTTTGGAGTACATGCGCTTATGCATCAGTGGCAGCAGCTCACCCGGTGGAGTAAAGAACCCCGGGTAAGTGACCGATTTCACGTAGGACCAGCCATACAGGGCGTAATAGCCCACCATTTCGCCTTCCTTGATGTGCAGCCAGGAAGACGGTTGTTCTCCTCCTGCAGTCAGCCAGCTTTGATACTGCTCAAAGGTGGTCCATTGGCCGGCCGTCTCGAGAAATCGCAGGAAGTGCCAGATGTATTCACGGCTCCCGCGGATATGGGAGTGAATGGGCACCCCAAAGTGAATAAAGAAATCCCATTGCTCAGCATTGGATTTATCTTCCTCATTGGCCGCATCATCTGCAGCGATCTGCTCCAGATACTGTTCCTTGATCTCATGGGCATCGAGGGTCAGATCTTTCAGCAAACGGGTGGTGGTAATGTCCAGTGGGGTTCCCGGAGGCTCGTCAAACCACACCTTGTCCTGCATCAGCAAAGCGACTGGCAAATAGAACAGATTCAGGCTGATGCTATCGATGGCTTCTTCCAGTTCCGGATAGAGTCCTGAATCAACCAAATAAGCCCAGTACAGACGATCTTCCGGATTAGAAACCAGGTGATATTCCACCATCACCCAGGTGCCTGTGGCATAAGCTGTCAGGTCGAATGGAGGAGGTGACCAGGTGGAAGGAACACCAATGTTACTGATATAACGAAAAGTGACCCGGTAACTGTGAGTGGTACCCTGCCGCACATAACTGGGATGATCAAAGGCCAAATAATAAGGGGAGTCTGCCAGTACTGCTGGTGCATCCAGCGCACTAAGGCTCGCTGCAGCAGCTTCAACCATCGCACCATGTATGACTCGCTCAGCAGGGCTGAGTCCACCGTAGTTCCAATGACAATCATCGAAATAAGGCTGGTGGCTCAGTATTGGACTGAATGCGCTATTCAGGGGTTTGCATAAAAACCTGACATAAGCCGTTCCGGTAGGCGCTGTTGCTGTAACAGAAGACTGCCTGAAACCACTGCCATTAACGATGGGATTTCCAACGTGCTCAGATATTTTTGTTTGAGTAGCATCGTAGTAACGAATCATGACCTGCCCCCCTATACTTTCTGGGGCATAGCACAGCACATAACATGTGGCAGTTATGCGTTTTCCTTTGAGGCAGGGATAGAAAAACAGTTGAGCAAGAACCATATCTGCTCGCGCAATGAATACCGCAGAACGACTTCCAGATCGCTTTGCATAGGTGGAATCATTCCAACCTCCACCACCCCAACTTTGTAAATTAGGAGTTTCAAATCCTGGATTTTTAAGTGCAGGATCAAACGCTGGTGTGACAGGACCAGGAGGTTCTCCTCCTCCTCCATCATCCCCAGGCAAAGTAGTCGCAGTGACAATCGCGGTATACCCGGAAAAGTTTCCCACTGCATCCACTGCACGTACCCGATAGCGATAGATCGTGTTGGGTGCCAAGCCAGTGTTGGCGTATTGGCTGCTTGAAGGTGTGGCGATCTGCACAAAACTGCCGCAATTAGCACCAGTACACCGTTCCACGCGATAACCAGCAACTCCTACATTGTCACTGGAAACACCCCAGTCCAGATTGATCTGGCTGGATGAAATAACGACAGCATTAAATCCGCTAGGAACAGTTGGAGGTGAGGTATCTCCAGAAGGCCCACTCAGAGTGGTAGCCGAAACAATCGAAGAATATGCCGAGACATTCCCTGCTGCATCACGGGCAGCTACGCGATAGCGATAAATGGTATTGGCAACCAAACCCGTGTTGGCAAAAGTGTTACCAATTGGTGAAGCTATCAACGCAAAACCCGTGCATAAATTTCCTGCACAACGTTCAACCCGATACCCAATGACACCCACATTATCAGTGGAAACATTCCACACCAGATTGATCTGACTTTGTGACACCACCGTGGGTGTCAATGCTGCAGGTGCAGTGGGTGGTTCAGTATCCGGAGTTGGTGGTGGTGTGTCGCTTGTCGTAGCACTGATGATATTTGAGTACTCGGAAAAATTTCCTGCTGCATCAATGGAACGTATACGCCAACGGTAAGTGGTATCAATTACCAGAGCGGTATCGGAATAACTGTTGGTGAAAACAGTAGCCACCAATGCAAAACCCAAACAATTGGTGCCTTCACAACGCTCAACCTGATAGCCAGCAACACCCACATTATCGAAAGAACTTCCCCATGCCAGATTGATGCGCGTATCTGAAATTACAGTGGCCCTGAGTACCGTAGGAGCAGTTGGCGGTAGGGTGTCCCCAGTGGGATCAGGCGGTGGATCCGTACCAGTGACAATGGGAATTTCCGTGGTCTCATCTTCCGGATGCCAGGTAGTATCCAGGGGAAGCCCTTCCGACCAAGGGAAGTAAGCAGGATTCAGATAATTATCGTGAATTGCCTTGTACACGAAAAATGTTGGATTGGGCGGTCCATGCCGGAAAGTCTCAATGACAATGGGCTCACCGTGCTCAGCTTCGATGACGTCTTTAACCACATCTTCCGGAACACTGACCGTGGTCTGGGAAGTCTCCGGTAATCCACGCACGTACCCATCCGGCTTGTTCGCATAGCGGATCATCGACCGGACCCGGGCGTACATGTTGGTATTCAGCCCGATGATGATGGCATCGTAAGAGCCAGTATTCTCACTGAAGGTGGATTGAATGATCAGGCTTTTGACGGTGTTCCGTCGTTCTTCTTCTTCCAGCAGAACGCTGGAGCCAGCGTAGGCGTAATACTTTATCGAACTGCTGAATAACCCCATTTCATTTAGGGTGCAGGTGGTACTTCATAGGGTACGAATGGAGCATCCTCATACAGTTCATCCTTGATCTTCTCCACTGTTTCCATAATGTAATTAATAGCCGTCAGTGAATGCG
>Ga0209077_1000073_pt1 | contig 23638 bp, 21 predicted proteins | sample PPLLak1March2015_FD_187247 | JGI IMG/M metagenome (GOLD analysis project Ga0209077, IMG submission 187247) | Freshwater sediment microbial communities from Prairie Pothole Lake near Jamestown, North Dakota, USA - PPLs Lake P7 Core (1) Depth... | ecosystem: Environmental > Aquatic > Freshwater >... | reverse complement strand
CCCTAATTCCGAATTCCGAAATCCGAAATCCGCAATCCGCCCATTCCGCATTCCGCATTCCGCATTCCGCATTTCTCCCAGAGCCCCTCTCGCCTGTTCAGACCGAGAACCAGGCTGGCCAGACCTCCTGAAACGGGGGAAGGATTCACCACCAGAAAAACCATTCGGGTACCTTCGAGGCTCTGTTTGAGGCGAAACCAGGTATGCGAATGACTCTTAGCCTGGGATTGGACATCGTCCGGACCGGTCAGATCCAGGACTATCATCCCGAAGCCTCCCCCGCGGATGAGGATATCGGCCGCAGCCAGTGCCTTTTCAGTCGACCCATCACAGCGCACCCAGAGCAACCGCGTCAGATCGAGACCGGCCTGATTGGCAGAAGCCGGATCGGCGATACCGCAGGTGTCTATATAAGCAACCACCTCTCCACGGGCCGTCGCTTGACCCAATGCAGCGATGGCCAGGCTGGTCTTCCCGGCGGAAACAGCGCCGACGATCTCGGAGATTTCCCCTCGGATAAATCCGCCGGAAAGGAGGCGGTCGAGATCCGGCAGCCCGGTTCCCAGGTATTCGTGGGTTTTTATTAGTTCCGACGCGGGCTTAAGTGCTTTTCCAAACTGAAGACGCGCCATTGTTTCACCTTTTCTTCACCATGATAGAGCGAGTGAGGAACCGTGTCAATAAGGGGCAAAGGGGCAAAGGGGCAAAGGGTTAGAGGGGTAAAAGAGGCAGAGGGGCAAATGTCGAATATCGAAATCGAATGTCGAAGGAAGCTTCATTCGACATTCGCCTCAGATTCTTTTCCTCCTTCCTTTGCCCCTTTGCCCCTTTACCCCTTTACCCCTCTGCCCCTTTACCCTGCGACAATTGGCAGTATCGCGCGCAGATACTCCGCCAGCCGCGCCATGTTCCGGTCGAAATGCGCCCAGAACGCCAGAAAGGACGCGTCACCGGTGTCGGAAACGACCTTGGGAGCGATGCAGGGCACGCCGCAGAGGCTGGCGATTTTCAGCGCCCCAAAGGCTTCCATGTCGCAGATCCTAGCCCCGGCTTCTTTGAAGCACTGCGCGCGCGAGCTCGCCCGCAGGACGGGTCGCCGGACCGTCAACGCTCGTCCGCTCACCTCAAAGCCGCATGACCGAAGACGATCCGCAACCGAGTTGGTTACCTCGTACTCCTCCCCGGTGCTGAGGGCCCAGGACGCGGGGCAGACAGTCTCGCCCATTGCAAGCGAAGGGTCGAGTTGGCCGGCGGTGCCCGTGAAAACCATCAAAGACGGCTTAGGCTCTGTCCGGCTGAAATGGTCGAGCAGAGACGCCTGGGTACGAGAGAGCCCGATTCCGGTGATGAGGAAATCGAGCCGATAGGCCGGCGGGGAGCCGGCCTGATTGTGGGCGGTCAACTCACGACGAAGTGCCGAGCACTCGCGTTTCAACGCGCAGGCGACCAGGATGGGAGGAGCGGCGGACCCGGCTAGATCCAACGCAGGTCGACTCCTCCGATCCCCGCCTGGATATTCATCCGAAGCACTTTGGTGGCCCGCTCCATGTTGTCGCTGAAGTAGGTGTCACCGCGCTTCTGGAAATCTGGCAGGTCCACCCCCGACATGAAACTCTTTTGAGCGCGCACCTCGGCGCCCACGCTGCGTGGAAGGAGCAGCTCCACGCCTCCGACGCCCACCTCGATATCAACGTCTCCTTCGGATCTCCAGTCGCCGGAGAAGTCGAGCTTCGACCCTCCGACGCCGCCCTGGAAGCGAAAACGCTTGAAATCCAGGTTCCCGAGACCGGTCACCTCGAGGGAGCCGACGCCGCTCTGGATCTCCACGTGATCGCACGAAATGGGGTTGGGGGATAGCATCGTGACGACGGTCTCACCCACTCCGCTCTCGAGATCCAGGCGCTGAACCTTCATCCCGCCAAGGTCGATCTCGCTCTGACCGACCCCGGTCGTAGTCCTGAGAACCAGGGGAACGGACGGATTAAAGCGAAGGTTCAGTCGCGTGCGGCCGACCCGCCGAATCGATTTTCCTTCTCCGCTCAGCCGGAACTTGAGCACCGCGGTCGTGCCGCGGCGTTCGAAATCGACCTCCGGTTTGAACATCCGCGCGTTGTATTCGAGGTCGAGCTCGTAAAGATTTGCCGAGCTGGCCGCCTGGATCTCCAGCTCACCAATCGGGACGTCTATCTCAGCCTCGAGGACCGTCTCGTTCTGCAGGGGTTCGACTCGGTTGAAACTAGTGAGGGGCCCATCGTCCCAGCCTCCAAAATGGGGCCCGCAGGAGGCCAACAACCCAATCGCCGCAACGAAAGCCCATCGCGTTCGCATGTCACTCACCCTTCCGGATGTGAATCTTGGAATAGGTCGTCTGGAGCCGCACTTCGGTCTTCCCACCACCGATCGTCTGCTCGATCATCTGGGTCTTTTCCACGTGTTCCACACGTTCCACTCTGCGCTCGAAGTCGGACACGACTTCTCCGCCCGGCGCCTGCGCGGAGAGCTTGCAACTGACCGACTCGGGCAATCGAAGGTTGATGTCGCCGTTACGATTGCTCGCAATCAACGCGCCGGCGAGCGGCACCGACGGTTCGAGCAGGATCTCCCCGTATTCGTTCTGCACCTGCGCAGGTCCCTGGAAATGGTTCAGGGTCACCGGCCGCAGGGAAGTAGCCACTTGGATTGCGCCCGCGACATCGGACAGCGATATCTTCGAATCCTTTCCCTGGACGACAACGCCCTGATCGAGGTTTTTCAGGCCCACCTGAGAGTTGGAGGCTCGAATGGTCACCCGGCCCTTGATATTCGAGACGTTCAGGTTGCTGTACGAGGTGTTCACCTCGAGATTCCCGGCCACGTCTTCCGCCGTGAGCCTTTCGTGTGAATTCTCGGCATAGACGTCCTTCTCCACACCCGTCAAATGAACGGTCGATCCCGGGCTTTTGACGTTGACGGGGCCGGTCACGGACCGCAGGCGGACGTCACCAAAATAGTTGGCGACCTCGGCAGTTCCCTGGATGCGTTCCAGGGTGATTCCCTCCCGATCCGTGGTCACCCGCGCATTGCCCTTGACGTCTTCGATTCGGATATCGCCGCGCCGGTTCTCGACGACCACGTCTCCCTCTATGGCGCGCAGCCTGACCGCTTCAAAGCGGTTCTTTACCAGCACTTTTCCCGCGATGGAACTTACCTGGACGTGACCGTAGGCGTTTTCAACATCGATCGGCGCCTTGAAGTTGTTGACAGTCGTGCGCCCGTGATTGTTTCGGATGGTCAGCGCCAGCGATTCGGGCGCTATGATGCGCAGATCGGTCCGGATCCGGAGATCCTCGTCCTCGGCCCGATTCTTGGTGTCGGTTCCGATGGTCAGTGCGCCGTCCTTCAGTTCCGCCGTGATCCCGACATCGCGGACTCTTCGGTCCGCGTCACCGCGTTCCCGGGCCGATACGGCCGTTCGCAGTTCGACCTGGATCTGGTTGGATGTACCGGCGTCGACGCTGACATCTCCAAACGTATTCGCGACCAGGATCGATTTCACCCCCTCGGCCGGAATATCCTTTCGGCTTTCGAAATGACTTCGCCATCGGTCGTCGCGTTCCCACGGCCAGTTCATCGGTGCGTGACTGAAGTCCGGAAGATCCCGTTGAATGGAGTGGACCCGGCCAACGGTAATGCCGAAGAGAACTACGAACACCACGCCGACCAGCTCAGCGGTTCGAAACTGGAGTCGCCCCTTGAGCCGGTAGAAGTCAATGATTTTGCCTATGCCGAACAACACCAGGATTGCAGGCCAGAACGACCCGAGCACCCAGAAAGCGTTCGCCCCGCCGGCCGCATACACGAGAAAAGCTCCACCGATAGCCGTCCAGAAAATCCCGGAAAGCAGACTCGCTTTACCAGGCTCTTGTTCGAGTTGCACCTCATTCCAGGTAAAGTGCCGCACGAGCTTGGTCAATCCCAACCAGACGAAAAGAAGCGGAATACCGAATCGGAATACATGAAGCCAGCGGACGTCCATGCCATAGACGTTGACCGCCAGAAAGAACAGTCCGATCAGGACCAGGATCAGCCCCGCAACCAGGGGAGCAAGGCTCCTTGGGGTTGACATTAGAAGTTCTCCTCTCGGTTCATGGATCTGGAGGACTCTAAATCCGGAGCCGGCGGGGTCGGTGGCGGTGGTACGGTACTAACTTCGGGGGCCTTCTTCTTCGGGAGGACGTAGTAATCAAGGACCAGGTAAACACCGAGGATCACGAAGAACAGTGGCCACAGGAACTCGGTCATCTCCCTCAGGCTGAAGACCCGAAGGTTATTCAGGAAGAAAAGGACGCCGAGCAAGACCAGAACACCGCCCCAGATGGGAACGTTGACCTCCTGGTCTTCGTCGACAACTATGTCAGGCTGGATGACCGCGCGTCGGAGAATCGCCTGAGCGGATCGATAGGCATCGATGATGGTGAAGACGTAGAAAGCGAAGGCGGCAATACCGAAGATGTCCGGGCCGCTTCCGGCTATGATGGTCAAACCCGCAAAGATTGCAAAATGAAGAACCGCCTTGACGTACTGGCGGTTATAGACCGCGCCTATGCCTGGGATAATCGCAAAGAGCGCCGCACGCCCGGGTGAGTAATTGGCAAACCGGGGGGATATCGCCATTGCGGCCAGATCCGCCCCCGCCACCAGACAATCCTGACAGTAAACCCTACCCTTGATCGTATGCGCGCAGGATGTACATAACAGCTTGCGGCAGACTGAGCAGCCCTGCACCGACTCGAGATCTGGGTGATAGTAACATTTCATACGATTCATTTCTCCTGCCTGTCTCGCGGCTCCCCCCAGACGATCACGAATTCACTTTTCACGGGACGGGTCACTTCTTTGGGCCTTCCTCTTTTTTATCCGTAGACTTGTCTTTTATGGACTCTTGATAGCTCTTGAAGAGCATGTTGATCAGATGCGAGTCCAAGCGACCGTAAAGGTCTTCCTTCAAGCGCCACATCTCGCCGACCAGGCGCTGTTCCGCGTTCCTGACCTGCATCCACTTCTTGTAAACCTGCCCGGAAACGCGATCTGCCTGTTCGGCAAGAGCCGCGGGCCTGAAATCGGAGAAACTCAATGCCGAAAAATCGGGACCGGCCATGTTTGCGACCAGCGAAAGGAAGACAAACATGATGAGGGTCGCAAAAGCGAACCTCCGGGTGGCAAACGCCCGAAGCGTCGGCAGAACGAAGTCCGCCAGGAGGGATCTGACCTTGATCTTCCCGCAGGTCTTTTCGAGGATCCGGTCGACGAACTCCGGCGACGGCTCAACCTGGGGGAAGTCAAGGAGCATCTCTCGAAGCTTGCTGATATCGGCAAGCAGGCGCGAGCAGTTCGCACAGCCGCTCAGGTGCTGTTCGAGCGCGACCCTGACCCGGTGGTCAAGCGACTCATCCATGTAATCGGCGAGAAGTGTCTCGAATCTGGAGCAATTCATACGTCAACCGCTCTGCTTACAGGTCGCAAATCAGGCCTAATTGGTTAAGAAACCCGACTGGGTGTCGCCATCCCGGCGCAGCACCTTCGCCAGTTCAATTCTTCCCCGATTGATTCTTGATTTGACCGTTCCCTCAGGTATCTCCAGCATCGCTGCGATTTCCTGATAGGAGAGTCCTTCGATGTCCCTCAAAATAACTGCCTCTTTTAACTCGGGCGTGAGGTTTTCAAGCCCGCGCATCAAGTAGTTCGCTTTCTCCTTGAGATACAGGTTTTCGAATGGCGTTGCCGTCTGGCTCTCCATCTCGAAATCCAGCACCTCCAGCTCTTCGCTTCCCGCAACCTGCCTGTCACGCTTGTTCGCCCGGTAGTGATCAATGATCAGGTTGCGGGCGACCCGCATGATCCAGTTCCTCAATGATCCGGTGGACGGGCTGTAGCTGCGAAGATTCTGATAGATCTTCAGGAAAATATCCTGGGTCAGCTCTTCGGCGACGTCGAGTCGGCCCGTGTAGTGGTATGCCATGTTGATGATGCGCCGGCCGTAAAGCTGCACCAGGCTCTCCCATGCCCTGGCGTCCCCGCCAAGGCATCTTTCAACCAACTTGGCATCTGACGGCTGCAATTGCAGTTCCTCTACAGCTTTGGTCCCGTCTACTGGTCTTGAACGGAAACCAGACTGGAAAAGTTCCATAGACCACACGAACCGGAAAATCGGCTGGGCATGCTTTTGCGCAACAAGCGCCAGGCACGATTTTTATAGCATCATTTCCGGTCCGATGGTATCTATCTCTAATATCAAGCCAAACATATGCGTTGCCCTTTCTGCAGTCATCATGAAGACCGAGTCATAGATTCGCGCGAAAGCAAGGAAGGAACGGTGACCCGGCGTCGACGTGAATGCCTGCAGTGCCATCGTCGCTACACCAGCTACGAGCGCATCGAAGAGATCACTTACTTCGTGATCAAGAAAGGCGGCTATCGGGAGCCCTTTGACCGCGCCAAAGTCCTTTCGGGGCTAGCCAAAGCCTGCGAAAAGCGTCCCGTTTCACCCCGCCAGCTCGAACAAATCGTTGACAACGTGGAGCAGAAGATCGTCGCTTCACCAAACTTCGAGCTGACATCCGTGGAGATCGGGCACTTTGTGATGCAGCAACTCAAGCAGCTGGACAAAGTTGCATACGTGCGCTTCGCCTCCGTGTACCTGGACTTCAAGGATGTCCGCGAGTTTACCCACGAAATTGACCACCTCTCTCATTAGGGTTGCACGGTTCTAGGTTAGACGGTTCAGGGTTAGACGGTTCAGGGTGTTATGAGAGCCCGGCAAGCGTAACCCTGAACCGCTCAACCTTGAACCGTGTAATCTTGAACCGTATAACCCCGAACCGTGCAACCCTGAACCGTACAACCCTGAACCGTGCAACCCTGAACCGTGCAACCCGAACCGGGAGACCTGGCCCGCGAGTTTTCCGCGGGCACTTTTCGGCATATGATGGCTTATGACAGTATATGACAGCTGTGTCCGGTTAACGCTGATTGGCGATCGCCCGGGTTAAGTAATCATGACTATACAGAGCAGGGACGTTGTCGAGGTTCGCGCCGATATCCTGGCCACCGACCAAGATCCAAAAGTCACCCATGTTGTTCCTGTTCTGCCGCTCAAGGATATGGTCGCTTTCCCCTTCATGCTCGTTCCCCTCTTCGTCGTCAGAGAGCGGTCAATCGACGCGATCGAGGAGGCCATCTCGAACGATCGCATGGTTTTCCTAGTCGCACAGAGGGACCCGAGTGTCGAAGAGCCGGGACCGGATGATCTGTACGGGCTCGGCACACTCGGGGTACTGATGCGGGTTGTCCGGGTTCCCGAAGACCGGATCCGAGTCGTCGTCCAGGGTCTGAGCCGTGCGCGGATTGTGGGCTTCGAGAAACAACCCGGACATATGGTTGCGCGTATTCAGGGGATCGATGAAATCGAAGCCGACGAAACCGAAGAGGATATCGAGCTCGAAGCTTTGATCCGCAACGTCAAGCAGACGGCCCGCTCGCTTGTCGAGATGGGCAAACAGCTCTCTCCGGAAGTCATGGTCGTCCTCGAGAATCTGGAAGAGCCCGGCCGCCTTGCCGACCTGATCATTTCAAACCTGGAAATTGAAATCACCAAGGCGCAGGAGATCCTGGAAACTCTGGACCCGGCCGCACGGCTCACTGCCGTGAACCGCATTCTGGCGGGAGAGCTTGAGCTCCTGACCGTCCAGGAGCGCATCAGCAGCCAGGCCCGCGGAGAAATCGAGCGGTACCAGCGCGAGTACTTCCTGCGGCAACAGTTGAAGGCCATACGCAGCGAGTTGGGCGAAGGCGAAGACCTTGTCGAGGAGATCGAGCAGTTCCGCCTCAAGGCGACCGAGCATGGCCTGCCGCAAGAAGCCCGCGAGGAGGCGCTGCGCCAGATCAGCCGGCTGGAACATATGCAGAGCGACTCCGCCGAGGCATCGCTCATACGCGGTTACCTGGACTGGACCTTCAGCCTGCCCTGGAATCGCAGCAGCGACGACAACCTGAACCTCAAAAAGGCACAGCAAATCCTCGATGAGAATCACTACAACCTGGCCGATGTGAAGACGAGGATCATCGAGTACCTCGCGGTCCTCAAGCTGCGGGGTAGGATGCACGGGGGAATACTCTGTTTCGTCGGCCCCCCTGGTGTAGGGAAAACGTCGTTCGGTAAAAGCATCGCCCGGGCGCTCGGTCGCAAGTTCGTGCGCATATCACTCGGCGGCCTGCATGACGAGGCCGAGATCCGTGGACATCGCCGCACTTATGTTGGCGCGCTCCCTGGGAAAATCATCCATGCGCTCAGAACAGCGGGCACCAACAATCCCGTCGTGCTTTTGGATGAGATCGACAAGATGGGTCACGACCTCCGGGGCGATCCGGCAGCTGCCCTGCTGGAGATTCTCGACCCGGAGCAGAACAGCGCTTTCCGGGACAACTACCTGGGAGTTGGTTTCGACCTCTCCAAGGTTCTGTTTATCGCGACCGCCAACGTGCTCGAAAGCATCCTTCCGGCGTTTCGGGATCGCCTGGAGGTCCTGCCGCTTTCGGGCTATGACGAAGAAGAGAAGTGCAAGATCGCGACGCGTTTCCTGATCCCGAAGCAATTGGCCGCCAACGGGTTGTCGCGGGACAACCTTAGGATCGCGCCGCGGGCGCTGCGCAGCATCGTCAACCAGTATACCGACGAAGCGGGACTCCGGAACCTGGAGCGCTGCGTTGCGAGCATCTGCCGCAAGGTAGCGCGAAAGGTGGCTGAGGGCGATCAGCAGAGTATCGATCTGAAACAACAGGCCGACCTCGTCGACTTCCTCGGACCGGCCCGGCGCAAGGAAGGGCGCAGTCCCAGGCGGGATTCCATTGGAGCGGCCACCGCGCTGGCATGGACCGCCTCAGGGGGCGAAATCCTTCTGGTCGAGTGCACGGCTTTGAAGGGCAAGGGCCGGCTGATCATGACCGGTCAACTCGGAGAAATTCTAAAGGAATCGGTTCAAGCGGCCATGAGCTACGCCCGGTCCCGGTCAGCCGAGCTTGAACTCGATGACAGCTTGTTCGAGCAAATGGACTTTCACATCCATCTCCCCGAAGGCGCGATTCCGAAAGACGGACCGTCCGCCGGAACTGCTCTCGCAACGGCATTGATTTCCGCGTCCACCCGACGGCCGGTGCGGCACGATGTGGCGCTCACGGGCGAAATTACGCTCAGGGGCCAGGTGCTGGCCGTTGGGGGGATCAAAGAAAAAATCATGGCTGCCCGTCGGAGCAGGATACCAACCGTTATACTGCCCAAGGAAAACCAGCCGGACGCAAAGCAGTTGCCGGAAGCGGCAATTCGCGGAGTCGAGCTCGTCTTCGTGCAGGATATGGATCAGGTGCTCCGTTGGGCTTTGCGTCCACCGCAAGCCCGTCCGCGGCCCGGCGAGCCCAAGGCCCGGAAAGGAGTGCGACCATCGCTGGCGTAGATCCACGCGACGCTGCATCCGTCGAGCCAACCGGGGAATTCGACCTGATCCGGTTTATCAGAAGCCACCTGCCCCACCCTCCGGAGTATGTGCGGGTCGGGATCGGGGACGATTGCGCGATTCTTGATCCCTCATCGTGGCATCGACTGGTTGTGACCACCGATACGCTGGTCGAGAACGTCGACTTCAAGCGGGACTGGATCTCGCCGCAGTTACTCGGCCGGAAGGCTCTCGCCGTCTCGCTCAGCGACCTCGCGGCCAATGGCGCCCGCCCTGCCGCGTTTCTCATGAACCTGGTCTTGCCCGCCGGTCTCACCGACGTGTATTTCAAATCCCTTGTCGTCGGGACCCTCGAAGCTTCGGGACGGTGGCGCGTGCCCCTCATTGGCGGGGACCTGTCCAGCGGCGAGTCGGTCCATATTACCGTTACAGCCCTCGGGTATGTCAGTGAACGCGAGCCACTCCTCAGGAGTGCCGCCCGGCCGGGGGATGGCATCTTTGTAGCCGGGGAGGTCGGTTGGTCTCACCTGGGCCTCAGTATTCTTCGCACCGAAGACCCCGACTTCAGCCGCGTACATTCAGAACACGATCTGGAACCGCGGGCAGGCGGTCGCGAGCGTTTTCGCGCCCTCGCCGCCCATCTGATCCCGGAGCCCCTCGTCGATGCCGGATTGTGGTTCCAGCAGAGTGGTCTGGTCCACGCTGCAATTGATGTCAGCGACGGAGTCGCCGCCGACCTCGGCCATATCCTCGAGGAGAGCGGCGTCGGCGCCGAGCTGGACTTGGCGGCACTGATTCCCCGGCAGGCCTCAATTCGCCGGGCAGCCGGCTCGGAGGAACTTCTGGAGGAGGCGGTCTTGAACGGCGGCGAAGACTACGCCCTTCTTGTTACAGTGCCGACGGAGAATCTCGAGGCGATCAAAACCCGCTACCCGACTTCGCTCCCGCCCCTGGTCCGGATCGGCACGATCACCGGCGGGAACCAACTGCTGCTCAAGGGCCGCGACAGCATCAGGCCCTACGTTCCTCAAGGCTTCGATCACTTCAGGTGAGAGTCATAAAACGCACGCTCCAACTGCTCCTCCTGGTCAAGGAGCCGCCCAGGCGCACGGCTTTCGCCTTTGCGCTTGGCGTATTTTTCGGCTTTACCCCCCTGATAGGGTTCCACACTCTCATGGGGCTCGTGGCCGCGCATCTTCTGCGATTGAACAAGGCGGCAGTGCTGATCGGAGTCTATATAAACAATCCCTGGGTCGCCGTTCCGTATTTCGGTTTCGCGACCTGGTTCGGGATTTGGCTGACCGGTCTGCCTGAAGGCACGACCGTTCCGCACGTCGGCTTTCGGGAGTTGTTCAGGGTGGAGTTCTGGCGTGAGCTCGTCTCGCAGTATGCGTTGCTCTACCCGGTTCTGGTGGGGTCTTCCGTTCTTTCGGTTGCTTTGGGACTGCTTGCGTATCCGCTTTGTCTGCACGGGATACGAAGGTTCGCGCCCCACAGAGTGGAGCAATAAAAGTCTTTCAGACCCCAACGGGGTCTCGTAACATAGCCCAGGGTTGGCCGCGCGGTTTGCGGCCTACCCTGGGTCTAGGACGTACGCAGCCCCCAACCCTGAAAGGGTTGCGTACCGAGAGTGATACGCAACCCCTTCAGGGTTGGCACTTTAGCGCTTTCGCACCCAGGGTAGGCCGCAAACCGCGCGGCCAACCCTGGGCTTTGCTACGTAACCCCTTCGGGGTAAAAAGCCGAACGACCGATGATCTCCAGCCAGCTCCTGGGCTTTTTCGACAGTCGCTTTCGTGCGCGGCTCCATTCGATCTCGCCCTCCGCACGACATCAGCCCATAACAAGTCCGTCAATACCTGTGGGCCGGGACCCACCCTACAGTTCCATTAACGCGGTCGTCATCGACGGGTCGTCGGACGGTTCCATCCGGAACCCGAGCTTGCGGCTGACCTCTTGCATGTCCTGATTCTCAAGCAGGATGTCCGCCTTCACGCGGCCCACTTTCTGGTCCCTGGCGAACTCGACGACCCGCTTGAGCAACTCCGTGCCCAGTCCCTGACGCTGCACCTTGTCCGACACCACGATCGCGAATTCGGCATCGTTGGTCCCTTGGATCTTGGTGATGCGTCCGACCCCGAGAATCGTGCGCTCCCCGGTTGCGGAATCTTCGTTTTCGGCAACCAGAGCCATCTCGCGGTTGTAGTCGATAAAGCAGATTCGCGTCAGCCGTTCGTGTGCAATGCGCTGGCTGAGCTTGATCATGTGGAAGTATCGGAAATAGACGCTTCGATCCGAGAGCGTCTCGTGAAAATGAACCAGCAATGGCTCATCCTCCGGCCGGATCGGACGAATGGTGAGCTCGGTTCCGTTTTTCATCTTCCACGGTCGGACGTACTGGACCGGGTAAGGAGTGATGGCCGGCTTGGGAAGCTGGTCCTCGGCCACGTCTGCGTCGTGGATAACCACCCGGGCATCGAGCGCGACCAAGCGGTCCGGAGCGGCGAGCAGAGGGTTGATATCGATTTCTTTGATCAGGTTCTGCTCGACGACCAACTGGCTGAACCGCACCATCAGCTGACTGAGGGCCTTCAGATCGACCGGCTTTCGTCCCCGGACGCCTTTCAGGGCCTTGAAGATCTTGGTCTGCTCCATCATCCTCTCGGCGAGCGTCGTGTTCAGAGGCGGAAGGCCAAGGGCGCGGTCCTTGTAGACCTCGACCAGCTGGCCACCCGAGCCGAAAAGCAGCACGGGGCCAAACTGCGGGTCGATGCTGCTGCCGATAATCAGCTCGTAGCCGTCTTTCAACCTGACCATGGGCTGAACCGTGACACCCAGGAAATGTTCGGCGCCAGCCTTTTCCGCGACCGATGACTTGATCTTCTCGAAGGCATCGCGGACCGCGTCGCCATTGCAGAGGTTCAGTCGGACTCCTCCGACGTCGGTCTTGTGGGTGATCGTCTCTGAGTGAAGCTTTATCACGACCGGGTAGTTGAGCTTATCCGCTATCGCGGCCGCTTCGTCCGCAGTCCGGGCCACCTGTGTGTCAACGATCGGAACTCCGTATGCCGAGAGAACCTGCTTCGATTCGAATTCCGTGAGGATGGTTCGCCGCTGTTTCCTGGCACCTTCGATGATCGACTTTACCAAAGCCCGATCCGGTCCGCCGCCTCGGTGCTCAGACATGACCGGCGTCTCGTAGAGCGCTTTCAAGTTGTAACTGTACTGCCACATGTAGTTGAAGATCTTGGCTGCGGTATCCGGGTAAGGGAAGGTGGGAATCCCCGCCCGCTTCAGGATGTCCTCTCCAGCCACGACGTCGGCCCCGCCCATCCAGCTGGCAAGCACCGGCTTTCCTTCGCTCCTTGCGTGAGCCTTCAGTGCCTCGGCGGTCTGCGTCGGATCGGTCATCGACTGCGGCGTCAGCACAACAAGCATGCCGTCGGCGTTTGGATCATTGGCCGTGATCTCGAGCGCCTTTGCGTACCTTTCCGGCGCTGCATCCCCGAGGATGTCAACGGGGTTGTTCTTGCTCCAGTGCGCCGGCAGAAGGTCGTTGAGTGCCTTGAACGTTTCGGCCGAAAGCTCGGTCAGTGCTCCGCCGTTCAGGATGAGGGAATCGGTGGCCAGCACGCCCGGGCCGCCCGCGTTCGTCACAATCGTCAACCGCGGCCCTTTGGGACGGGGCTGTTTGCTCAATACGTCGGCGACATAGAACAGGTCCGAGATGTTATTGACACGCAGCACGCCGGTCCTGCGGAAAGCCGCATCCAGTACTTCGTCACTTCCGGTGAGCGAACCGGTATGAGAGGCCGCCGCCTTCGCGGCTGCCTGTGTCCTTCCTGCCTTGATGACTATGATCGGCTTGGTCAGCGCGACTTCTCGAGCCGCCGACAGGAACGCGCGGGCATCGCCGATGGATTCCATGTAGAGAACAATGCTGTTGGTTCGGGGATCGGCACCCAGGTAATCGATCAAGTCGCCCCAGTTGAGGTCGAGCATTGAACCGATCGAGACAAATGCGCTGAAGCCGACATTGGCCCGAAGACTCCAGTCAAGGACCGCGGTGCACAGGGCGCCGGATTGGGAGATAAACCCGACATTGCCCGGCCTTGCCATCGAGCTGGCAAACGTAGCGTTAAGACCAGACATCGGGGACATGACGCCCAGGCAGTTGGGGCCGATGAGTCGCAGACCGCCCCGCTGAGCCTCGGCAAGAACCCTTCGTTCGAGCTCGACGCCGTGCGGGCCGGCTTCTTTAAAACCGGCGGAGATGACGACCGCGCCTTTTACGCCGACCTCGACGCACTGGGAGATAATTTCCGGAACCGAGTCGGACGGCGTCACAATGACGGCCAAATCGACCGGCTCAGGTACGTCCTTGATACTCGGGTAGGCCTTGATACCGAGCACGTTCGGGCGTTTCGGATTGATGGGGAAGATGGTGCCGCCGAAGGGGCTGCTGATCAGATTCCATAGCACGGTCCTTCCGACACTTCCGACTTTCTCGGTGGCGCCCACGAGCGCCACGTTTCGGGGAGCCAAGATGGCATCGATCGGGTGTTTGCTGTCCCGCATTGGCGTGGGCTGAGTTCGTCTTAATCCAATTACCGCGTCCTCGAGCTGCATATCGATCCTTTCATTACCTGGTTTTATGAATGATTACAAATGTTTCGGCTGCGCCATGATGCACGCTGGGAACCAGTCAAGAAGGCCGAGAGTCGGAGGCTACGACCCCCGGTCTGGGCATATCCACCCACCGGGGGTGGTGAAAAGGCACGCAAACCTGCGAAAGAATAGCACAGAACAGGGGCGCGACGAATGCGGAATGACGAATGCGGAATGCGGGAAGAGAGGATGAACTATCCGGTGCTCGAACTCTCCCTCTTCCATTCCGCATTCCCCATTCCGCATTCGTCCTAAAGGCCCCTTTTAAGAGAGGGGCTGCCCCGATTGCGGTATAATGACTCTTCGCTTCGTGCGTCAGGCGCCCGGCTTGACAGATGTCCGGCTGAATCTTATATTCAGGTCGCTCAAGACGGCTTCTCGCACCGAAATACAACAGGAGTATCGGAATGCCGCTCTACGAATACCGCTGCCTCGACTGCGGGGAGAATGTAGAAGTCATACAGAAACACTCGGACGAGCCACTCAGCGAATGCAAGCACTGCGGGGGCACTCTCGAAAAGTTGTTGTCTGCACCCGCAATCCAGTTCAAAGGATCCGGCTGGTACATCACCGACTACGCCAGGAAGAACGGCGCAAGCAGTAACGGATCCGACAAGCGTGAGACGACGTCGAGTAAGGACAAAGCCTCCGCCAAGGAGTCTGCCGCTCCCGCCTCAGACACTAAAACCAGCTCGACTAAGTAGTCCTGCTCGAGCGATCATCCGGAAAGAGTCGCCCCTTGAAGCTGCTTGTCGTAGGTTCCGGCGGACGCGAACACGCGCTGGCGTGGAAACTGGCCCAGAGTCCGCTTACGTCCAGGCTGTACTGTGCTCCCGGCAACGCGGGAACTGCAGGAATAGCCGAAAATGTCTCGATACATTCCGAAGACATTCCACTCCTTCTTGATTTTGCGAAGCGCCGCGAGATCGACCTGACCGTGATCGGACCCGAAGCACCTCTGGTCGCAGGCGTGGTCGACGCCTTCCAAGCCGAGGGACGGCCTGTTTTTGGCCCCACGGCCGCGGCTGCCCGGCTCGAGGGAAGCAAAGTCTTCGCCAAAGACTTCATGCGCCGGCACGGAATCCCCACCGCCGCCTACCGCGCCTACTCGGATCCCCAGTCGGCCGCAAGCGATCTCGACTCCGGTGGGTACCGTTTTCCCGTGGTCGTCAAAGCAGACGGGCTCGCCGCCGGCAAGGGAGTGTTCATCTGCCAGACTCTGGAACAATCGCGCGACGCCGTCCATGGCATCATGCGGGACCGTCAGTTCGGCAGTGCCGGTGATCAGGTGGTTATCGAAGAATTCCTCGAAGGAGAAGAGGCCTCCTTCATGGTCTTCTCCGATGGCCGGGACGTGCTCCCGATGCCACCCTCCCAGGATCATAAGGCAGTCTACGACGGCGACAAGGGACCGAACACCGGAGGCATGGGCGCTTACTCGATCGATTCTATTCTCTCTCCGGCCCATTGCGAAATCGCCTTGGAGCAAATCGTGAAGCCGGTGATTCGGGCCATGGCTGCCGAAGGGAATCCTTACGCGGGCGTTCTATACGCGGGGTTGATGTTGACGGCTGACGGACCCAAAGTACTCGAGTTCAATGTCCGTTTTGGGGATCCGGAAACTCAGGTGGTTCTTCCCCGCTTGGACTCGGATCTGGTCGAGATCCTGCAAGCGGTTATCGCACGCAAACTCGGCACGCTCACGCCACACTGGAGTCCCGACCCGGTCGTCAGCGTCGTTTTGGCCTCAGGCGGATATCCCGGATCCTATCAAAAGGGGAAAGAAATCACGGGTCTCGAGAAGGCGGCAGAAGACCTGAACACCGTTGTATTCCACGCGGGCACCGAGACCCGGGGCAGCAAGACGCTGACCAGCGGCGGACGCGTGCTCGCCATCACTGCCCGCGACCGCTCGCTTGGCGAAGCCATCAGCCGGGCATATCGAGGTATCGACAAGGTAGCCTTCGAGGGCATGTACTGCCGGCGCGATATTGGAGCAAAGGGCCTTCGCAAAAAGGGGGAGTTGTCATGAATCAGCCCAAAGTCGGAATTCTGATGGGCAGCAAAAGCGATCTGGAACTGATGAAGGAAGCAGCGAACCTCCTCGATCAGTTCGAAGTGCCCTACGAAATCAAGGTCCTTTCCGCGCATCGATCTCCGGACGCAACTCGCGACTACGCCTTGTCCGCCGAAGCCCGTGGCATAGCAGTCCTGATCGGAGGAGCAGGCGCGGCAGCGCACCTGGCGGGATTCCTGGCAGCACACTCGATTCTCCCCGTGATCGGAGTACCCATCGACTCGTCGCCGCTGAGCGGGTGGGATGCCCTGGTGGCAACAGTGCAGATGCCGGCCGGAGTCCCGGTTGCTTCGATGGCGATTGGAAAAGCCGGAGCCCGTAACGCTGGGATCTTCGCCATTCAAATCCTCGCCCGACAGGACAAGCCACTGGCCGATAAGCTCAGAGAATTCCGTCGCAAAATGGCAGAAGAGTTACTCGCGTCGCAGCCCTGACCTCTGATCATCGCTCAAGGACGACCACGGCCACCGCGTACTCTTGAGAGTGGGTGATCGACAGGTGTGCGCTGGTCGCCCCGCTCGCGTCGTACAGCTCCTTCGCCTTACCGTGCAGCAAGAGTTGCGGTCGCCCCCCCTCGGATTGCACCTCCACGTCGACCCACCGGATTCCCCCCTGCCACCCCGTACCGAGTGCCTTTAGCGCAGCTTCCTTGGCGGCGAAGCGACCGGCGAAGTGCTGAAATTCGTTTCTCCGGCCCGAGCTGTACTCGATCTCCTGGGCTGTAAAAACCCTTCGCGCCATCGCCTGGCTGCCCCGTAACGCGTTGGCAATCCGCCTGATTTCGACGATATCTACCCCCACCCCGATGACCATTTGGGTATGTTACTCTTTTTGGGATGTTTTTTGAGTCCTCGATTGACGGGTCATCCTTCTTTGCGTTCTCCGAGCTCCAGTCGATTCCGGGTTTCGTGCATGCGTTTACCTCGAAGGCCACCGATGGCAATCCCGCGTTTTCCGGAAGCAAATCCCTCGAGGACATAAGCGAGGGCAAGGAGAAGCTGTTCAGCCGGCTCGAAATACCAAAGGAAAGGACGGTCGTCCTTAAACAAATCCACTCGGACAAACTGGTTGCAGTCGACTCCAGCTTCCAGCATTCCGGCAATCGAGAGAGGGCGGACGGCATACTCCTGCTGGCACCAGGGTTCTTTGGAGTGATCAAAACAGCCGACTGCTTGCCGGTCATCGCCGTTGATTCGCGGAAGCGAGCGGTTTGCGCACTCCACGCCGGCTGGCGGGGCACACGCGACCGGATCGTCCGTAAAGGGCTCGCCCGGTTCCTTGATGTGACCGGGTCCGATCCGGAGGATGTGGTTGTGGCCTTCGGCCCTTCGATAAGGCAGTGCTGCTACGAAGTGGGGCCCGAGGTGGTTGAGGATTTTCGGAAGGCAGGTCACGACGTCGACGCCATCACGAGCGGTCGTCTCCTGGATGTCGTTGCGGCCAACCGACTCCAGGCCGAGTCTCTGGGCATCACCACGATTCTCGACTCAGGCATGTGCACAGGGTGCCGGACCGACCTGTTCTACTCGTACCGCCGCGAAGGAGTGACGGGCAGGCTCTGGGCAATAGCGGGGTTTCGGTAGGAAGCACCGGTTATCCACGAAGGACATGGCGCGGCTTGGCCGCAGCCAAACGACAGCGGATTCCGGAAGGAAGGTTACACCCTGGTGGACCGCGGGTGCATGCCCGAAAGTCATCAGAACCGCAAGCGGAGCGAAGCGAAGCGCGCGGGCCCGAACAATGAGCACTCAGCCTGGCGTCTTGCAGAATTGGTGAAGCCCGGTAACTGTCTCGGCCCGCGCGCTTCGCTTGCGGTTCTGATGTCTTTCAGGGCTTGAGCCGCAGCGTCCGACTGACGTTGCCGCCGCCGAGGCACTTGCGAAGGAAATTCAGCCGCGAGTCTCGAGTATGTCCAGGGTCGGACCGCTCGATGTGCGTCCTTCGTGCATAACCGTTTTTCATTCCGCAATCACCAGGTCCTCACCCTGCTCCGCGGTTACCATGCCTTCAATCCAGGTGTTCGGTGGAACAGTGACGTCGACCCGCGCGCGGAGGTAATTGCCGGCCAGCGCCACTCGCCGGTCGTCTTCGGTATCCGACAGCGCTAAGACCCGCAGCTTCTTTCGGAGGAACCTTCGCCTAAATTCCCGGTGCTTGAGCGCGGACAACTCCCTGAGCTCGGCACTCCGGCGTCTGATCGTTTCCGGGGGAACCTGCTCCGGAATCCGGGCAGCTGCCGTTCCGGGCCGCGCGCTGTACGGGAAGATGTGCAGGTAAGTAAATGGCATGCGACCAACGAAATCCACCGTTTGCCGGTGGTCTTCTTCCGTCTCGCCGGGGAAGCCGACAATCAGGTCGGTGCCGATTCCCGCATCAGATATCAACTCGCGCACGCGTTCCACAATGGCTGCGAAGGCGCTCGTATTGTACGGCCTGCGCATGAGGCGCAGCAGGCGATCGCTGCCGCTTTGCAGGCAGATGTGGAAGTGCGGCGCGATTCGCGGCTCAACCGAAGCGAGCTCGACCACCCGGCGGGACAGTTGCATCGGCTCGAGGGAGCTGATGCGCAGCTGCGGAACGGCCGGGTTCTCGAGAAGGCGGGTCAGCAGCCGATCCAGCGGGCATGTCGGCCGGATGTGCATCCCGTAAGTGCCGATGTGAATCCCGGTAAGGACAATTTCCTTGAATCCCGCAGCGGTCAGATCCTCAACTTGCCTGATGACCGCCTCGGGCGGGACGCTGCGTCCCGGGCCGCGCACGCTCGGGATGATGCAGTAACTGCAGTGCGAGTCGCACCCGTCCTGGATCTTCACGAACGGTCGAGTTCTCTTGCCTATTTCGTGGGCCGGGGAGGCATCAATTGCACGAACAGCGCTGAAATCGTCCCGATAAATGGCCGCAAGCTCAACGTGACTGGTTTCGGGCGACCGGTCCAGGCTCCGGACGATCTCGACCAGCTGCGAGCGATGAGTGTTCCCGACCACTGCGTCGATGCCGGGAATCCCCGCGATGGCGCCCGGTTCGCGCTGCGCATAGCAGCCGGTCACGACGATCTTCGCCCCCGGGTTTTCGCGGCGCAGCCTACGGCTGAGCTGACGAACCTGCTGGTCGGAACGGTGGGTGACCGTGCAGGAATTGACCACGATCACATCCGCTTCGCCGGCCGATTCGGTCTCCTGGAAATCGTGACCGAGGAAGCTTTCACGAATGTAAGCACTGTCCGCCTGGTTCGTCCGACAGCCGAAGGTGGCCACGTAGATCTTCTTCGCCATGGCACCTCAGGCTCCTTCCGCGACCGGCGTCTTTTGTTCGAGGTAAGCCAGCTGCCCGCAGGCCGCCGCGATATCGTCGCCGCGAGTCCGGCGCATGAAAACCGCGACGTTGTTATCGACCAGAATCTGCCGAAAAGCGATAATACGTTGCTCGGTCGGCCGCTCGTATGGCAGACCGGGGTTGGGATTATACGGAATCAAGTTGACCTTGGGGTGCAGCCCTTTCAGCAGCCGCACCAGCCTGCGCGCGTCGTCATCCGAATCGGTGATTCCCTTGATCATCACGTATTCGAACATGATGCGGCGGCGGGGCTCGATGGGAAATTCGCGGCAGGTCGCCATCAACTCCTCGATGCCCCACCTTTCATTCAGCGGCATGATGGACGTGCGAGTCTCGTCGGTTGTGGCGTTGAGCGAGATTGCCAGGTTCGGAAATACCTCCTCCTGCTGCATTTTCTTGAGCACCGGCACGAAACCAGAGGTGGAAATCGTCACTTTGCGGTGGGACAGGCTCATGCCGAGCGGATCAATCAGGATGCGAAAGGACTGCATCACGTTCTTGTAGTTTTGAAGCGGCTCGCCCATCCCCATGAACACAATGCTGTAGGATCCTCGCACCAGGCCTCGCTCCTTGACGATGGCCATCACCTGCCCGAGGATCTCCTCCGGTTTCAGATTCCGGATCAGACCCATCTGTGCCGTCATGCAGAACCGGCAACCGACGTTACAGCCGACTTGAGAAGAGATGCACAAGGTATCCCGGTCTGCCTCGGGGATGAAAACCGCCTCGACGTGGCGTCCATCCTCGAGGCGAAACAGGTATTTCAGGGTCCCGTCTGCCGCCTCGGAACGCCGTGTCACCTGCGGTACCAAAACCACGAACTCCTCCTTGAGCCTCGCCCGAAAAGATTTCGACAGTTCGGTCATCTGGTCGAAATCGAGCTCGTGGCGCTCGTAGATCTGGTGATAGAGCTGCTTGCCTCGAAAGGGTTTTTCCCCGATCGCCTCGATCAGGGCCATTATTTCGTCCTGGCTCATCCCCAGGAGGTTCTTTCTTTTCATACCCGGTTGGTACATTCTACGACAGCGTGCGAATTTGTGTTCTGGGCAGCGGCAGCGCCGGCAATTCAGCCCTCGTCTCAACTGATTCGGTATCGGTCTTGGTGGACCTCGGTTTCGGAGTCCGTTCGCTCGATCGGCGGCTCGAAGAAGCTGGGATTCTCCAACGGCACATCCAGGCGGTATTCCTCACTCACGGACACTGTGATCACGTCCGCGGGATGCGGTCGCTTCTCAAACGGTTCCCGAAGTTACGCGTCTTTTTGACGGCGGGTACCTTGGACGAAACCCCCGCACTCCAATCCCACGACCGCCTCGAGATTATTCAGGCGGGTTGTGAGGTTCAGTTGGGCGATCTCGTCGTCAAGCCATTTGCCATTCCCCATGATGCAGCGGAATCGGTAGGGTTTCGTTTCGAGGCCGGCGGATTGGCGGGAGCCCTGGTGACTGACCTCGGCCACCTTGATGGTTCGGTCACCGGTCGGTTGCGCGATTGCGATTGGATCGTCCTCGAATCAAATCATGACGAAGAGTTGCTCCGAATCGGACCGTACCCCTGGCCGCTGAAGCAACGGCTGCTTAGTCAGGTTGGACATCTGTCGAACGCCGCCGTTGCCCGCTTTCTCGAACGTGACTTTGACGGCCGAGCCCGGCATCTTTTTTTGGCCCACCTCAGCAGACAGAACAACCGGCCGGAAATCGCGCTCGATTGCGCGCTGCGCGCCCTCAATGGACGTGCTGCCTCGACAAACGGCGGCTGCGCCATCCACTTGACTGATCAGAGGAAACCTTCGATAGTCGTACAGTTATGATCCCTCGATACACACTTCCCGAGATGTCGCGCGTCTGGTCCGAGGACAACAAGTTCCGGAAATGGCTCCAGGTTGAAATTGCCGCATCCGAGGTTTTGGCGGAGCTTGGTGAGGTTCCTCACGAAGCGGTTGCCACAATCAAGGAGAAGGCCGATTTTACCGTCGAGCGGATCGAAGAGATCGAGAAGATAACGCGGCACGACGTGATAGCGTTTACGACCGCCCTTGCTGAGAAGGTCGGACCGGACTCCCGCTGGATTCACTTCGGGCTGACCTCCACCGACGTCGTAGACACCGCGCAGGCGCTGCAGCTTCACGAAGCGTCGGACTTGATCGAAACCGGGCTCGTCGACCTGTCGAGCATCCTGCGAGAGCAGGCGTATCGGTATAAGGATCTCCCCATGATCGGTCGCACCCACGGGATCCACGCCGAACCAATCACCCTCGGGCTGAAGTTCGCCGTCTGGTATTCGGAGATGGAACGAAATGTCGAGCGATTTCGCCATGCCCGAAAAGGGGTTGAGGTCGGGAAACTCAGCGGTCCAGTGGGTGCGTTTTCGCACCTTGGACCCGAGGTCGAAGAGAGAGTGTGCCGGAAGCTCGGCATCGACTTTGCTAAAGCGTCGACCCAGACGCTCCAGCGCGACCGGCACGCCGAGTACGTCTGCAGCCTCGCCATCATCGGGTCCACCTTCGACAAGATAGCCACCGAAGTGCGCCACCTGCAGAGAACCGAAGTCCGCGAGGCAGCCGAGCCGTTCGGGGCGGGCCAGAAGGGGAGTTCGGCCATGCCTCATAAGCGCAACCCGATCACCTGTGAACAGATCAGCGGACTAGCCCGGCTCCTGCGTTCATACGCAGTAGCGGCCCTCGAAGACGTGCCGCTGTGGCATGAGCGGGATATCTCTCATTCTTCGGTCGAGCGCGTGATTCTCGCGGATGGTACAGTCCTCGTCCACTATCTGACCCGCAAGCTGAGCAACGTCCTCAAGCGGCTTGCCGTGAATGAGGGCCAGATTCAAGCCAACCTCGAGATGATGGGTGGCCTCATCTTCTCGGGCACGCTGCTCCTGGAACTGGCACGCAAAGGTGCACTGCGCGAAGACGCCTACGTCTGGCTGCAGCGAAACGCGATGCGGGTCTGGGACGAGAGGGCGGACTTCCACAAGCTCATCCGGGAAGACCCGGATATCGCGAAGTACCTGTCAGGAGCCGAGATTGATCGGGTCTTCGACTTGAAGCACACGCTGCGTCACATCGACACCGTCTTCTCCCGTGTGTTTGGAAAAAAGGAGTAAGCAAAAAGCCGATTACGAGTACGATTACGAGTACGAGAAAGGCGAGGGCAACCTCTTGCTCGCGGTTCTCTATTCCCCTCCTGCTTCTGCTCGTACTCGTACTCGTAATCGTAATCGGCTTTTTGTCTTTCGTTCGTGGATCGATTCTTTCCTGCGCGCGATTCGGGCTTCTCCCTCCGGCTTGTAATACTCCCGGAGTTTTCGCTATCATGTTGCCTTTCATGGCGGTGTAGCTCAGAGGTTAGAGCAAGCGGCTCATATCCGCTGTGTCCGGGGTTCGAATCCCTGCACCGCCAGTCCTCAACCAATCTCACTTTTTTCGGGCGCGCGACTGAAAGGCGGCTCGAAGACTCAATCAGCTATGACACCCTATTTTCGTCCCCGACGGCTTCGAGAAAATGCAACCCTGCGAAAAATGGTCCGCGAGACCAGGCTTAGCCTTGACCAACTCGTCTACCCCACCTTTGTTCTGGAAGGAAGCGGCGTCAAGCAGGAAATCTCATCCATGCCGGGCCAATTCCGGTTTTCCGTCGACAAACTCGTCGACGAGCTGAAAGAGGTGCGAGACCTCGGAATCCCGGCGGTGATCCTGTTCGGGATACCGGACACCAAGGATGCGATGGGCAGTCAGGCGCATGCGCCCGAAGGCGTGATCTGCCGTGCGTTCGAGCAGGCTCGCAAAGCCGTTCCAGAGATCGTGCTCATCGCCGACGTCTGCCTGTGCGAGTACACCGATCACGGGCACTGTGGTGTTCCGGTGACTGACCGCTGGGGAGAGACAGTTATCGACAACGACCAGAGCCTCGAGATCCTGACGCGGGCGGCCGTCGCCTACGCAAAAGCCGGAGCGCACGTGGTCGCTCCATCCGACATGATGGACGGGCGGGTCGGCGCGATTCGCGAGGGGCTCGACCGGGAAAACCTCACTTCGGTGCCGATCCTGTCCTATGCGGCCAAGTATGCGTCA
>Ga0209077_1000071_pt1 | contig 24156 bp, 46 predicted proteins | sample PPLLak1March2015_FD_187247 | JGI IMG/M metagenome (GOLD analysis project Ga0209077, IMG submission 187247) | Freshwater sediment microbial communities from Prairie Pothole Lake near Jamestown, North Dakota, USA - PPLs Lake P7 Core (1) Depth... | ecosystem: Environmental > Aquatic > Freshwater >... | reverse complement strand
GAGGGTGATGGCGGCCCGAGTGTCGGTGCGGAGGCGGCGGAGGGGGCTGTTGGGGAGGGCGGCCCACTGCGGGTGCCGGGTCCAGTACCGCTCGATGTAGTCCTGCTCGGGGCGGAGCTTGATGCCTTCGGTGTCGCCCGGCTTGGCGAGGAGCTCGAACTCACCGTCCTGCTCTTTGACCTCCTGGGTCGAGGCGACCTGCCACCACTCCTCCGGTCGGCCGTCCACCGTCTCGTCGCCCTCGATGCCGACCAGGTAGAGCTCCCCGGCCACCTGCATGTTGATCTCGTACAGGCGCAGAATCTCGGCCTGGCCTCCGGCCCGGGTGCGGAGCCGGGCGAGCTCTGCCGTGGCGGCCTCCAGCACGGCGGGCGGGCAGGCGGCCTTTTCGTCGGCGAGGGGGATGGGGTCGCCATCGGGGTTCTCGGGGTCGGCGACGGCGGGGAACAGCACGATCTGGGCCATGAGGTCGCCCCGGTAGTCGAGCGCCTCGCCTATCTCGGGGACCTCGTTGTACGCCTCCCACGCCTCCGCCTGCCAGGGTTGGGCGATGGCGGCGGCCCTGTGGGCGGCGGCCCTGTTGGTCAGGTCGATGCGTTGAGCGGCGGCGACAATGCCCGTGTCATTCCGCTTCGACCCCCGAGCCCGTGCCACCGGGCGGCATCTTACGCAGAGCCGTACCGCTCCCGGAGGATGAGGTCACGCTCGTGGGGGAGCAGCATCCGCTCCTTGTCGGTGAGGCCGCCCCAGACGCCCACCTGCTCGATCAGCGACAGGGCCTCGGCGAGGCACGCCCGGCGAGTGAACCTTGAGCACCCGGCGCACACCACGAACGCCCGTTTGGCGTTGACCGTGAGGGGCCCCCGGGCCCTGTTCCCTCCGGGGTGGTGGCAGGCGGACGTGAACCACTCCGGGTGGCGGTGCCCGAGACAGGCGGCCTGCTTCCACCAGGAGCTCTGCGACGGGGGGAGGGTGATCGGCTCGGTGGCGGGCCGACCCGGCTGCCCGGCCATCAGTCCCGGTTGAGGAGGCGGACGGAGGCCTGTGCCTGCAACGCCTGAGCGGCGGCGTGGCGGGTCGGGTAGAACCCGGCGCTGCACGTCCAGCCAGCCGGTCCGGCCTCGCTGGAGTCGAGTCGGCTGACGTTGCCGAGGTCACGCCCGTGTCGGCTGACCTCGTACGAGCCCATATCCACGCCCGGGTCGGTCGCCTCGTACGTGAAGCCCCTGAACCTGACCTTGGCGGCGGTCATCGGACAGCCTCGGGGGCGAGCCCGTGGACGGTGGCGACGTGCGCCTCGATCCGGGTGGCGGCCGTGGCCTTGGCGACGGGGGCGGTGGCGTACCGGCACAGGCGGCAGGCGCCCTTGAACGTGCCAGCGTGGGGGCCGGGATAGACCTCGTGGGTCGGTGCTGTAACCATGACCTCAGGCTAACACGGGTTAGCCCGGGTGGTCTACGCCCTCCGGCCTGCCCATCTGCCCCAGTAGAGGCGTAGGCCGACGATCACTGCGGCGAGGAAGCCGAAGCCCTGCATGAGTCGCACGGGTGCCAGCCTAGACCACCGCACTCCGGGCACGGCTTGTCCCACACCACGGCGTGCGCCTCGTCCAGCCAGAGCCCGTAGCCGTTGCAGCCGAGACAGGTCTCGTGGTGGACGATCCAGATGCTCTGGAAACAGGGGCTGCACCAGCACCAGCCGTCGGGCTGGGTGACGAAGTGTTGCCGGGGGCTCGGGCCCCCAGGCACGTCGTGTCGGACGAGCAACGGTGAGGACCCGGCCACGAGCCCCCACCGTAGCCATCGTCAGAGCTCGACTCGCTGGGCGATGCCTCGGAGCTCCTCGGCCTCGTTCTCGATGGAGCCGATCAGGGCGGACAGGACGTGGCCGAGGTCGGCGAGGCGGGCGTCCAGGGCGGTGCGCTTCTCGGGGTGCTCCAGCAGTGTCGCTGTCCGGGTTGGCCGGGGGTTGGGGTCGGTGAGCACGTAGCCGATCCGGGCCTCCAGCTGCGCTCGGGCGTCCAACAGGTCCACCATGCCTCGTTCCGCCTGGCCCAGAAGCTCGGCGAGCCAGTCGAGGTGTTGGAGGGCGGAGGCCTGTCGGGCCTCTGCCTGGACGCCCCGGTGCTCCCGGTACTCGGGGGCCTGGTACTCGGCGGCCATGTCCTCCTCCCGGCGCACTACTCGACCTCTCGGCTATACGGCGAGCCGGAGGTGTACGTGGCCGACTCCAGGCCAATCGCCTTGGCCTCATCGAAGCGGGCGGCGTCCACCTCAGGCGAGCTGTGGGCGGCCCCGTGCGGGTCGAGGCGGTTGGTGACCACCGGGCTCTTGGTCGTGGCGTACAGCACAACGTCCGGGAGAAGCTGGCCGGTGCGAGGGTCGATCTTGCCCACGTGACCGTCGCATCCCTCGGGGATGTACACGGGCAGCCACAAGCCCTCCACGGCGTTCCGGAACAACGTGTCGTAGGCGGTCTCCCCGGTGTCCGCTCCGGGCCACGGCGTGCCGTCGGCGCCGTCGGGGAACAGGCCAGCGATGTCCGCCCCGGCCTGGGTCTTGCAGTTCTCGTAGTACGAGTACGCACCTGTGCAGAAGGTGTCGGTCATGGGTCTCCAGTCGTAGGCGGGTTAGGGGCGTCGTCCGGGTGCCCTTCGGGCCCCGGCGGGGAGCCTAGTGCGGCTGCATCTTGGAGGGCGCCTGCGGCGTAGAGCAGATGCCCGGCGGCACGGCAGAGCTCCCCCGAGGTCGGGCGGCGAAGCCCAGTCAAGCACTCGTCCACGTAGCCCCGGACGGCGGCCATGCGGTCGAGGGCGTCCTGGGTGAGCGCCCCCCACGTCACCTCGGCCTCAGCCATGCAGCTTCCCGGCGACGTGCGACAGGGCCAGAGCCCGAGCCAGGCGGTCCCACTGTCGGGGGGCGACCCGTCGGGCGGCGATCACCCCGGCGGCGATCCAGAAGCTGGAGCACCACGGGCACGTGACGAGCTTGGCGAGCTTCGGCGGGTGGGCGTCGGCCTCCACGGCGTCCCCGGGCGACCCCCACTCCTCCATCTCGGTCAGGTCGGCGGATCGGCCGGCACGTCGGTAGGCGAGACGGATGGCGGCGTCCCGAGGTCCGGCGGTGATCGCATCGGCCGTCACGAGGCGGGTGAGCCGGGCGACGGCCAGGGCGTCGATCAGGAGGGCCTCGTTGGCCGGAGTCAGCCCCATCGGCCCAACGCCAGGAAGAGCAGGGCGGCGCCCCCGAACGAGATGATGAGGGCGGCCAGAGCTCCGTTGAGCGCCCAGGCGAGGTCGAGGCAGTCGGCGTTGAAGCGGCGGAGGCGGGCCATCTCGGCCTCTACTCGAGCACGGCGGGTGTCATCGTGGGCGAGGTACCCGGCGAGCCAGTCGGCTACTCCCAGGGGCCCCAGCCGGACGGGCCTCTGACCACTGCCACGGTCATCAGCACGTCGGTCAGACAGTCCGGTCCCACGATGTCGGCCCACGAGTACCCTCCCCATCCGGCCCAGCCCCGAAGGTACTGGAACAGGCCGGAGGCGGAGCTTGTGGGGTTGTCGGCGGAGCAGGCCGGGCCCCGGGGCGGCTGGGTGTCCACCCGGCGGTAGGGGAGCTTGCACGGGTCCACCCTCTTGCCGTTGACCATCGAGGGCCCCTTGTCGAGGCCTCCCTCACGGCAGGCGACGTACAGGGCCTTCTCCACGTGGGCGGGCCCGAGCTCGGCGAACGCCATCTTGATCAGCTGGTGGGGGGTGAGGTCGGCCATCCAGGCGAGGTTGAGCGGAGCGGGCCCCTCGATTGCCGGAGTGGCAGTCGGCGGCGGGGGGCTGGAAAGGTCGCTGGGGCGTTCAAGCGGCGGGGGGAGCTCTGACTCGGCGGGGAGGGCGACGGCGGCGAGGATGGCCTCTGCCGTCCCGAGGTCGGGGCCGTCAGCGCCGTGCGGGACAGCCCCGGGCAGGCACCCGGCCACCAGCATCATCGAGAGGGCGAGGGACGCCCCGGGCCACCTCAGCGGCCCAGTTGCCGTGTGCCCACGGCGGCCTTGACGGGCTGGACAGGCAGGGCCACCAGGAGGCGCTCCACGCCGTTGCGGGTCAGACAGATGCGGCCGTCCACAAGCTCGGCCTCCACGCCACGGCGGGCGAGGGCCTGGACTTGGGCGTCGTCCCAGAGCCGAGAGGCTTGGGCAACGGCGTCGGCGCCTGGGGCGCTGAGCGAAGTCGGGGGCAAGGTCTGGGCTCCGGGCGGGGACCCTACTGGCGGGGTGGCGGCGATGTCTACCACCCTCGGGCCGAACTGGGTCGGCTGGCCGGAGGGGCCGTCCCCGAGCATCAGGAACGAGTCCTCGTCGGGGATGAGGGACAGGCTGCTGCCGCTGTCCCAGGCCACGTCGATGACGGTGCCCACCGGGTCACGGTAGACACGGGTGACGGTGCCCTCGTCGCCCGGCTTGAGGTGCGTGTAGACGTCCTTGACGGCCTGGAGGCGAACTCGGCGGCCGATCCAGCGGTGCTGTTGAACTGGCATGGGAGACTCCTTGGCCCCGAGCTAGTCGCCCGGGGCCGTCGTTGGGGTGGGGTTGGGGTGCTGTGTGGCGGGGGCCAAGGGCGATCACCAGCCCTTGGCGGCGCAGTCGGGGCCGAGCCCGAGGGTGCGGCTGGTCTCGTCGGTGAGGTGGCGGTTGCAGCGGCCACAGCGGCCGATGGCCCGTCCGTACGCCTGAGCGGCCTCGGCGAGCCCGGCGGCCACGATGGCCTCCAGCGCCTGGCGGGCCTCGGCGCCCCGGACCCTCGTGTCCTCTCGGCCGCCGATGACCCGGCTGACGAAGGTGTACCCGGCCCACTTGCCCTCAGTCGGAACGTCTACGGCCCAGAAGTCCAGATCATTGTTGCCGGTCCGGCTCGGGGTGGCGTAGTAGCCCTGGGGGACCGACGGGGCGGCCGGGGTGCCCGTGGGGCTCTTGGGGGTGCGGGCGATGTTGGCGAGAGCGATGCCCCCGGGGCCTTCGGTGTCGTAGATGGTGCCTACGGTCTCGACCTTGGTGGTGCCGTCACGCTTGGTGACCGTGACCTGGGCGCCCTCGGCGAGGACCTCGTGGGGGCCCCGGAGCATCCACACGTCTCCACGCTTGGCGAAGGTGACGGTGGCGGGGGCGACAGGCTTGGGGGCCGGGCGGGGAGCGGTGGTGCCCCAGGCGGAGCCCTGACGGCGGGCCGGGCCCTCGTGGACCTTGCCACTGTGGGCGACGGTGGACTTGACCTGGCGCTCCCGGCGGGGCATCTCACGCCCGTCGAGGGGAAGGGCGACGGGGCGACCCTTGCCGGTGGCGACCCGGACCGTGTCCTCGAACAGGCCAGCCTCGTTCAGCATCCCGGCGGCGTTGAGGGCGTCCATGATGTGGCACTCGTCGGTGAGGCCGTAGACCTCGGCGTACAGGTCGAGCAGGGTCTGCAGGCAGTTCTCGGTGTAATCGGGGGCGATGGTCATTGCGGGCCTCCTGGGCTCTTGGGTCTCCCCAGTCTAACCCGGGTTAGCCTGAGGCGTCTACGGGCCGGAGCCTGCCTGTTCGCTCCTTCCGTCGTCCCCAGGGTTCATTCACTGTTGACCTGGGTATCCGGCACGTGATCCACAGGTTGGGGATACGGTGGCCGTGTGCGTCTCGGTCGAGGAGGTGAGCCCGTGTTGAAGTCAGCCGATGTCTGCCGACAGGCGGGCGTGACCTACAGGCAGTTGGACTACTGGCATCGCATGGGCCTGTTCCCGGACGTCCCGACGGGCCCCGGCTCTGGCACGCCCCGAGAGTGGTCGGCCCGGCACGTGGCCGTCGCTGCGCTGTGGGGCTGCCTGTACCGGCTCGGGGCCGACTACGCCACTGTCGCCTCGATGGCGGAGTGGGCGGCAGAGCTCCCCGGCCCGTGGACGGGCATGCTGGTCGTCACCCCCCACCCGGGCGAGGCCGGGCGTGAGGTCAGCGACACTCCGCACCTGACTGAGGGGGCGGGCTGGGTCATCGACCTCGGCTGGTGCTGGGACCGTTGCGTCCAGCACGAGCTCGCCCTCGTCTGATCAGGCGCTCTGCGCCACCCGGCGGATGGTGATGGTGCAGGTGACCTTGTGGGGGTACAGGTTCGGCATGAACAGGGTGCCGTCCCCGTCGGTGGTCCAGTGCTTGCCGTCCCGGCCGCAGTTGATCGTTGACTCGGTGAGGCCGTCCTTGGAGTCCACCATGATCCCGACCAGGGTGCGCTCTGAGGGCGGCGGGGGCGGATCGTCGGCGGCGGCTGCGTAAGCCGTCCAGGCTCCCCCTGACACGGCGGCGGCGGCGATCAGGGCGAGAAGTTTCTTGGGCATGGTGCACAGTAGGCCTGCCCCGGGGGGCGGGTGAGGGAACCTCCTCGGCCGGGCTCCCCGGGGTAGCGTCACCAGCCATGACAGCCACCACAGCATTCCGGGCAGCGTCCGTCACGTTCGATCCCATCGATGGGGGGGAGCGGCGAGAGTGGGGCAAGGTCCAGGTCATGACCAGAGGCGGGCGACTGTCGATCCGGTCCACCGACGGGGCTGCCAACCTCGACCAGGACGGGGTGCTCGCTGTCTCCAAGGTCGGGAACCGCACGTGGCGGATCACCACGGCGGAGGGGTCGTTCACGGCGGTCGTGGACAAGACCTGCCGGAGCTGCAGGTGACCGCCCCCATGCACCCGGGCGACATCGGCGAGCCGATCCCCTGGCGTGACCACGCCCGGGCCTGGCTGATCGTCGTGCTCGTGGTCGGCCTCGCCTGGCTGGCCGTCGGCCTGTTGGCCTGGGGCCTCTGGACGGCGGCTACCTGACCGGACGGGCCCCGAGACGCCCCGGGCCCCCCAGAGTCCCACCACGGGCGTTCCCGGGCGCAGCGGCCAACGAGGGCCCGCTCCTCGGGCGGCCCGGGATCGGCCCCGACGGCGGCATGCCCGCAGAGGCCGGGCCCTTGGCGAGCTTCAACAGGGCCTGGCTGGTGCAGTCCACCTGATCGGCGTGCGCCCCGTTCGGGAAGGCGGCCATCTCGTCCAGGTACCCGGGCAGCCACGAGGCCGTCGCCAGCACATGCACGTTCCCCGCTTCGATGTACGGCACCTGCGCCCGGAGGCGCACCGCCTTGTCGCCCCTCACCGGGTTCCCGAGCAGACCGGGGAGGCCGTGCCGGCGAATCTCCTGTACGAGCTCTCGCTCGTCGGCTGTCATCCCGAGCTCGTCGGCGTCGTCATCGTTGATGGTGTAGGCGGGGGCGGCCTTGCGGAGGGCGGCCATGACCTCGGGGGCGTTGCCAGCCCACTCCACGTGGTGGGCGTTCACCTGAGGCCAGCGGACCTGCATGAGGGCGATGGCGAGGATGGTCTTTTCCTGCCCCCACTTGCCTCGCAGCTGGTCGCACAGCCACATGTCCGCCCCCGTGCGGGCCCACACCTGGCCCACCACGAAGTCGCCCTCCTCCTTGTCCTTCAGCTTCAAGTCCCACGAGGACAGCCACTCGTCGGCCTTCACCGGCAGCTGGGCCTCCAGCCGGAACCAGGCCCGCTTCACGATGTTGCCCTCCTCCGGGGCCGGGCGCTGTTGCTCGAGGGCGGCGGTCAGGTACGTGCCGAGGGTGACGTGGCGAGCTTTGACCTCGGCGGCCGAGAATCGCTCGGGCACCAGAAGCTCCCCGGGGGCCCGGCCCAGCGGGTCGGGGGCTCGGAGGGACGGGTCGGAGGCCAGGGGGTCGGGGGCCTCAGCGATGGCGGGGAGCCTGATGTGGGTCCACTGGTCGGCGTCGGGGTCGGCGGCGGCCTGGGCGAGCAGCTGGCCGTGGACGTCCTCCTCGTGCCAGCGGGTTCCGGCGTGCACGATCGGCGTGTGCTCTGACTGGATGCGGAGCCGACACTGGGAGCGGTAGATGCCGAAGGCGTGGGCCCGCTGGGTGTCGGAGTGGGCTGTCTCCCAGCCCTTGAACAGGTCATCGAGCAGGAGCACGTCGGCCGGGTAGCCGGTGATCGCACCGTTGATGCCGGTGCAGTACATGCCTCCGCCCTGGTCCGTTTTCCACTGGCCCTTGCGGCCCCGGTCTCGGCGGAGGCGGAAGCGGAGGTCGGCGGAGTGTTGCTCGGCGAGGTCACGGCAGTCGCCCCCGAGCTCCTCGCCCTTGCTCACGTCGTAGGTGACGTACATGACCCGGAGGCGAGGGTCGAAGTCGAGCGCCCAGAGGGAGGCGTCCATGAGGCCGGTGGTCTTGCCGACCTGGCTCGGCATGTTCTCGATCAGCTTGGTCGGGCCTGTGCCCATGAGGGCGGCGGCGAACGCCTGGCTGACGTACACGGTGTGCCGCCACTGCTCTCGCCCATCGAGGTGGCCCCACATGGCGGCCGGGTGGGCCCGCCAGCCTGCCTGCTGGTGGAGGGCGTAGGCCCGCTCGATCAGCGCCTTGTCCTCGTCGGGCAGCGACGAGAGGAACAGGGACCGGCGCCACGGCTTCATGGCGTGGATGGTCGCCAGGAGCTCCTGCAGGCTGTCTCGACTCGGCAGGGGGGCCCGGGCTGGCACCAGCGCAGACTACGGGCCGCCCCGGGCCCAGTCGGGGAACAGGTGCTCGACCTCGGCGAGCTTGGCGAGGGAGAGGCGCAGCAGGCAGCCCGTCAGCGGGTACTCGCCCTCCCACGGCGGGGCGTGCTGCACCCGGCGGCCCAGGGGCGCCAGCCACTCCTCCGTCATGCCCGGGTGGTCGGCCTCACCGTGCACGGCGAATAGGACGGGCACCCCGTCCACGTAGGTGCACGGCAGGCTCACTCGGCGCTGAACTCCTCGGCCATGGCGATCAGGGCCTCCGCTCGGAGCACCTCGTCGTCCGCTCCGTCGTCGTGGGCGTGCAGCAGCCCCGACAGGGCCTCTGCCGCCAGTTGGCTCTTGCGGCCGTACTTCCGGGCGTGGCGGCGCTCCAGGTACCAGGCGGCTGCCGTCCACTGCGGCAGGGCTATCTCGGTGACCACGGTCCGTTCCAGCACGTCCCCGGCGGCGTCGTAGCGGACTGTCTCCCGGGTGGTCTTGAAGCCGCCCTCGGCGGCCCGTTGGATGATGGCGAGGCGGACGAGCTCTGCCTCGGCCTCGGCTCTTTCCAGGGCGTCAACGAACTGGACGTAGGCGGGGCCGTCGGCGGTGGCGTACGGCTTGCCTTGGGCGGCGAGGGCTCGGTTGAGGGCTCCTCGGCGGCGCCAGTTCCAGATGGTCTGCTTGGTGAGGTTGGCGGAGGCGGCGGCGTCGGTGAGGTCGAGGCCGGTGCGGACCCGTTCTACGATCTGGTCGGCGAGGGTGAATGGGACGAGGTTGGTTACGCCGTCGGCGTCGGTGACTTCCCGGAAGCGGACTACTTCGGTGATGCGGGAGGGTTGGCCTCCGGGGTCGGGGGGGTCGGTGCGCTTGGGCATGGGGGGAGCCTATGCGTGGTGGAGGGCCGGGGAGTCGAACCCCGCTGATCAGCCGTCTCCCGACGGAGCCCCCCGGGCGGTCAGGGGTCGATGCTGACGGGCAGCCACCCTGAGGCGGTGCGCCGGTCGATCTTGGTGACCATCAGCCCGGAGCCGAGGCCGACGGCCCGCATGTACGTGCGCCTGGGCGGGCGATGGCGGCGCTTGAACTCGGCGCCCCGGAGGGTCCAGTGCCATGACTCGCCGACCTTGTACGGGGCCCAGCCGACCTCGGGCCCGTGGATGCAGTGGCACTCGTACTCGACCCGGAAGCGGCGGGCGGCGAGGATCGGGCGGAGCGGCGGCCGGGCGACGAGGTGGCCCCCGGCCTTCTCGGGCAGATCGGTGACCCAGCGGCGCTGCTTCCAAGTGTGGGTCCGCCACCACTGCTCGATGGGGCCGGAGTCGTTCCACGGCTCCTGGAGGTGCCGGTCGAGGCGGTGGACGAGCCAGGGGGTCAGGCCGACGAGAGCTCCGGCGGCGAACGTCTGCAGGGGGGTCATGGTGTCTCCTCGGGGCGGGGGGGGAACAGGTGCGGGTCACAGTCCTCGCAGGCGTAGACCCACTCGTCGGGGGTGCCGTCGGCGGGGGCCACGACGTACATGGCGAGCCCGCACGGGCAGAAGCGGAGGCGTTGCGGCCACGCCTCAGTCGTCATCGGTCGTACTCGGGGGCTGTCCACTCGACCTGTCGGCCCGGGCGGCCGATGTCTTTCGCCCGGTGCATGCCCTTGTGGCCGGGCTTGCGGGTGCAGCGGAGCCCGAGGTCGAGGTGGGGCACGTCGCACAGGGCGTACTCGTGGTTGAGGGTGCGGACGAGCTCTGAGGCGTGCTTGGCGCAGTAGACGCCCATCGTGGCGTTCCACGTGTTGCGGACCTCCTGGGTGGCGAAGCGGGGGCAGCCCGAGGTCTCGCATCGGCGTTGGAGGGCGACGGTGTAGGCGGGCATCAGGCGTCCCGGGCGAGCACCACGTAGGCCTTGTGCTGGACCTTGCGCCAGCGGGCCGTGTGACCCGGGTTGGCCCCGGCGTGCTCGGCGCAGGAGAGGGCGACGGCTGCCGGGGTGATGTACTCCGTCCGCCAGGAGCAGTCGTCGCACCAGCCGTCGATGAACGTGGCGCCGGGGATGCGCTCCACCTTGGGGGCCTTCGGCTTGGGAGCCGGGCCGGGGAGCTCTGGCCCGGGGATCGGGGGGGCGTTGAGCCGGTGGGGGGCCCAGGCTCGGGCCAGTCGGTCCTCGTTGCTCATGCGCCCACCAGCTTGTCCACGAGGGGCTGGTCGGCCCACGCCCAGTTGGTCTCCACGTCACCGTCGAGGCGCTCGGCCTCCTCGGCTACGGCCTCCTCGATGGCGGCCTCCACCCGGTGGCGGAGGAAGTCGAGGTCACTGTGGTCGCCTGACAGGACGAACACGAGGTTGGCGGTGTCGGCATCACTCATCGGGGTCTCCTTGGTTGGGGTAGGTGTCGAGAAACTCGTTGAGGGCCTGGGCGGCGGCGGCGTCGGCTGCGCATCCTCGGCACCCTCGGCTGTCTCTCCCGGCCTCGCAGGCGGGCTGGTGGCGGGTGGTGGCGGCCTCAAGCTGGGCGTGGAACGAGGGCGCCAGGGCCTTGCAGCGGGCCAGGTCGGCCTCGGAGAGGACGTCGGGGTCGCCCCAGTCGCCCCAGTCGGGCTCGGGCTCTGACGAGTCAACGTGCCCCACGTGGGCCTTCTGGAAGTGGCGGGCGTACTTGTCGGCGGCGGACTTGGTGATCTGGTCCTCGGGGGTGCGGGCGGTCAGGCGCTCCCGGCCGGTCAGGTCGGTGTCCTTGCGGCCCAGGCTGGGGTCGGCGCCCTGGAACTGCTCGCCGCACACGGGGCACGTCACGAAGTAGGCGTTGATGGTGACGGTGGTGCCGTCGTCCTGCTCGTAGCGGACGGGCAGGACTCGGGCGGGGGCGTAGGGCAGGCCGATGGAGGTCATGACATTGCCTCCCACATCATGTCGAGAAGGGCGTTGACGGCGGCGATGGCGGCCACGTCGGAGGCGGGGAGGTCCCACATGCCGTCCTGGCTTTCGATCAGGTCGGCGAGGAGGGCCTGGGCGGAGCGGACACGGACGTCCGGGTCGAGGGCAACGTCGGCGGCGGCGTTCCGTTGGCCTTGCGTGGTGCAGAGCCGGGCTGAGGCTGCGGCGATGGCGTCCAACAGTTCGGCGGTCATGACAGGCCGTTCTGGGCGACGTGGGCGACCTCATCGGGCTCGCCGAACCCGGCGGCCAGGCGGAGCTCTTGCGACTCCATGAGGGCCTTCAACAGGTTGACGGCCTGGGCCGGGGTGAGCTGGCAGTGGAGGTCGGCGTTGAAGCCGCCCTGCCAGCCGGTCGTGGCGGGCTCGGGAAGGCGGGCCAGCGAGCGGACGGTGCTGTCCACGTCGATGACCACATGGCCTGCCTCGTTGCGGTGAACGGCGACAGTGCTGGGGTCGAGGGAGAAGCGGGGGTTGGGCATGACGGCCTCCTTGGGGCTCTGGGGTACGAAACCAGACTAACACGGGTTAGCCCTGGTGGTCTACGGGGCGAGTGCTGGGGGGAAAGGGCGGGGCCCCCGGGCGGGCGGACGACCGGGGGCCCCTGCTCACCCGGCTGGCGGAGCCGGGGAGTCTGCGGTCAGCGAGCGGCCCAGTAGGCCATGCTCTCGGCGACCTTGCGTTCGGTGTTGATCTGGCGGGCGAGGCGGGCCTCACGCTGGACGGGGGTGGCGGCCGGGGGCTTGGGGGGGCCGGGCTCGCACTCACAGTCGGCCTCGGGCTCCATGCAGTCGGGGCAGTACCCGTCGGGGCACGAGGCCAGCCCCGGGTTGTCTCGGCCTGTGACGTAGTAGGCGCTCACGCTGCCACCTCGACCTTGAACTGGCCACGCTGGATGCGGGCGAAGCTGATCGTGCTGGCCTGGTCGCTGCCGTTCCAGCTGACACTGATGCCGCCATCGGCGAACACGTGGACGATACGGCCGGTCAGGCCACCCACGATGCCTGCATCGTGGATCTTGCAGCCGACCAGCGGGTGCCTCTCGGGCTGAGTGCTTGTCATACCCCCACCCTAACACGGGTTAGGCCGGTGGTCTACCGGGGGGAGCCTGCCTGTTTGCGAGGGCGAGGGCTCGGGCCCGGAGGTCACGCTCAGCCGAGGCCGACCAGACCACCTGCCGGGGTCGGCGGCCCAGAGGCGTCGGCCACGGCTGCCCGGCGACCCGGTACCGGAGGGAGAAGCGGCGCCACTCCAGAGGCGCCCCGGCGGCCGACCTCACCCAAGCCCCGAGACGCACACGAGAGCCCCGACCTCGTTGACCCTGCAAGCCTCGGGGCTGTACTCCACCCCGGCCCACCTGCGGGTGCGAGGGGGCTCCTCCGGGGCTGTGACAGCCTCCCACGCCAGAGCGCCCCCCACCACGAGGTAGGGGGCGCTGGCGAGGGCCAGGAGCAGGAGCTCTCGGGCCCGGCGGGTCATCGGTGTCTCCTCCGGCGCTGAGCGGCGATGATGCGCCGCACCCGGCCGACAGGCTCCAGCGTGCGGATCAGGTACGTGACCGTGGGCCCGGATGGCGCCCCCTCGGAATCGAGGGGGGTCACCCGGACCTCACGGACGTCGAGCCGGTGAGGGTCAGCCACGGCGGGCCCTCCGACGGCGGACCCTCCACTCGTGCACCCGTTCCTCGAGCACGAGCGCCAGGAGCATGCAGGCGAAAGCTGCCACCCAGACGCCCCAGAGCGGGAGCACGAGCCCGGTCACCGGACTGGCCTACCGAACAGGGCGAGCCCGGAGCCGACTGCCAGGAGGGCGGCGGCAGCGATCAGCATCCACGTGGTCCCGGCGAGGCCCGTATGGGGGAGCTCGGTCAGGGCCGGGGGTGCTGTGGTGGCGGGGGCGTCGGGCACGGTGACGTGCTCGGGGGTGGTGTCCGGCGGCTGCGTCGTAGGGGGCGCTGTCGTCACCGGAGAGGCAGTAGTCGTCGGCGCCTGCGTTGTCGTGGTGGCGGCCGTAGTGGTCGCCTGGAGGCAGCAGATACCGACGTTGCCGGTGGTGGTCGTGGCGAGCGTGGTTGTCGTCGCCAGGGTGGTTGTCGGGGCCGTTGTCGTCGGCGCCGTTGTCGTGGTGGCGAGGGTGGTTGTCGGGCATTCACGCCCGTTCTCCTCGTCGCACGGCGGGTCATCGCCCTCGGTGGTCGGCGTGGTCGGCACGGTTGTCGTGACGGCCTTGCAGAGGATCACGTGGGAGATGTCCTTGCCGGAGCTATGGACGTAGGCCTGGCCGACCACGGGGCTGTTGACGGTCTCGTTCTCCCCGTCGCCCGAGCCAGCCTTGAGCACCAGCAGCGTCCACACGTACCCCTCCGGGGGGGCGGGCACCGTGTACGGCGTCGAGACAGGCTCCAGCTTGACGCCCCCAGTGGGGCACCAGTACTCGACCTGGTTGGGGTTGGGCGGCGGCGGGCCGCCGGTCGCCCCGGCGATGACCTGGGTGCCCAGGCTGCCGATCATGAGGGCCAGCCCTGTTGCCAGGGCGAGCCGGGTGAGTGTTCGCATCAGGTTGTCTCCTCGTGGTCGGGCACGGCGTAGAGCCCGGGGGGCTCGGTTTCGACGTGCCGGCGGTTGGCCCCGGCTTCAACCAGGGTCTCCATCAGACGCACCAGGAAGGCCTCCTGGTCCGCCACCGTCTCGGGGGCTCTGCGTCCGCTGTGCTCCCTGAGGCGGCGTAGGTTCCGGCGGACCATGCCCGTCAGGGCGTTGATCTGGCCGCCGGTCAAGATGACGGTGCAGTTGTCCCAGACACCACGGAGGCTCTGGGTCTCGGGGTCGAGCTCGACCCGGATCATGGCGGGCTGGCCGCCTGGGCGGCCGACCCAGAGCAGGCCCTGGGTGAGGCCTCGGGCGTGGTACTCCCTGATCTCCACGGTGAAGCCGAAGCGGACAAGCTCCCCGGCGTAGACGCCCGTGTTCCAGGCGGCGGCCTCCTCGGGGGTGGCGGGCCGGGCGTCGGCCGTGGCCCCCAGAAGGGGGCGCACGGCGACTCGGGGCAGGGACGTGTTGGGCCCCATCAGACGCCCGATGCGACGAGCTCACGGACGAGGCGGTGGGCGTTGCCCTTGATCGGCTCGCTGTAGAGCAGCGTCCGGGCCAGGTACGTGTCGGCGTTGCGGTAGGGGCGCAGGTGGTCGAGGTACTCCCCGGCGGCCTGCAGGAGCCCGTAGGCGGTGCCCCGGATGCCGTCGGTGGTCGGGCTGGAGTGGTACAGGCTGAGGAACATGGCCTGGCGCTCCAGGCGGCCGTTGCGGGTGCGCTCCCCGGCGTTCTCGGGCACGGGGATGAACTCGCTGAGGAACGTCTGCACGAGGGCGTCGGAGACGTTGATCGAGGCGAGGTCCTCGGCGAGCATCCGGTACTCCTCCACCTCGTCACGCAGGACCGACAGGGCGGCCTTGGCCTCCTCCAGGCGCTCTCCGGCGCCAGACGTGTGCCGGATGACGAACTGGCGGCCGGTGCGGTCACCGTCGATGTCGGCCATCTTCCACGTGTTGGCGCAGACCACCCGGGTCTGGGTGTTGACGACCTTGGCGGCCCCCATGCCGTCGTGGGCGTTGAGGAAGGCTGCGTACGGGAGGATCGGGGAGGGGTCGCCAGTGATCTGGTACGGCTCGTCGATGAGCAGGGTGGCGTAGACCTTGCGGCCCTCCTCCACGCTCCCGGCGGTGTCCCAGAGCACCTTGGCCCCGGCCTTCCGCCAAGACTCGCTGTACGCCTCGGCCAGTTCGCCCATCTCGCTGTTGGTGATGATCCGGAACGAGTCCTTGGGGGTGGCGAGCACCTTGCGGTTGTCGTTGCGAACGATGGCCTGGTGGCCGTTGACCGGGACGTGCCAGAGGTCGTCACCGGAGGGGAGGGTGCGGATGTGGATCGAGCCCTCGGGCACCTCGGCGCCGACGGTGTACGTCTCGGGCACGTAGAGGTCCTGGTACTCGGGCTCCCAGTCGAGGCCAGCGAGCTTGCGGGCCTGCTCCCAGTTCTCCGGGTGCTCTTGCAGCAGCGTCTCCTTGCCGTGCCATGACGGCTGGCGGACGCAGAAACCTGATTCGAAGTAGTCGGGCATGTTGGGGCTCTCCTTGGGCTGACGTGCGCTCCCCCGATGGGAGCAGCCCCAGTCTAACCCGGGTTAGGCTGCGCCGTCTACCCGGGCGAGCCTGCCCAGAGCCTGGAGGGCGGGGGAGGCGGCCCGGGCGTGCTCAGCCAGAACCTCGGGGCGCATGGTGCCGTCGAGGCGGACGTGGGGGAGAGCGGCGGCCAGGTTGTTGACCTTGGTGCGGCGCCCCTTCTGCCACCCCTCGTTCTGGGCGGTCCCCCGGGCGGCGGAGCGGGCCCGGGCCGTGTTCTCGGGAGTGTCGAGCCAGAGCAGCGTGAAGCCCCCATCGCACGCCTCGGCGAACGCCTCCAGGAACGGGCGGGTGGCGAGCCTGTCGCCCTCGCCGATGACCACGGGGGCGGGGGCCGCCTGCACCCAGGCGATGGCGTCGGGGCTGACAGCCATCGAGAGGCGGTCCGTGCCGGGGAACAGGGGGTGGGGCGCCCCGAGCTCTGCCGCCACGGTGCGGCCGTCGGCGTCCCGGTAGTGCTTGAAGGCGACCAGGCCGACCTTGCCCTCGATGAACGGCAGGCCCCGGGTCAGTTCGGTCATGAGGGTGGACTTGCCAGCCCCGGGGGAGCCGATCAGGTAGCAGCCGAGCATGCGGCCTCCAGAAGGTCACGGGTGGACGGGGCGCACAGCACGTCCGCCACGAGGTGGATGCGGTCGGTGGTGCCGCCCTGGGTGACGGCGTGGGGCTTGCGGGCGTCCAGGTACCACCACGTCCCGGCGGTCAGGTGCGTGTCCGAGCAGGTGCCGTCAAGCTCCCAGTTGTGCATGACGGCCTGGGGGTTGGTGACCAGGGGGAGGTGGAAGCGGGCGATCTGCCCGTCACGGAGGCCGCTGGCCTTGTCGGTGATGTCGGTGTGCCGGAGGAGCTTCCCGGGGGTCATGCGCATCAGGCGCACCCGTTCAAGCCCTCGGCACGGCAGCGCCTCGGCGAGCGCCCGCATGATGGGGCATCGGTCGGCGAGGTCGGTCCACACGCACGTGCGGGTCAGAGCTCCCGGGTGGGCGTCGTTCCACTTGCGGCCCATCTCGGCGGGCTTCACGCCCCAGGCCGGGTCGGGATCGAACCCACGCAGCGACAGGGCCGACCAGGAGCCGTCCCGGTTGTAGTACGGGTAGTCGTCGGCCCACCCCGAGACGTGGGCGAGCTCGGCGAGGGCGTCAGCGAAGATGCCCTCGGACACGTCGGCGAACGGCACCACCGTGGCGCCGTCGGGCCCGGGGGTCGGGCGGCCGGTGCCCTGCCACCCCCAGCACGTGATGATCTCGGAGGCGGCGCTGATCCTCGTGGCCATCCGCTCCCGGCCCCAGCGGAGCATCCCGGCGGTCAGCTCCGGGTCGTCGGCGTAGCCGAACACGGCGTGGTACTCGTCCAGGTCGGCGGGCACGGGGGCGCCGTCATCCCGGGCGAGGTGGGTGACGATGACAGCCCCACGAGGCAGCGTGTACGGCTCCCCGAGCCAGTCGGTCCGCACGCTGTCCCGGGTCAGGCGCTTCACCACGGCCACCGTGCGGCGCCCCTCGCTGTCCTCCCACAGGCGGACGTTGGCGCCCCCGAGCTCTGCGGCCGTCGGCGTGGCGAACGCCCCGGCGGCGTGACGGCGGGCGTAGGCGTTCATGAAGCGGGCGGCCTCCTCGGGGGTCATGCCGTCACCAGGAGCTTGCCGGAGTCCCGGTACACGGGCAGCTTGGCCTTGTCGATGCCCGGGGGAATGTCCTGCCACTCGGGGGGCACGACGAACCTCCACGCCCTCTCCAGCGGAGGGCGCAGGTCGCCCGTCACCCCGTCAATCTCCTCCCGGAGGGCGGCCAGGTGGCGGCCCGGGTAGTAGCGGCCATCCCTCATCACGTTGAAGTCGCAGATGATCGTCTCGAAGTCGAGCCAGGACAGGGGCACGCCCTCGGTCTCGAGGAACGCCTTGCACTCGATGGCGGCCTCGTCCAGCCAGGCTGAGGTCGGGCGGGGGTTGCCGTAGAGGCGCTGCAAGCTCCGGCGGGGGCCTTCGCTCTCCCACAGCTGGGCGTGGGGGGCGGCCAAAGGCCACGCCATCACCTTCGCCAGGAACTCGGCCCATTCGAAAGCCGACTGGCGGCCCACCCCCCAGACACGGCGGAGGTGGGCGGTCATCGGCTCCCACGCATCGGTCGGCGAGAGCTCCGGGCGGCGCCAGTCGCCCAGGCCCCGGGTCAGCCACCACGACTGTTGCCAGTCACCCCCGGCGATCAGCGCCCCGTAGGAGGCGTGCCGAGCGAGCACCTTGCCCCCCCTCAGGTTGCGGCGCTCCTGAGTGCACTCGTACTGGGCGGCCTCGGGGAAGTCGAGGGCGGTCAGGAGCAGATACGGGGTCGGCCATCGGGCGAACACGGCACAGGCCGAACCCAGGCTGTCGTACGTGTTGTAGAGGGTCAGCAGCCACAGGGCGGCCTCCTCGTCAAGCACCTTGTCGGCGTACAGGAAGCGCAGCACGTCGGCCCACGGCTCCACGTCTCGGCTCATCACCTCGACCCGGGCGAAGGCGGCGAGGTCGGCGAGGGCCGCCTGGTCGGGGGTCACTCGGTCCAACCGTCGCACTCGCAGTGGGGCGTGGCGCAGCGCTGGTCGGGGGTCTGGTGGAGCTCGGCCCGATGGCCGCAGGCGCACAGCAGCCACCCCGACTTGCGCTTGTCGTAGGCTTCGATGTAGTGGCCGAGGTTCGGGCGGTCCATCGCCCCCCGAGTGTCAGCCTCTCTGATGGTCCGACCCCGCTGAGCTCGGGCCATCTCCTCCTCGGGGGCAAGGCATTCTCGCATCAACGCCACGGCGTAGAACACGGCGGAGATGCGGTAGCCGTCGGGCTCGATCACCTTGACCGGGGTCACGCCATGCACGAAGCGCCAGCCCGGGAAGTACACCACGTCACCGTCCCGGCACTGGAACGAGGCGCCGAGCTCGGGCACGTGGAGGTAGCCGCCCCGGACGCCCCGGCGCACCACGATCATCGCCGACCAAATCGGCTTCAGGTTGTTGCGGTCGTAGTGGTACGGCAGGACGGACGTGCTGTTGGCGATGCCGGAGGTCCACTGGCTGCCGCCCAGGCGCCATTCGGGACGAACGATCTGAGCGGCCTCCTCGTCTCGGGCGGCGAGGTCCGGGGCGGCGGCGGCGAACATGGCCGACAGGACAGCGGCCTGGGCGACGATTCCATCGTGGGCATCAGGGGACTTATGCGAGCCCTGACAGGCCCGGCAGCCATCCCGCTGCAGCACCGTCCGCCGGGCGAGATACCCAAAGCTTCGGCTGTTTGATCTGATACCTGACGCCCGCATTGCCGAGGTGTCGAACGGCCAAGCCAACAAGGATCTGCGGGCGTAGGCGAGCTGGCCTGGCGGGAGCCGTAAGACCACGGCCACGGTCTCGTCACCGGCCTTCACGAGGCACGGGGCCTTGATGATCGCTCCGTCAGGCTCGGCTGGGGCGCCCTGGCGGACGAGCTTGTCGGCCCGCACTCGGGCGTCGGGGTCAAGCGGCGGCAGGACGACGGTGACGGCGGGGGCGGTGCCGAGGTCGGTCATGGGTGGGCCTCGACCCACTCGTGCAACATCTTCTGGAACAGTTCAGCGTTGGACTGCACGCCGAAGGCCGGGCGGGCCTTGGCCGCCATCTCGGCCACCAGGGCGTAATCGTCCAGGGGGTAGTCGAACACCATCGCCCGGACCTGCTTGTTGCGGTAGTTCTCGGTGCGCTCCCCGTAGGAGGGCTCCGGGTAGGAGTCACGGTTGGTCCCGAACGCCACGTCCAGGGGTGCGCTCTCGGACAGGCCAGCCAGGAGGTCATCGAGGTCGTCGGCGGTGTAGCCGGTGCCCTCCAGGGCGAGGTCGGTTGACGTTGAGAGCTCGTCCAGCATGGTCGCCAACAGGTCGATGGCGGCGACGGGCTGCTTGGGGAGGCGCATCATGGCGAGCAGCAGCGCCTCGGCCTCGGCGTCTGAGCGGCTGGCCCACCCCAGGACTGTCGGCGCCAGCCACTCGACCGGGGCGTCGTCGGGAACCCGGTCGGTCCGCTCCTGCTCCACGATGCCCTCCGGGGGATGCTCCCCGGCGTCTCGCATCTCGGCGAGCACGTCGAGGCGGCCGTGGCCACCGACCAGGAACCCGGTCCTCTCGTCCACCACGACTGGTTCCACGAAGCCGTGCCGGCGGATCGAGGCGGCGAGGGCGGGGAGGTCGTGGCCGTTGGGGTTGCGGGGCGCCTTCATGATCTGGCGGAGCGGCAGGTACTCCAGGCGGCGTTGCGTCGGGGCTGAGGTCATGGGGCCACGTTAGGCGGGCTGGTGGTCGGGGCAGCGGTCCCCGGTCTCGGGGCTGTAGGACCAGCCAGCGAAGTGGGCGGAGCTCTCCCGGGCCAGGTGCACCAGGTGGTCGTGGGGGGACTTGTTGCCGGGGGCGACGGTGAGGCCTCGCCACTGCTGACAGGCGGGGTCGCCATCGCACGAGAGGCGGACGCCCCGGTGGCCCTCGTAGTCCTGCACCGGATGGGCGCTCATCGCACCCCCGGAGGGAGGATCAGTTGGGCCCCGTGGACGTGGGGGGCCGTCAGGCCGTCAGCGATGGGGTGGCCGTAGGGGATGCCTCGGCAGCGGAGCACCAGGTAGAACATGACGGCGTGGGCTCGGTCGGCGTCGTCGGCGGCGTGCTCCAGGAGGTCGCTGATGCGGTCGGGGGTCACGTCGGGCGCCAGCAGGCCCTCCACGATGTCGGCGGCGTCGGTGAGGACCACGCCTGAGTACAGGCCTCCCACGTCGAGGCTCATTGGCTCACCTCTCCGTTGCGTAGCTGGGCGGCGGCGATCAGGTCGGAGAGCTCCCCGGCCGTCACGCCCTTGGGCACGTCCACCCCCAGGTGGCGGGCGTACATCTTCTGGCGGGTCGAGGCGGCCCGGGCTCGCCACGGGGCGTCGGCCACTGACAGTACGAGGGCCTTCCCTCCCCGCACGTAGTCCTCGGCCACGCCCTGACACTCGGCGAGCGGGCGGAGCGCCATCAGCGCCTCCTTGCGGCCGTCGGGCCAGAGCAGCCCGGCCGTCCACACGTCCCCCGGCTCTCGCTGCGCCAGGATGACGGTGGGCTCCCCGGGGCCCATCGGCCGGGCGTACCGGCGGAGCTCGGGGTCGGGGCTGTCCACACGGGCCCAGGCGATCTTGATGGCCGAGCTCGTCAGCTGGCGGAACAGGTCGGCCTCCTCGGCACGGAGGCGGCCGAGGCGCACCATCTCGTCGTCGTGGGCCTGCATCACCTGAGACAGGAGCCCCGTGCCGCCCTCCATGTGGAAGGCGAAGTCGGTCTCGCCGATGCCCATCAGTGACGGCACGGTGACGAGGCTGTGCATCCGGCTCGCTCCCACCACGTCGAGCACGAGGAGGTCGGCCTTGTCCGGGTGGAGGCGGGTGCCCCGGCCGATCATCTGGGCGTACAGGGCCCGGGACTTGGTCGGGCGGGCCACGATGATGCAGTCAGTGCGGGGCTCGTCGTACCCCTCCGTCAGCACAGCGCAGTTGGCCAGCACCTCCAGCTCACCCCGGGCGTAGGCGCCCAGAGCGGAGCGGCGCACGTCCAGCGGGGTAGAGGCGTCGATGGCGGCGGCGTGCACCCCCGACAGGTTGAACTCGTCGGCCACCTGGTGCGCCAAGGCGACGGTGGGCGTGAACACGAGGGTTCGCCTCCCGGGGGCGTGCTCGAGATATGCCCGAACGATGGCCTCGGGCGCTCCGGCGTCCTCCATCGCCTGACCGGCCTGGCCCTGGTCGTAGTCGCCCCGGCGGACCTTCACCCCGGACAGGTCGAGGTGCTCGACCACGACCCGGAGGCCTCGCACGTCGCACAGGTACCCGGCCCTGATCCCCCAGAGAATGTCGAAGGCGGCCACGATCTGGTCGAACAGGTCGTCAAGCCCCTTGCCGTCGCCCCGGTCCGGTGTGGCGGTCACCCCGAGCAGGAGGGGGCCGTCGGGCTCCCCGGCACGGACGGCGGCGAGGGCCGCTCCGTAACTGTCGGCGGCGGCGTGGTGGGCCTCGTCCACGACCACGAGGTCGAACGGGCGAGAGGCGGCGAGGCGGTCCCTCCTGCGGGCCCTCGCCAGTGTCTGGATCGAGGCGACCACCACTTGGGCGTCTACGTCATCGGCGTCGGCCTTGCAGATGCCGATGCCTCCCCGGCGGACGTCGGCGGCGGCGGCCATCAGGCGGACCTCGGGCTCCTTGGCGTCGGAGAGCAGTTGGGCGCAGGCGGGGGTGATGCCGAGCTCGGGCCACTGGGCGGCGAGCTTGGCGGCGGCCTGGCTGACTAGCTCGTCTCGGTGGGCGATGATCAGGGCCCGGCCCTGCCGCCCTTCGGCGAGGTGGGCGAAGATGACGGTCTTGCCGAGGCCGGTGGCGGCCACGAGCAACTGTCGGCGGCAGCCCTCGGCCTCTGCCTTGGCTACGGCGTCGAGGGCCTCCTGCTGGTAGGGGCGCAGCGCCAGGCGGGTCATGCCCGCTCCAGGAACAGGGGGCAGGCGCACATGGCGGCCGTGCACGAGGGGCCGTGCTCGTGGCGCTCGTGTCCGCAGTGGTCGCATCGGTCGGCGAGCCTGTCGGCGGCCGACCAGCCCTTGCGGCGGAGGGTGGACATCGGGACGGTGCCAACCTTCATGTGATCCCCAGTTCGTGGGCGACGAGGTAGGTGACGGCGGCCTTGCGGGTCGTGAAGCCCCCGAACAGGAAGCGGGCCCCAGCCTGTCGGGTCCGGGCGGCCTGCCCCGGGTCGTCAACCTCGTCGGGGCTGGCCCCGAGGTCGGCGAGCTCTCGCTCGTCGGCCAGGGCGTCCACGGGGTCATCGGGGTCGGGCCGGTACGACCAGCACGCCCACTCACGGGGCTTGTCGCCCACCTTGGGGGCGCTGACGCAGCCGATGGCGTCCCAGGGGAGGATGACCTCCCACGTCGAGTCGAGCGGGTCCTCACCCTCGGTCAGGCGGCGGAGGCGGGGCTTGTCGGTCATGGTCGCCCCCGCAGGCGGACGGCTCGGGCCATCAGCTTCCCGGCCGACTGTTCCAACTGGTCGGCCAACTCGGCCTTGGCGTCGGCGATGGTCTGAATGCGGACGCCCGGCTTGCTGGCGAGCCCAGCCCGGCGGAGCGCCAGCTTGACCTTCACCTTGTCGGGCCACCACGCCACCGACGAGTCGAGGCCACCCCAGGCGTTCCAGTAGCCCTGGTCGCCATACCACCACGAGACGGAGGTGTAGGGGGTGCCGTCCTTGCGGGTGCCGTGCGTCTCCCAGCGGACCACAAAGCCTGTCGTGCGCTGGTCGTCGTAGTGGTCGGGGCGGGGGTCGCCTGACTCCTTGGCGGCCATGCGGGCGATGCCGTCGTCCACGGCGCTCATGATCTGCTTGCCGAGGTCGCTCACAGGTAGGTCTCCAGGTCGGCGCCCAGGTCGTCCCGGATGCGGCGGTCCCCGAGCAGAGCCCGGAGAAGGGCGACGGCCTCGGGGCGGGTGAGCACCAGGCGGTCATCGTCACTGGTGAGCAGCCCGCAGGGGAAGTCGATGGCGGCCACCCGGCCGGACTCGCCCCACTGGATGGTCGGCGTGGTCTCGGGGGCCGGGCTCATGAGATGCGGTCCAGGGTCTCGTAGACCTGATCGAGCGTGGTCCACGTGGCGCCGAACGAGCGGCGGGCGTACAGGCTGTAGGTGCCGTCCGGGCTGTCTTGGATGGCGAGGGTCGGAAGGTTCACGGCGAGCAACATGCGCTGGCCGAGCTTTGCGTCGGTGCGGGTCATGACTGGGTGCCTCCTCGGGCGTAGTGCTGTTGGGTGACCCCAGCCTAACACGGGTTAGCCCGTGCGGTCTACCTTGTCACGAGGCCTTGGCCTTGGTGGCCTTCGCCTTGGCGGTCTTGGGGCGCAGCGACTGGTGCACCATGCTGTCCGCCACGCCAGACGCCCGGGAGAGAGTCGTCGGGCCGATACCCAGGCGGATGCCCTCAGCCCACAGGGCCCGGCGGCGGTCGTACAGGTTCTGCAGGACGGCGTTCGCATCGTTGATCGGCCCGGCGAGGCTTGCCAGGGCGATCAGGATGCCGTCGGGGCCTTGGGTGGCGGCGATGGCCTCGGCCAGGTTGACGGTCTGCACGGCGGGCGCCCGGCGGGGCTTGGGCTCACGCTTCACTGCACGACCTCCATCTGGCTGGCCTCCATCCGTTCGGCGAGGGTGCCCTGCCCGGCCTCGGCGTCCCGGAGCTCTCGGAGGCGGGTCTGCATCTCGGCGATGACCGGGCCCACCAGGTCCTCGTCGGCGAGGGCGGCGGCCTGAGCGGACAGGGTGACGATGCGCTCCAGCCCGGTCGCCCCGGCCTTCCCGACCCACGGCTTCCCGGTGATCGAGGCGACGTGGAACTTGATGATGCAGTAGCCCTCGTCACCGTTGCGGAGCCAGACGGGCTCCACCCGGAGGGCGTCGGACAGGCCGTCGCCTGCGTTAACGAGCTTGATCGTGGTGTGAGTGA
>Ga0209077_1000070_pt1 | contig 24541 bp, 19 predicted proteins | sample PPLLak1March2015_FD_187247 | JGI IMG/M metagenome (GOLD analysis project Ga0209077, IMG submission 187247) | Freshwater sediment microbial communities from Prairie Pothole Lake near Jamestown, North Dakota, USA - PPLs Lake P7 Core (1) Depth... | ecosystem: Environmental > Aquatic > Freshwater >... | reverse complement strand
CTCGTGCAAGCCCGCGGCTAAGCCCCCGAGAATGCATCCATCCGCTGAGCCTGAATGGAGCGTAATCGCGATCGTAAGGAGCCGCGCACGAAGCGAGCGGAGCGAGCGAGAGTAAGCGGACCACCCGACTTGCCCACTGCATCGGGATTGAAATGTCACCAATGAGCGGATTGTTTGGTGGTCCGCTTACTCTGGCTCACTGCTGTTCGCTTTCGTGCGCGGCTCCTTGCGATCGCGTCCGCACGCTGTCAGCCCATAGCAAGTCCATCAATATCTTGTCAGCCTTCCCGCGAATTTCAGAAACTTCGGAGTCTGCTCAAACATCTTTATAGAAGTCGTTGGGCGCGTCGAGAAGTCCCTGAGACGGAATTCCGGGAGTGTATAATGCCGGAGCAGTTTTTCAGGGACGCAGGCTTTGCTTAAAATAGATTAAGAGACACACGCCGCTATGTTTGAGAAATACACGGAAAAGGCGAGGAGAGTCATCTTCTTCGCTCGTTACGAGGCAAGCCAGCTAGGCTCGCGCTGCATTGAGACCGAGCACATCCTTCTCGGGCTTCTGCGCGAGGACAAGGCACTGGCCGGCCGGTTTTTCCCGCGGACTGAAACCGCGCTCGAAAGCATCCGGAAACAGATTGAGGGCCGCGCGCCATCGAGAGAGAAGGTCTCTACCTCGGTTGAGCTGCCTCTGAGCGACGAATCCAAGCGCGTGCTCACCCATGCTGCCGAAGAAGCTGACCGGCTTCTCAGCAACTATATCGGTACCGAACACCTGCTTCTCGGTCTGCTCCGGGAAGAAAAATCTCTCGCGGCGAATATCCTCTACGAAAAGGGACTTCGACTGTCCCGCGTGAGAGAAGAGCTGGCCCCGACAGCCGACAAGCCTGCTCCGACCAAGCCGAAGGACTCCCTGATCCTCACGGAATTCAGCCGCGACCTGACCGAAGCGGCGGCCAACGGAATGCTGGACCCGCTGATCGGTCGCGAGGCAGAGATTGAACGAGTCGTTCAGATCCTCTGCCGGCGTACCAAGAACAACCCGGTCCTGATCGGTGAGCCGGGCGTCGGAAAGACGGCGATCGTTGAAGGTTTGGCTCAGAAGATAGTCATGGGCGAAGTCCCGAGCATGCTCAACGACAAACGTTTGCTTGCGCTGGATATCTCGCTGATCGTCGCCGGAACCAAGTACCGTGGTCAGTTCGAAGAACGCCTCAAGGCGATCATGAAGGAACTGATCGAGAATCCGAACTTCGTCATCTTCATAGATGAGCTGCATACCCTGGTCGGCGCCGGGTCTGCCGAAGGCTCGCTCGATGCAGCCAACATTCTCAAACCGGCTCTCTCCCGCGGGGAAATCCAGTGCATCGGCGCTACTACGCCGTACGAATATCGGAGATCCATCGAGAAGGATCGCGCCCTCGAACGACGCTTCCAGGCGATCAAGGTTGCCCCGCCGACCGAGCAGGAAACCCTCGAGATCATTTACGGAGTCAAGGAAAGGTACGAAAGCTTTCATCAGGTTGAATATACCGACGACGCCATCCAGGCCGCCGTCTTTGAATCAAACCGCTATATTCCTGACCGGTTTCTCCCGGACAAGGCGATCGACGTCCTTGACGAGGCAGGTGCTCGCGTTAAGTTGAACAATACGACGCTCCCCGATGAAGTGGTCGATATCCAGAAGCGAATCAAGGTGATCGTCCGTCAGATGGACAGCGCCATCTCGAGCAAGGAATTCGATCGCGCGATCAAGCTGAAGGACCAGGAGCTGCAGGAGCGGGAGGCCCTCCAGGAAATCAAGGAACGATGGAGACTGAAGAACCGGGTGCCTCCCCAGGTGACCAAGCACGAGGTCGAACAGGTCATTTCACGATGGACGGGGATACCGGTCACCGCCCTGCAGGAAGAAGAGATGCAGAAACTCCTGCGGATGGAGGAAGAGATTCATAGCCGCGTGATCAGCCAGGAAAAGGCCATCTCGGCCCTCTCACGGGCGATCAGGCGCAGCCGGGCCGGGATGAAGAATCCGAACCGGCCGGTCGGTTCGTTCCTCTTTCTCGGGCCGACAGGGGTCGGCAAGACTGAACTGGCAAAGGCTCTCTCGGCATTTCTGTTCGGGAGCGAGAAGGCGCTGATTCGTTTCGACATGTCCGAGTACATGGAGAAGCACTCCGTGTCCAAGCTGATTGGCTCGCCTCCCGGATACGTTGGCCACGAGGAAGGCGGACAGCTGACCGAGAAGATCAAGCGGAATCCGTACTCCGTGGTTTTGCTGGATGAAATTGAGAAGGCGCACTTCGACATCTACAACATACTTTTGCAGGTTTTTGAAGACGGGGTGTTGACTGATTCGCATGGGAACCATATCGACTTCAAGAACACGATCCTGATCATGACGTCGAACATCGGAGCCCGTTACCTGACCAACAAGGCGAATGTCGGGTTTACGACAACCGTCGAGCAGGGACGGCAGAAGGTGGAAGACCTGATCATGAATGAGGTCAAGCGGGTGTTCAACCCGGAGTTCATCAATCGCCTGGACGAGATCATCTTGTTTGACTCCCTGTCCGACGCGGACTTGATTCAAATCGTCACGCTGCTGATCAGCCAGGTCAACGAGAACCTGTCTCAGAAGTCAATCGACATTTATCTCGAGGATGACGCCAAACGGTGGATCATCGACAAGACATGCGGCGACCGGTCCTATGGCGCCCGCCCGCTTCGCCGGGCAATTCAGAAATACATCGAAGACCCGGTGTCTGAATTGATGATCCAGGGAAAACTGAAAGAAAAGCAGACCCTGGCCGTCTATTTGAAGGATGGGGCGCTCTATTACCGTCCGAAGGGCTCCAAAAGCGAAGGCGCCCTTCTATCCTTCGGTCTGGCCTGACAGCTTTGTTTCAGTATCGAGGCGCGATGTGTGCGCACTCGCGGTAGCCACCCGAAAACCAGGAACCGTAAAACGCCGTCCGCTGCTGCCGGACGGCGTTCCAGCCAACCAATCCTCCTTTGTTTATCAACAGTTCTGTTGTGCCCACCTTGCAGAATTGCTATCATCTAACCCTTTAGCCTTTTTTCTTTCGAGGGACCGATGACATTGTCTGAGCTGATCAGAAAGTCAATGAATTACGGACTTCGGACTTTGCCCCTGCTCGTGGTGCTGGGCATCGTGCAGTCCTTGGCAACAGTAGCGGCCGCACAGAATCAACCCCCCAAGCAGGTCGAGGACGTGCGCGTCGTGGGCAACCGCCGCATCCCTGAGAGCACGATCCTCTACTACGTCCAGACTAAGAAACGCGATATCTACAACCCGGACCAGATCCTGCGTGACTACCGGGCGATTCTCAATACCAACTTCTTCGAAGATGCGAGCGCCAAAGTCCAGGAAGGGGAGATTGGCGTGGTGGTCATTTTCGAAGTCAAGGAACGTCCTCTCGTACGCGATATCAAATACGAGGGTATGAAATCCTTCAAGGAGTCCGACGTCCTGGAAAAATTCCGGGATATGAAGGTCGGTCTCACCAAGGATTCTCCGTTTGACGAATCGAAAGTCCCGCGTGCCCGCAAAGCGCTGAAGCTCCTGCTCGATCTGAACGGCCGGCCGCTTGGCCGAGTGGAAGTTGAGACCGAACGAGTCACGGCTTCCGCAGTCAATCTGCTTTTCAAGATCGAAGAGGGGCCCAAAGTCCGCATAGGCGACATCAACTTTGAGGGGAACACCGTCCTCAGCGACAACGAACTGCGCGATTCTCTGCAGTTGACCAAGGAACGCGGCCCGATCACCCTTTTCAAAGGGACGGACAAATTCATCCAGGAGAAGCTCGAGTACGACGTCCAGGTCAACCTGCTGGCCAAGTACCGCGAAAAGGGATATCTCTTCGTGAAGGCGGGCGATCCGAAGGTCGAGATCGTCGAGGCGCCCAAGGGCGTCCTCGTTGGCTTCCGCAAGACCAAGCAGCAGTACTTCATCACCATTCCCATCGAGGAGGGAGAGCAATTCAAATACGGCCAGTTCGCGATCGATGGCGTCAAGAACATGAACAAGGACTACATCGAGAAAGAGATGTTCAAGGTGAAGTCCGGGGAAATCGCGAACTATACCGCCATGAAAAAGGCCAGCGAGGACCTGAAGAAGCTCTATAACCGCTTCGGTTTCCTCGACATGGAAGCGTTCCCCGAGGTGAAGCCTGACCCGGAGACCAAAATCGTCGACATCACGATCCGGGTCACCGAGGGCAAGCAGTATATCGTTCACCGGATTAATTTTGCAGGGAACACCAAGACACGCGACAAGGTTCTGCGCCGCGAGTTCATCCTGGAGGAGTCCCAGCAGTTCAACGGCGATTACATGGAACTCTCCGTCCTGCGGCTGAACCAACTTGGCTTCTTCGAAAAGATCGAAGAGAAGGACTACGAGGTCAATAAGCGACCCCAGGAGTCCAGTGTCGATATCCTCGTCAAGGTCAAGGAACGGAGCCAGCAGTCGATCGGCTTGACCGGCGGAGTCAGCGGTATCAGCGGCAGTTTCATCGGGATAAACTACCAGTCCAACAACTTCAGAGGACTGGGGCAGCAGATTGACGTTCAGCTCCTTACCGGTACCCGCACCGCCAACTACATGTTCCGGTTCACGGAGCCGTACTTCCTCGACACAAAGCTGTCGATGGGGCTCTCGGTCTTCAACCAAAGGTACCGGTACGACACGTACACTCTCTTTTACGGGCTGATTTCTCCGACTGACAACGTCCCGCTCTTTACGCGAATCAGCACGGGGTTTGACGTCACCGCCGGCTATCAATTCTGGCGATGGACCCGTCTGAGCATGAGTTACAGCCTGCAGACGATCAAGATCGGTGACGTCGACGATGGCTATGCTCCTTTCGCCTATAACCAGTTGCTGCTGTTCACTCCCGGAGGCGACATCGAAGGGGCAAAGAAGGGGATCATCCGGAGCGAGGTCACACCCGGGTTGATGTACAACACGAAGAACGCGTACTTCGGGGCCACGCGCGGCAGCCAGTTCCTTGTCCAGGTGCCAATCGCAGGCGGTCCGCTGGGAGGCGATTTCAGCGTGCTGCGTCCGGTGGTCGAATACCAGAAGTTCATGCCTGACCGATTTATCAGCAAGGGGAGAAACAGTTTTGCGTTCCGGGCGCAGTTCCAGCACATCATCCCGTTCGGAAAGCTGCCCAACGGCTACCCGATGACCGTGCCGTTTTTTGAGCGCATCTTCTCCGGCGGCGAATATACGTTGCGCGGCTTCGATATCCGGTCGGTTGGGCCGTGGGCGATTACGCGAAGCCCGCAGTCCGACATCGGCGGCAACCCGATCATCGACCCGTCGACTGGATTGCCCTCCATCGTGGAGAGCCCGATCCTCATCGGTGGTGACACCAGCGCACTGCTCACCGGGGAGTACCGGATACCGATTGCAGGACCTTTAACCTTGTCCGCTTTCGTCGATTTTGGAACTGCCTGGGTGGCTCGAAAGAACAACTTGAGATTATTGGGGCCGGGAACAGTTGTCCAGTTGCTGGAGGATACGAACAATATCTGGCGGCTCTCGACCGGGGCCGAAATTCAGTTCCTGCTTCCGATGATTAACCAGCCTTTCCGCCTGATTTTCGCGTACAATCCTATGGTGCTTGACACCAGCATGGTGCTGGGAGGAGTAAGGTTCCCTGTCTATGAGCCCAAGCGCGGTGTTAAGTTCACCGTTGGCTATACTTTCTAAGCCTAAAGAACTCCAAGGAGAATAGAGAACGAATGAGAAAAGTGACCATTTTCGCGACGATCCTTTTGCCTGTCATGGTGACCGGCTTCGTCCTCACGGGTCTTGCCCAGGGTCAGCCCGCCGCCGGCGGCGCCAACATGAAGATCGGTTTTGTCAGCTCTTATGACGTCTTGTACGGTACCGACGAGGGAAAACAGGCACTGGACAAGCTAAACGTTGTAATGCAGGACAAGCAAAAGCAATTCGATACCCAGAAAGCAGACCTGGACAAGCTGAAGAACGAGTTCACCCAGAAGGAACGTACACTGAACCCCGCGACCGCGACGGAAATGCGCAGCCAGATCGATACGAGAGAAAAGGCGCTGACCCGATTTCAGGAGGATGCCCAGAGCGAGATCAACCGGCAGCGCGACGAGTTGCTGTCGTCAATCAGCGAGAAGATTCAGGCCATCATCGGCGATTACGCCAAACAGAACAACTTTGGCGCGATTTTCATGCGCGACCCGCAGATCGTGACCTTTATAGCGCCCGCGATGGACGTCACACCCGACATCATCAAGGTGTACAACCAGAAGCATCCAGCCGCCGCAGCGGCTGGGACGACGAGCGCAACGCCCGCAACTCCGACGCCTGCGGCTGCCGCCCCGGCCGCTTCTCAGCCGAAGCCCTAGCAGCTGACAGCCCTGTCTTGAAAAGCCAGCCACGACCGTTCGTGGCTGGCTTTTCTTTTGGCCGCTGCAAGCGCGAGGGCGAGATCGAATGGAGCCGCGCACGAGAGCGAACGACCCGGCTAAACACTGCCCGGTCAGCCGATCAGCTGCTCAGCTGGTCAGCCGTTCAGCGCAACCTTGACCGTTCCGTCTCGATGTTGTTAAATGCGCGGATGTTCACGCTCGGCGAGCTGGCATCGAGGGTCAATGCGACCGTGGCTGGTGATGCCGCGTTGGAGATCAACTGGGTGCGCCCGTTCGACGCGGCGGGCCCGGGTGACCTGACGCTTGCCGCCGACCGCAAGCACCTCGCGCAATTGGAGGGCACCGGCGCATCGGCCATCATCGTTCCACTTGGAACGCCCCCTTCAGTTACCAAGAGTCTCTTGCTGACGGATCAGCCGAAAGTCGTATTCGCTCGTCTGCTGGCGGTGTTCACGGAAAAGCCGTTTATTGCCAGGGGTGTTTCATCGCTTGCCCACATCGGCAAGCGAAGCTCGATTCCGCCCGACGTAACGATCGCTTCCTTCGCGTATATCGGGGATGATGTTGTAGTCGGCGACCGGGTCACCATCATGTCGGGGACGCACGTGGGGGACGGGTGTTCGATAGGCGCGGGTTGCACGCTTCATCCCAATGTTGTGCTTTACCCGGGAATCACGCTCGGACAGCGTGTAATTCTGCACAGTGGATGCGTCATTGGCGCAGACGGTTTCGGTTACGTGTTTGACGGGCACGAACAGGTACCCATCCCGCAGACCGGTACCGTAGTGATTGGGGATGATGTCGAAATCGGAGCCAACAGCTGCGTCGATCGCGCGACCTTCGGTGAAACGGTCATCGAGCGCGGCGTGAAAATCGATAATCAGGTGCATATTGCCCACAACTGCCGGGTCGGTGAAAATACTGTCATCGTGGCCCAGGTAGGGATTTCGGGCAGCGTGGAGATCGGTCGGAACTGTGTGTTTGCAGGACATTCCGGCGTCGTCGACCATGTCAAGATCGGCGACGGGGTCCGGGTGATGATGAAAACGGCCGTATCCAAGGATGTCCCTTCGGGCAGCTCCGTTTCCGGGCAACCGGCGATGGATCACCGGCGTTCCCTAAAGATACAGGCCGCTGTCCGACGGCTGCCTGAAGTGCTCGATAAACTTCGTGCGGCCGGCGATCTGCCGGGCGACGAGTCCAGCCAGGAGTAGGAACAAATGGAGAATACCGTTTCCGTGTTCGATATCCAGGAAATCATGAAATGCCTGCCGCATCGGTACCCGTTTCTGCTGGTTGACCGGATCGTCGAATTTGACGAGGTAAATCAGCGAATTCTGGGTATCAAGAACGTAAGCATGAACGAGCCGTTCTTCCAGGGCCACTTCCCGGGCGTGCCGATCATGCCCGGCGTCTTGATTCTCGAATCGATGGCTCAAGTGGGCGGATTCCTGGTTTTCAAAGCCGCAAAAGAACGCGAGAAAAAGCTTGTCTTCTTTGCCGGAGTCGAGAACGCACGCTTCAGGCGCCCGGTTCGGCCCGGTGACCAGATGAAGATTGAGATCGTCGTGATCAGGATGAAAGCACGCATCGGAAAAGTGCACGGCGCTGCCTACGTTGACGGTCAACTGGTGGCCGAGGCGGATATTATGTTTACGATGGTCGACAGGGACGACTATGCTTCGGGAGTCGCCTAGGCTCATGACGTCTTCTGCAAGCATTCACCCGACCGCCTTGATCTCCCCTCGCGCCAGTTTGGGGGAAGGCATCTCCGTCGGCCCCTATACGGTGATTGGCGATCAAGTGGTCATCGGCGATAGCAACCGTTTAGGGCCGCATCTCGTCTTCGAAGGGCCGATCCGAATCGGGAAGAACAACCATTTCACGGGTCACAGCTGTATCGGCACCCCGCCCCAGGATCTCAAGTACCACGGCGAACCGACCGAGCTCGAGATCGGCGACAACAACGTGGTTCGGGAGTTCGTGACAATAAACCGTGGAACCGTCGGCGGAGGGGGCCGGACCACGGTCGGGAATCATAACCTCCTGATGACCGGCGTCCACATCGCGCATGACTGTCATATCGGAAGCCACGTCATCATGGCCAACGCAGCAACGTTGGCCGGGCACGTCGATATCGGCGACCACTCGACCGTGGGCGCTTTCGTCGGAGTCCATCAGTTTTGCAGGATCGGGGTTCACGCCTTTGTTGGCGGGTACTCGGTGCTAACCAGGGACGCGCTCCCGTTTGTCAAAACCGTCGGGGACCGGAATGACGCGAAAACGTACGACATCAACAGCATCGGGTTGGAGCGTAAAGGATTCAGCGCGGACTGCATTGCGGCCCTGAAGAAGGCGTATCGAACTCTGTTCCGCAAGGGCTTTCGGCTTCAGGAAGCCATTGACCGTATCCGGCACGAAGGCCCTTTGACTGAGGAAGTCGAGATTCTCCTGCGTTTTGCCGAGACGTCCGAGCGCGGCTTCGTGAGATAAAAGCAACACGGACGGACACGGACGAACACCGACACACACGGACGGATTGCGGGGTTTTCCCAGACCGGTCCGTGTCTGTCGGTGTTCGTCCGTGTACGTCCAGCAGTGAACAACATGACCGACATCAAGCGGTTGGGCATCATTGCCGGCAATGGTACGTTTCCGCTGCTGGTCGTACGGGAAGCCTTGCGTCAGGGCATCCCGTTCACGGTTGCCGCCATCCGCGAAGAGGCCTCTCCCGAACTCGAGGTATTGGTTTCCGGACAGCCCGGGGCGGATTTGCACTGGATCGGACTGGGCCAATTGGGGAAACTCCTCAGGGTCTTCAAAGAAGCAGGAGTCGACAAGGCTCTTCTGGCCGGGCAGGTAAAGCACGCCCGGATTTACGCGCCCGGGTCGCCGCGCGGTTTCGGAAGACTTCTTCAGACTGTGCCCGACCTGAAAATGATCCGGATGTTCATGTCCCTGCCCACCCGGAACACCGAGGCACTGATTCTCGGGGTGGTCCATGCCATCGAGGAAGAGGGCATCCAGGTTGTCGACTCCACGCTGCTGTTGAAGCATCTACTGCCTCAGGCAGGCGTTCTGACGCGTCGCCCTCCAGACCAGGGTGAACAGCGCGATATCGACTACGGCCGATCCGTCGCCAGGGAAATCGCACGCTTGGATCTGGGTCAGACGGTTGTGGTAAAAGATGGGGCGGTTGTGGCTGTCGAGGCAATGGAGGGGACGGACGAGACCATCCGTCGAGCCGCGAAACTCGTGGACGGGCAGCGGCTTATAGTCGTGAAGGTGAGCAGGCCAAAACAGGATATGCGCTTCGATGTCCCGGTCATTGGTTTGCAGACTCTTGCCGTTCTCCAGGAGTGCAATGTGTCAGCACTCGCCCTGGACGCCGGCAAGACCCTGATCTTGGACTACCCCGCATTCCTCCAGTCAGCCGATCAGTCCCACATTACGGTCGTAGCGGAGTAACAGTGAGCGAGATTCGTGCCGCAGTCATAGGTGTAGGGGCACTCGGGGAGCATCACGCCCGAGTGTACAGTCAGCTGCCGGGCGTCAGGCTAGCCGCCGTGGTGGACATCGTCGAGAGAAAAGCCCGCGCGGCAGGTGAGAAGTATGGATGCCTGGCTGCTTCCGACTACCGGGAAATCCTCGACAGGGTCGATGCTGTGAGCCTCGCGGTACCAACCGAACTGCATGCGGCCATCGGCGAAGAGCTGCTCGATCACGGGATCAACGTCCTGGTCGAAAAGCCGATTTCCCGAACCTTGGACGAGGCACTGCGGCTGGTCCGTGCGCAGGCGCGCGGCGGATGCGTCCTTCGGGTCGGCCACGTGGAGCGATTTAACCCTGCCGTTCGAGCCGTTCTCCCGTTTTGCACGGCACCGCGATTTTTTGAGTCTCACCGGCTTGGTGTCTACTCCCCTCGAAGCCTTGATATTGATGTGGTGCTGGACCTGATGATCCATGATCTCGACCTGGTCCTCCAGCTGACTCGGTCTCCCGTGGCAGACATCAGGGCAGTCGGGATTCCGATTCTCACTCCGAAAATTGACATCGCGAACGCCCGGCTGGAATTCGAGGATGGGTGCGTCGCGAATCTCACGGCCAGCCGAGTATCCAAGGATAAGGTTCGGAAGCTGCGCTTCTTTCAGCCGAGCGATTACATTTCGATCGATCTGTTCAAGCAGGAGGTCGAGATGTACAGCCTGGTTCGAAATCCGTCCGGTCCGCAGATTGTTGAGAGGATGCTCGAGGTCACCAAACAGGAACCGCTGAAGCTTGAATTGGCTTCGTTCCTCAGGGCGGTGCGCGGAGAACCGACTGCTGATGATCAATTTGCCGCGTGTACAGGCGAACAGGGGACAGAGGTCCTCACCTTGGCTATGAAGATCCTCGAGGCCATGCGAAGGCAGTGAGGGCAGGAGTGAGAAGTCGCGAGTCTTTATGACCCCAACGGGGTCACGTAGCAAAGCCCGGGGTTGCCCGCGCTTTGGGCGGGCAACCCCGGGTCGGAGGGCAGTATGGCGTTCAACCCTGAAGGGGTTGCGTACTGCGCTCGATACGTAACCAATTTCAGGGCAGATGACTTACGGATCATGGTACCCCAGGGTGGGTCGCAAAAAACCGCAGCCAACCTTGGGCTTTGCTACGTAACGCCTTCGGCGTAAGAACTCGAAATCGCGAAGGACCACGAGGTGATGACAAGGGCACGGACTGTGGTTTTCATCCTCTCGCTCTTGTGCGCGGGCGTTGCCGTTCCGAGTTGCGGCGGGAAGAAACGTCCTCCGCCTCTGCCTCCGCCCGCCCAGCAGCCCCCCGCCTCCCGACAATCCACCGACAGGCCTCCGGAACCGAAGCAGGAGCCTGGTCCCCCTCTGAAAAAGCACGGGCGAACCATCAGGCTGCTGCTTCGGGAGGGGTTCAAGACTGTCGAGATCTCTGACTCGAGCCTCGGAAAGCTGCTCCGTTTTGAGTCGGCGGGCCGATCCATCCTGATGTTCAAGGGCGCTGGCACCGGCCGGGCGTCCGAAGCGAGCACTGGGTTTCGTGTCGAGCCGGCCGAAGGCAAGTTCCTCGGTCTGCAGGGGGGGAGGTACCGAGGGGTCTTCGATGTCTTCATCAATCCCCTCGGATCTCCGGTTGTTGTCAACGAGATCGATCTGGAAGAGTACCTTCGGGGAACGGTGCCGAATGAACTGCATCCCTCACGATTCCCACAGACAGAGGCGCTGAAGGCCCAGACGGTCGCCGCGCGAACGTTTGCCCGCTATCACCTTGGCGCTTTCGGCAAACGGGGTTTCGACATGTACGCCGACGAGCGCTCGCAGGTCTACACCGGCATCAGGGGCGAACACGAGTTGGCCGATCGTGCAATTGAAGAAACGAGTGGCGTCGTGGCGGTGTACCGCAACAAGCCCATTCTGGCGGTATATTCGTCGACGTGCGGTGGCCAGACGGAGTCGTACGAAGCCGTTTTTCGTAGCACGCAATGCCCCTATTTGAAAGGCGGCGCCAAGTGCTCTGATGAATCGAGCCCCTTCTACTCCTGGGAGGTCCGAACCGCGGGATCAAGAATTGAGGCGAACTTGAACCGGTCCTCGAGCTTCGGCCGGCTGAAAAAACTGACGACGATCAAGCGCGGGGTCTCCGGACGCATCGTTGAAATGAAGCTCGAGGGGAGCAAGGGCGAAGCACTTCTGAGAGGCAACCAGATACGCACCGTGCTGGGACTGCGCAGCAATTTGATCACGAGTCTAAAACCTGTGCGGGATAAGGACGGCTATGTGCGCGAGGTCGAAGTGGCGGGCCGGGGCTGGGGACATGGAGTCGGGCTTTGCCAGTTCGGGGCGGTCAACCTGGCGACCCGCGGCCGCAGTTATGAAGACATCCTGGACCACTACTATTCGGACATTCGATTGGTGAGGGAGCCTTGATCTCCTCTCCTGGGGGTCCGAAGAATCGGCTGATCGCAGTCGCAGGTCCCACCGCATCCGGGAAGAGCGCCTTGGCCATCGCCGCGGCGATGGCGCTCGATGGTGAAATCGTCAACTGCGACTCGATGCAGTTGTACAGGCGTCTCGATATCGGTACCGCAAAGCCGTCGGCAGAGGAGCGGGCGCTCGTGCCGCACCATTTGTACGACGTCCTCGAGCCGGACGAGGTCTACAGCGCTGGTCGTTACATGATCGAAGCCCGGCAAGTCTGCGTCGAGATCGCTTCTCGCGGCCGCGTGCCTGTCGTTGTGGGCGGCACAGGATTGTACCTGGGAGCCTTGCTCGACGGCGTCTTCGAAGGCCCCGGCCGTTCAGAAGCGCTGCGGAATCGTTTGCATCGAATCGCCGACCGCAAAGGTACCCCCTGGCTCCATCGTTTTCTTCAGCGCCGTGATCCGGCCGCCGCGACAAAAATCCAGCCGGCGGACCGAATCCGGATTGTGCGCGCGCTCGAGATCTACCTGGCAACCGGGCAGCCAATTACCTCCCTGCAGCCGCACCGTGAGCCCCTCGAGGGATTTCAAATCGTCAAGCTGGGCCTCAATTTACCCCGATCCGAGCTGTATGCTAGAATCAACCGCCGCGTCGACCGGATGTTCGAAAGCGGTCTGGTCGAGGAAGTCGAAGGGCTTCTCCGTCAGGGTTTTCAACCCGATATCAAGGGCTTCGAGGCACTGGGCTACCGGCATGTTGTCTCGCTCCTCGGCGGCTGGATGACGATCGAAGAAGCACGAGAACGGACTGCCCGCGATACCAGGCGTTACGCAAAGAGGCAGCTGACCTGGTTTCGTCGCGATCCGGAAATGCATTGGATTGAGTTCCCAGGCGAGGACCCGAGGTCCCTTGGCGCTCTTTTGGACCTGCTTCCTGTTTGAGTCGGCGGCTCGTGTTCCGCGCCAGCAAAATAATCTAGAGAGAAATCGAGATGGAATTTGAACCGGTCATTGGACTCGAAGTACACGCGCAGCTTCTGACTCGGAGCAAGATTTTCTGCGGATGCAGTACACAGTTCGGCTCCTCACCGAATTCCAACACCTGCCCGGTTTGTCTCGGGCTGCCGGGCGCTCTGCCGGTGCTGAATCGCGAGGCCGTGGCAATGGCTGTCAAGGCGGGTGTGGCCCTGGGGTGCCGCATAAACGTCGAGTCCGTATTTGCTCGCAAGAATTACTTTTATCCCGACCTGCCGAAGGGCTATCAGATTTCTCAGTTTGACCTCCCTTTGGCGTCCTACGGGAAGGTGACGCTGTTGACGGGGGAGCGGCAATCAACCGGTCAGATTGCAAACTATCGGCCGAAGACGTTTCGGATTATTCGCGTCCACCTCGAGGAGGATGCCGGGAAATCGATTCATGTCCCGGGGGACGATACATACGTCGACTTGAACCGAACCGGTGTCCCGCTGATTGAGATCGTGTCCGACGCCGACCTCAGGTCCTCGCAGGAGGCGTACGACTATCTCGTTTGCCTGCGTCGAACTCTCCTCTACCTCGGCGTCTGCGACGGGAACATGGAGGAGGGAAGCCTGCGCTGTGATGCCAACGTTTCCGTTCGGCCTGTCGGAGCGGAAAAGTACGGGACGAAGGTCGAGGTAAAGAACCTCAACTCATTTCGCTTTCTTCAGAAGGCCTTGGACTACGAAATCGAGAGGCAGATCCGCGTCATCGAGTCGGGCGGCAGAATCGTCCAGGAGACAAGACTCTGGAACGACGATCTTGGCAAGACAATCGCGATGAGGTCAAAAGAGGAAGCGCACGACTACCGCTATTTTCCGGACCCCGACCTGTTGCCGGTCGTGATTGACCAGACTTGGTTGGAGCAACTGGTGAGCGAAGTGCCGGAACTTCCCGAGACTCGGCGCGCGCGCATTGTGGCCGAGTACGCGCTTTCGGACGACGAGGCGATGCAGGTGACTCAAACCAGGGAGTTCGCTGATTACTTCGAGACTGCCGCCAAAGCGTGCCGGAAACCGAGACCGGTATTCAACTGGATGATCGGGGAGCTGACACGTTACCTGAAGCGAGATGATCGTCCGATCGAGCAGGCCCCAATCGCTCCGTCGGCGCTTGCCGAGCTGGTTTCAATGGTGGAGAGTGGTGCGATCAGTGGGAAGATGGCCAAGGAAGTGTTCGACAAGATGTACGCCACGCAGAAATCACCCGGCGCCGTCATCGCCGAGCTCGGCCTCAGGCAGATCAACGACGAGGCAGCGCTGGAGGCTGTGGTGAGCCGTGTCCTGGATGCTAATCCCAAGCAGGTCGAGGCATACCGGGGTGGCAAGGAGGGGCTTCTCGGCTTCTTCGTCGGGCAGGTGATGCGGGAGACCAAGGGACAGGCCAACCCGCAGCTGCTTAATCAATTGCTCAGGTCCAAGCTACGAGGAGAGTGATTCGAGTGGGAACAGCGACAGCCACGCCGAGCAGTCCTCCGGCCGCCCTCCGCATTCCGACGGGCTTCCAGATCATTGCCCACGGGAAGACGTTTCTCCGCGTGCTCAGGCTGGTTTCCGACCTGCCGAAGGGGAAGCTTCTTGATTTGCCCGCAGGCGAAGGGGCCTTTTCCTTTTCGGCCCGGGAGCTCGGTTTCACTGTGGTTGCCGGTGACATCGACCCACGATTCTTCAAGGTGGCCGGCATAGAGTGCCGTTACATGGATATGAACCACCGGCTGGATGCGACGGACGGCGAATTTGACTATGTGGCATGCCTCGAGGGGATTGAGCACCTTCAGGACCCGTATCAGTTCGCCCGTGAATGCAACCGGATCCTGAAGCCGGGCGGGCGCCTCATCCTGTCCACGCCGAACATCCTGAACCTTGCATCCCGGCTGAAGTATTTCCTCTCGGGTTTTTACTCGCTCTGCGTGCGACCCATCAACGAATTCAGCCACCTGCCGGTCTTTGACCATATCAACCCGATGACGTTTTACCAGGTGCGCTACCTGCTTCACTCCTCAGGTTTCCAGATTCGTCTGGTGACGACCGACCTGTGGAGGCGCTCTTCGGCCGCACTTCTTCCTTTGTATCCCCTGCTGCGGCTTTATGCGATCCGGACGATGCGAAAAGAGACCGACGAGCGCCAGAGGGTGGCGAACCGGGAAATCCGGCGTCAGATGAACTCGCTGGACCTTCTGCTGGGCCGAACGCTCATCTTGGAAGCGCAAAAGACTGGTGAGGCGAGGATCGAGATGGTGGCTGCGTCTGAGGTCTGATCGCCTGTCAGAGCTAGCCCGGATTTCACGGATCACAGGATTCGACTGTGAAATCCGTGTAGTCCGTGGCCTACCCCAGGTCCGGAATGTCCACCCAGCAGTGTTTTTGACAGGATTCAAGGGCCTTTTCGGCCAGTTGGACCCCTTTGGCACCTTCGCGAAGATCCCATCGGAACGGTTCGCCCGTGACGATGTGGCGCAGGAACAACTCCCACTGGATCTTGAACGCGTTGTCGTATGTCTGGTAATCGGGGACGGGTGTCCAGGCGGTCTGAAAGTTGATGGGATTGTCGACATCCGGGTTCCAGACGGGCCGAGGCGTGGCGCTGTAGGGCTGAACCCAGCACTGGCGGAGCCCGCAGACAGCGGATCCTTTGGTCCCGTCCACTTGAATCGTCAGCAGGTCGTCACGGCGAACCCGGACCGCCCATGACGAGTTAAAGTGTGCGACGACGCCGCCCTCGAGCTGGAATGTGGCGTAAGCCGAGTCGTCGGCGTCGCTGGCGTAAGGCTTCCCCTTTTCGTCCCAGCGCTCCGGGATATGAGTGGCGCCCAGGCAGGAGACCGATTTGACCGGGCCGAAGAGGTTGTCGAGGACGTATCGCCAGTGTGCGAACATGTCCAGGATGATTCCTCCCCCCTCTCCTTTGCGGTAGTTCCACGACGGACGCTGAGGGTTGACCGTGTCCCCCTCGAAAACCCAGTAGCCGAACTCACCGCGAACCGACAGAATCCTGCCGAAGAAGCCGCTGTTCATCACCGTCTTCAGTTTCACCAGTCCGGGCAGCCAGAGTTTGTCCTGCACGACGCCGTTCTTGACGCCGGCGCGCTTGGCTTGAACGTAGAGTCCGTAAGCCTCGTCTGTGGAACCGGCTGTCGGCTTCTCGCAGTAGACATGCTTGCCGGCGGAGATGGCCTTTGTGACGGAGGATACCCTCAAACTGGTTGTCTGGGCATCAAAGTAGACGGTGTTGGACGGGTCCGAGAGCACTGCGTCCAGGTCGGTGCTCCACTTGGAAAGACCTGTGGACTCGGCCAGCTTCTGTAGCTTGGTGGCGTTGCGTCCCACCAGCACCGGATCGGGCACGATCGCCTCGTCATCGTTCAGCCGCACTCCGCCTGATTTGATGATGGCGAGGATCGAACGGATGAGATGCTGGTTGGTTCCCATCCGGCCGGTTACCCCATTCATGATGATGCCGACGCGGTGCGTTTTGGTACTGTGCATTTTGGTCAGTTGTCTCCTTGCGGCGGTTTGGCTGTGCATTGCGGCCAAGCCCCCGGTGGCAGCGGGGGAGCTTGCTCCCCGGCCCGGGGAAGAGTTCCTTCCAGTTCTTGTTTCCAATGCGCGACATCCCCAGCCGGTCCATAACAGTAGATCATTTTCAGCGGAGTGTCACCCACGTTGGTCATCTGGTGAAAGACTCGCGGCGGAATAAACACCGCCTGGCCGGTTTGCACGATGCGGCGTTCTTCTCCAAGACACATCTCGCCGGTGCCGTCGACGACAAAATAGACTTCTTCCTGGTCCTGGTTGTGCCAGGGAACTTGCCCGCCGCGGGGCTCCAGGGTGACAAACCCGATCGAGAAATTAGTGGCTTGAATCGGCGAGGCTCCGCCCACGAGGTTCTGAGTGCGACGGCGGGCGGGATAGACCCGCCCGGCAATTTCATTTAAGTCCGCTACGATCATGGTCATGCTCCAAACTCGAATTGGAGCATTTTAGACCATAGACGAGGACAGGTCATCCACGAAGAACACGAAGGGCACGAACAAAGGCAGTCATTTGTACGGCTTGCCTTGTATCGTCAAACGTGCTGATCGCCTGGGCCCGCGCGCTTCGCTTGCGGTTCTGATGTCTTTCAGCTCATGAGCCCGCCGACTCCACTAGGGTGTCGCCCTCTTTTCGCAGTCCGCTAACGTGTGGTTGGGACTACGCCACCCGGGGTCTCCCTGGTTCGGCCCCCCTGGAAGACATCAGAACCGCAAGCGAAGCGCGCGGGCCTGAGACTCTTGCCGACCGTCAGGGCTCGTGTTCTTCGTGGATGACTTGTTTTCGCCTACTCGTATCGCAGGCTCTCAATCGGGTCCAGGCGGGACGCCTTGACGGCAGGCCAGACACCGAAAACCATACCGATGGCGACCGAAACCGCGAATCCCGTGATGACCGCCCACATGGGGATCTCCGCCGGCAGGGCCGGAACGAAGAAGATGACGATATAACTTACGAGCACTGCAAAGATGATGCCCAGAATGCCTCCGACGGTCGTCAGGGTCATCGCCTCGAACAGGAACTGAAACGTAATGTCCTGGCGCTTGGCTCCGACGGCCTTGCGGACGCCGATTTCACGGGTCCTTTCCGTCACGGACACCAGCATGATGTTCATGACGCCGATTCCGCCGACCAGCAGGCCCACGCCCGAGATTGCTATCGCGATCAGTCCGACAGACGCTGTTATCTGGTCGAACTGAGAGATCAGTTTATCCGGCGTTGTCAGATCGAAATCGTTCTCCTGGTTGAAGCGGACCCCCCGCTGCCGGCGCAGAATCGCGGTGGTGTCATCCATGGCTTTAGGCAGCATCCCTGTGCGGGCCTTGATCGTGACCCAGAGCCAGTCGGAACGGGGCGAAAGTTTCAGAAGCGTTCGGTAGGGAATCAGAACGAGGTTGTCCTCGTCGCTCTCGCCGAGGAAGCCGCCCTTCCTCTTATCCAGCAACCCGATGACACTGAAGCGTTGCCCACCCAACTGGACGAATCGGCCGACAACTGTCTCCTGATGGGGGAAGAGTGCTTCCACCACGCTGACGCCGAGGACGCAGACCTGTGCCCTGCGCATGTCGTCAGACTCGGATATGAAGCGGCCTTCGCTCATCAGCGCGTTTGTGACTGCGGCGTGGTTCGGCGATACACCGGTGATCCGGGCCCGCTGATAGGTCTCCTTGCCATACTTCAACGTCTGGTCCATGTTGAAGCCCCAGCCCTGCCAGCTGACGTCGGCAACGGCCGAGCTGTCGCTCTTGATCGCGAGCGCATCCTCGACCCGCAGTGGTTTCCGCGTCCATTCGCTCCTTGGACGGGGCCCGAAGCGCGGCCCCGTGGTGAGGTGAAAGGCAAAAATATTGTCGGTGCCGAACTCCTCTACCAAGGTGACGATGTTGTTGCGCATCCCGGTGAGGATCGATGAGATGACGATGACAGTCATGACGCCGATGATGACTCCGAGAACAGTCAAAAAGCTGCGCATTTTATGGCTGCGCAGGGTGTGGAGTCCCATCGCGATGTTTTCCAGGTACTGTGTTTTGTTCATCTTTCAGCCGTAAGAGCAACAATCGGGTCCAACCGCGATGCCTTGAACGCCGGGTAAATCCCGAAAATTATGCCGATTCCACCTGAGAAGCCGACCGCCATCACCATGTAGGCCATGGTAATGGTCATCGGGAAGGATACCGATTTCTCTATGATCGTGGCAATGAGGGAGGCGAATCCCAAGCCGATCGCGCCTCCGGTTGCGGCGAGCACGAACGCCTCAATCAGGAACTGGTAGACGATATCGCGCCGCCGGGCGCCGAGAGCCTTCCGGATGCCTATTTCAAACGTTCTCTCGGTCACAGAGACGAGCATGATGTTCATGACGACGATGCCGCCTACGAGAAGGGAAATCAGCGTGATCGGTACCACGACCATGGCAATCGCCCCCGTGAACTGATCGACCATATTGTTGATTTCATCGGCCGAGACCAAGCCGAAATCGTCATCTTCGCTGGGTCGCAGATTGTGGCGGGCTCGCATGGCGACACGGACTTCGTCGACCGCGCGTTCGAAATTGGCGCGGGATTCCGTGCGTCCACGAATGCCAATCGAGCGGCGTATTCCGAAAATCTTCTGATACGTTTTGATCGGCATGTAGACGACGTTGTCCAGGCTCTGCCCGAAGGTGGAGCCCATCGGCTCAAGTACGCCAATGACCCGGAGTGGCTGCCCGCCGACCTTGATTTCGCGGCCCATGGGGTCAAGGTGCTGAAAGAATTTCTGCCTCAAATCATCACCAATCACGCAGACATAGCGGGCGTGGTCGGCTTCGGGATCCGAGTAGAATCGACCCTCGATCACATTCAGGTTGGCGAGGTACATCATGCTCGCGCTCGTCCCTCGGACCCCGGTATCGAGCATTTCCTCACGTCCGAAGTAGGCATTGTGCGTTCCTCCGGTTTCTGCGGCGAGGACATCGACCGTCTTGCATCGCTGCCTCAGGTAATCGAGGTCTTCCAGCGTGATGTTCTTGTTGCGCCGCAACATCCTGCGCCATTCTTCGTCGCTCATATCGCCGACGTGCGCAATTCGTGCAACGACGAAGGAGTTGCTGCCGAGGGTCTTGGATACCGATTCCATGACGTAGGTCTGAAGCCCCTCGATCGAGGCCCCCACGACGACTACCGACGCAACGCCGATGATTATCCCGAGTAAGGTGAGGAAGGCGCGGAGTTTGTGGGTCCAGATCGATTGGAGGGCAATTCTGGTCGCTTCCCAGAATAGACCGATTCTCAGTTTCATCCCTCTATCATACGATTCGAGCTGGATTTTGGTTCACGGGAAAATGGGACAGGGGAAAGGGGGTGGCCCACTTCGAAGTGCGAGTTCCCGGCGGAGGGCGAGATCGAATGGAGCCGCGCACGACAGCGAGAGAAGCGAGCGAGTAAGCGGACCACCTGACTCGCTCCACTGCTTCGTGTTTAAATGTCTCGACTTAGCGAATGATTGGTGGTCCGCTTACTCTCGCTCACGGCCGTTCGCTTTCGTGCGCGGCTCCATTCGATCTCGCCCTCCGCACGACATCAGCCCATAACAAGTCGGTCAATACCTGTGGGCCGAACGCACTTCTTCGACCCTATTTTTAACACCCTCGCTACGCGGCTCTGACGGCGGTTGCCCGAGCACGGCGTGAGAATGCGGACCTAGCTGCGGCGTTGGATACGGCAGCAGAACACCGCAATTGAACGACCCTCGACGCGGACTTTCTGCGCCGGCTTGTATTCCCGTTTCTCGAGCTCTTCGAGCGGCTTGCTGGTATCCACCACTCGATGCCACCGCTTTCCGAAGGTCTCAGCCGGAAAAGTGAAGTTGAGCGGCTCGTGATGGTGGTTGAAGAAGAGCAGAAAAGAGTCGTCCACGAGCAGTTCTCCGCGGTCGTCATAGGTGTTCAGAGCGTCGCCGTTCAAATACACGGACAGCGATTTGGCGATCGTCGTTTGCCAGTCCTGCTCCTTCATTGGTTGGGCATTGGGCTTGAGCCAGGCGATGTCGGCCATTCCGCGGATCGGGCGGCCGTGGTACCACCGTCTGCGGTGGAAAACCGGATGCTCTTTGCGAATGTTGATCAACTCACTGACGAAATCGATCAGGTCCTGATCCTTGCTTTGCCAGTCGTACCAGGAGATTTCGTTATCCTGGCAGTACGCGTTGTTGTTCCCCTGCTGGGTACGGCCCATCTCGTCGCCTCCAAGCAGCATGGGCATGCCCTGGGAGAGGATCAGGGTTGTGAGGAAGTTACGCTTCTGCCGCTCCCGCAGCTTGTTCACTTCGGGATTTTCCGTGGGCCCCTCGGCGCCGCAGTTCCAGGAACGGTTGTGGTTCTCTCCGTCCCGGTTCTCCTCACCATTGGCGTCGTTGTGCTTCTCGTTATAAGAGACAAGATCCTGGAGGGTAAAGCCGTCATGCGCGGTCACGAAATTGACACTGGCGTATGGACGACGACCGGTCATCTCGTAAAGGTCGGGGCTCCCCGTCAGACGGTAGGCGAAGGATCCGAGCGTTTCATCCGCACCTCGCCAATAGTCACGCACAGTGTCGCGGTATTTGCCGTTCCACTCCGACCAGGCGGGCGGAAAATTACCCACCTGGTACCCTCCTTCACCGACGTCCCAGGGCTCGGCGATCAGTTTCACCTGGCTGACCACTGGATCCTGTTGAATCAGGTCAAAGAAAGCTGACAGGCGATCGACGTCATGCAGTTCTCTGGCGAGGGTGGCGGCCAGATCGAACCGGAACCCGTCGACGTGCATGTCGTTCACCCAGTAGCGCAGAGAATCCATAATCAACTGAAGGACATGCGGGTGGCGCATGTTGAGGCTGTTACCGGTGCCCGTGTAGTCCATGTAATACTGCCGTTCCTTCTGGACCAGCCGGTAGTAGGCAGCGTTGTCGATCCCCTTGAAAGAGAGCACAGGACCCAGGTGATTGCCTTCGGCGGTGTGGTTGTAGACAACGTCGAGGATTACCTCGATTCCCTCCTCGTGAAGGGTCTTGACCATCTGCTTGAATTCCTGCACGTGTCGGCCCACCTGTTTGGTGGCACCGTATTCATCGTGGGGCGCGAAGTATCCGATCGAATTGTAACCCCAGTAGTTACAGAGGCCTTTATCGAGGAGATGGGAGTCGTGGACGAAATGATGTACCGGCTGAAGCTCGACTGCGGTAATACCGAGATACTTGAAGTGTTTGATCGCGACCGGATGGCCCAGCGCCGCATATGTCCCCCGGATCTCGGCGGGTATGTCCGGGTGACGCATCGAGAAACCTCTGACGTGGGTTTCGTAGATGATCGACTCATTCATCGGAATGTGGAGGAGGTGATCCGCGTCCCAGTCGAAGAACGGGCTGACCACGACGGATTTGGGCATGTAAGGGGCACTGTCCGCGTCATTGAGCGGCCCACTTGCGCCGTTCGGATCTCCGAACCGGTAAGTGAACAGGGTTTCGTTCCACTGCACGCGACCGTGAATTGCCATGGAGTACGGGTCGAGCAGCAGTTTGGAGGCGCAGCACCGTTGCCCCTCGCCCGGATTCCAAGGGCCGTGGACACGGAAACCGTACCTTTGTCCGGGCAAGACCTCGGGGAAGTAACCGTGCCAGCAGTAACCGGTCACCTCCGGTAACTCCGTTCTTGTCTCTTCGCCGTTCTCGTTGAACAGGCAAAGCTCAACCTTTTCTGCTATTTCCGAGAAAACCGAGAAGTTCGTTCCGCTGCCGTCGAATTTCGCTCCGAGCGGATATGGATCACCGGGCCAAAGGCGCATTTTTTTAAGACTCCTGTCCGAACTTGGACTTTGGGTTGAGATGGTCTTCCAACCATCGTACTCAAAGAAAAGCTTTAGGGCCAACAGTTGGGAGGCAAACGGTGGGAGTCTGAGCCACGGATTTCACAGCTATTGACCGAGATCCGTGCAATCCGTGGCTGAACAGCGTTCTATCGACGTGAATGAGCGTGTGACTTCTTCTGGGTTCCCGGTTCTTCGGGTGGCTTCTGGATCTCTTGCTTCAGAAAGCTCTGCAGTCTGCTCTCGAGTTCTTGCGGTATCTGGACCTTCTGGTCGCGAAGTTGTCCGGAAAACTCAGTACATTTCTTGTAGGTCTTCAGGAAGTGTATGCAGGGCGGGCAGGACGCCAGATGCTCGTCCAGCCGGGTCTGGGCCGCTGGTTCCAGCGTGTGATCTATGTATTCCATTAGAAGATCCACGCAGTCTCTACAGGTAATCGTGGTTCTCATATACCGTCCTCGAAGTAGTGCGAAAGTTTCTCGCGCACAGAGAGCCTGGCCCGGTGAATTCTAGTCTTGGTTGTTGGCTCTTTGAGGCTAAGCAACGAGGAGATCTGCTTGATCGAATATCCCTCGATATCCCGCAGAACCAATGGCATCCGGTACTCAAACGGAAGGGCCTGGATCGCATCGTATAGCTCGCCGGCGAGTTCCCGGTTGAGCATCACCTCCTCCGGGTCGACAGACCACCCCCAGGGAGGGTTGACATACTGCCCGTCGTTGGTAAAGTGAGGCATCGAGTCGTCGAGTTGCGTTTCCCGTTCGCGCGCGGCCCGGTACTTGCGCAGCCACATTATTGAATTGTTGACCGCTATCCGTTTGATCCAAGGCCAGATGTCGCTCTCTTCGCGGAACGTCTCGATTTTCCGAATGATCTTGAGCAATGTATCCTGCAGAATTTCCTCGGCGTCCGACGGGTTCTTGGTGTAGTTGAGGATGACTCCGAACAATGGCCGAGAAAAGTGGTGCACGAACTCGTCGATCGTATCCGGGTTGTGATTCTTCAGCCCCTCGACGATCTGGTGCTGATCCATTTCTCTTGTGTTCATCTTGTTAATACCGACTTATACCATATAACAAAATCGCAGCCGGACGAAACCCAAGCACGTCTTCGACGCCCGCCGTCTCAAGTTGTCACCCTGCGAGCTTTGTTGGTAGGATTCTCACATGATCAGGGTATCCCTGCTGTTGCTGCTCCTCGCCGCACTGAACCCGCAGACAACGGATCGCAGAACCAGGATTCAAGGAAAGCCGCAACCGCCTCCCGAGTACTTTCGACAGATCAAGAATCGGCAGGATGTGGGCAACAAAGTTCGGCTGGTTCTTAACAGCGGTGCCACGATCGCGATCGAAGAGCACGGCATGTATCCGCTGGTCTCCATCGTGACAGTTGTTCAGGCGGGCGCGGACGACGAGCAGGAGACTGAAAAGGGGCACGCCTCCCTCGTGGCCAGCTACCTGTTGAACCGCGCCGGGTTCGCGAAAGGAGTTCACAAGGCGAGCGGAGAAGCGCGGTTCAAAGTGGGGCCGCGGCAGACTTGGTTCTGGTCAACCGGACCCGCGGAGAACTTGCCCAGGATGCTCGATCTTCACGCGAATCTCTTGGAACTGCCGGAAGAGATCAAAGATGAGGATCTCCGACAGGAAAGGAAGCTCGCTGAGCAGCCATTGGCCGAATCAGCGGCGGTTTCGCCGGCGGGTGTTGCAGCGAGCCCACGTCCGGTTTCGGAGGTGAGTCAGGCGGGCATAAGGAAGTTCCATGCCCGGCTCTACCGTCCGAGCCGAACCATACTGGTTCTTTCCGGTTCTTTAACGCGC
>Ga0209077_1000069_pt1 | contig 24581 bp, 15 predicted proteins | sample PPLLak1March2015_FD_187247 | JGI IMG/M metagenome (GOLD analysis project Ga0209077, IMG submission 187247) | Freshwater sediment microbial communities from Prairie Pothole Lake near Jamestown, North Dakota, USA - PPLs Lake P7 Core (1) Depth... | ecosystem: Environmental > Aquatic > Freshwater >... | reverse complement strand
TTCATCTTCAACGATGAATTCTACTCAATCTTCCATACGAACGCTGAGAGAGAAGGTGGATACGAGCTATCGTCCGCTCAATATGCAGAGCGCCTCGTTTATCCTGAAGATCTTCCAATGGTTGGCGCTGAGATCGAGAAAGCTCTGGCTTCAAAAGATCAGCACTACAGCGCCCAGTTGGAACATCGGATCCTTTATGGAGATGGCGGAGTCGGATATATCTCTGTGGAAGTTCATATTGAACGAGATAACCAGGGCAATATCCTGCGCTATTACGGCGCCAACCAGGACATTACTGAGCGCAGAATCCTGCAGGATCAACTCACCCAACGCGCCCGCCAACAGGAGGCCATCAACCTAATCACTCAAAGAATTCAAAGCACAGCCACCGTGGAAGCCGCGCTTCAGATGACAGCGCGTGAGCTCGGTCGCGCCCTGGGGAGGAAAGAGACCTCAGTGGTGCTTGAGCCTGCTGCCCTGGCTGGCAAAAGTAAAACGGTTGTCAATGAGTAGCCCGCAGAAGTTTGATTTGATGAAAAGAGGAGTTACAAAATGACTCAATCTAAATCTCCTATGAATGATCGCGTCGAGAGCAACGCACTCTTGGGCGCTGCTCTGTTGACAGGCGCCGGCTTGCTTTTTGCCGTTGTCGGCTATTTCATTGCTGAAATCAACAGTTGGAAGGACTATATCCTGCTGGGCGCGCCCATAGTGTTATTCATTCTGGGTCTTGTCAGCATCGTGCTACTGCGACGCGGACAAGTGACCCAGGGCACTAGCCTGATCTTTGTCGCCAATCTGATTTTGCCGTTTGTGGAAAACCTGCTGCAGAGGGATATCGGCGCTGCGGTCTTCATCTATACCCTGGTTTCCTCCATTCTGCTGATCTGGCGTTCGATGCCCGCATCCTCCCGCCGCTGGGCTTCCATCCTGACCGGGGTCATATTGTTGTTCATAGTATTGACCGAACTCGCAAACCCGGCGATCCGCATTAGCGCGGCGGAGGAGCTGGTGACATTCATTATTATCGTCACCATCCTCCTGACCATATCCTTTATTTTCCAGGCAGTCCGCGAAACCTGGGGTCGCAGCATTCGAAACAAATTGCTCATTGTGTTTATTGGCGCGATGGTTGTTGCAACTGGTACAGTGGCTGTGTTTGGGTACACGTCCTCGACCAATCTTCTCCAACAGAGCCTGGAAGATAAATTTACACAACACACCAGCAACATTGCAGCTCGCCTCGCTGGCCTTTTCAATGAGCAGATCAACATATTGACCACACTATCTTTTGATGATGTCTTGCAACAGGCCGCAGATGAATCGAATCAAGGTTATACGGGAAGCAGCGCTGCCATCCAGGCACAGCTTGATGCCAGGGATGCACAATGGCTCGCCGCAGATGCCGCGGACAATGATGCTGATCCTCTCGTACAGGAACGCCTGACAAATCCTGTGGCATCCGAATTGATCGAGTTCCAAAATAGATTCCCCGACGATGTTGAAGTGTTCCTGACCGACAAGTATGGCGGCTTGGTTGGTTCAACCCACCGCACAACTGACTACTATCAGGCAGATGAGGATTGGTGGCAGGCTGCATACAACAAGGGACAGGGAGCCATTTACATCGGTCAACCGGTATACGATCAAAGCCTGTATGCCCTGGTTGTACAGATCGCCTTACCCGTGAAGGATCCTGAAACCGGCGAGATCACCGGGATTTTGCGTGCATCCTACTTTTTGGCTGCGCTCAATGAAATTGTCTCAGAAAAGCTTGGTACCACAGATGAGATTAACCTGTATGTTCCGGGACAAGCTGCTTACTATTACCACGCCCACGGATATCAAGCAGTCGATGCGGCATTGTTTAATAAGATGCTCGCAATGGGCAATCAGGGAATGGTTCAGATGGACGTTGAAAATACACCCAGCATGGTCATCCAGTTACCGATGAAAACCCTGGAAGGCAACGAGTTCATCGATAACATGGGATGGTTCGTTGTCTATCACCAAAGCCTAGAGGAGGCGTTTGCCCCGATCAATTCAGAGATGAATGGTGTGCTGGTTGTGATGGTAACTGTTTTCATACTGGCTGTGGCAGCGGCTTACTTTTTCTCGCTGTACCTCGTTCGACCCATCTTGCAGCTTACCGAAACGGCGAGGGAATTTGCAGACGGCAAATTGGATAGATGCGCCAAAGTGACAAGTTCCGATGAAGTGGGTACGCTGGCTTCAACATTCAACAGCATGACAGCGCAGCTACAGGAAACATTACAGGGATTGGAACAGCGTGTGGCAGACCGTACGAAAGCGCTGGTCGCCTCCGCCGAAGTCACCCGCCATCTCGCTTCGGTGACCAACCCCCGTCAACTGGCTCTGGAAGTGGTCGAGGAAGTGCAGTCAGCTTTCCAGTACTACCATGCACACATCTATTATGTGAATGAGGCAACCGGCGACCTGGTAATGTCTGGCGGTACGGGAGATGCCGGCGCTGCGATGCTGGCAAACAGGCACAGGATCCCCAGGGACCGTGGTCTTGTAGGCCGTGCGGCTGGGACAAATACCCCTGTGCTCGTGCCGGATGTATCGCAAGCGGAAGGCTGGCTTCCCAACCCCCTCCTGCCGGAGACCCGTGCAGAAGCAGCCGTGCCGATCTCGATCGGCAACAGGGTCTTCGGTGTGCTGGATGTGCAGCACAATATCGTGAACGGGTTGCAGCAGGAGGATATTAACCTCCTCCAGTCCATTGCCGGACAGATAGCCCTTACTCTGCAGAACGCCCGCACCCTTGAAGAAACCCGCACACGAGCCGAACTCGAAACAATGGTCAACACAATCGGCCAGAAGATCCAACTCAGCACATCCGTTGAAGATACATTGCAAACCGCCATCCGTGAATTAGGAATGGCAATTGGCGCGAGGCGGGTCAAAGCAATCATCGCCCGAAGTGATGATCCTGACCGCAGCCAGAACTGAGTGAGGAGAGTGTGAAATGAAGAAAATGTATCTGCAATTTCCAAAGGAACTATCCAACCAGGCGCGCAATGCATTCCTGATCATAGCTGCCTATTTAGTTGCTTCCGTAATAGCCAGCATACTGTTAGTTATTCAACTGATCAAAGCTCCTTTCTGGCAATTATGGACAGCAGGGCTTGCGGTCTTCACGGTAGTGTTGGCAAGCGGCATCGCATTGCGACTGGTCCGGCGAGGCCGAGTCGAAGCCGGAATTTGGCTGACCACCGGTACTGCGATTCTCACCTCGATCGTCATCACCACGACATTTTCCGGTTTGGGAATCATTCTCTTCCTTAGCGCGGTACTCCTTAATTCTTTGGTAGCCATCCAGACGCTCAAGTCGCGGCAGGCAACATATCATGCCATCACCGGTTTTGCCGCGGGTATTCTCATTTTGTTGATAGACCGTTTTACTCCAACCCACCGCATTAACATCTCGGGCTTGCAAATCCTGGTTTATGTTCTAGCAGGGATTATGCTGTTGCTCTTTGGTTACTTTATTTCCCGCCAATTCCGGCGCTATGCCATTGGCACAAAATTCCTGTTAAGTATTCTGCTTACAACGGCTATCGCCGTAATGACCTTCAGCCTTTTTATATATTCACGCACACAGCGATCTGAAGCCTTTTTGACGAATGAACTGGAAACCACAGTGCGTCAACTATCCGAGCAGCAGCTAAACGATACAGCGCAATTCGAGGCGTTGATCGCGGAGCAGACACTATCAACTGTTGCAAAAGAAGTCAAAAAACTGGCTGATCATCAGGCTTCGCTCTTCAACCAGCAATCCATTTTGGGTCAAGGGACATACTGGGATGCACATACGAAGGTTTTCGAATTGTCTGATGGACAGCATGGCAATTCAGCAAACGATGTCGCCTCTGTCTTCGTTCCAAATCATGTCATGCTCACCGATGAGCTGATCTCTAACCTGAATACAGGCGCTTATTTGGATTTTATCGCTCCTGGCGTTCTAGAGGCGAACCCGGATTTAGTTTCCGTCTATTTCAACGACGCCAGCAATTTTAGCATTTACTATCCCAATATCAATCTTGCCACCAACGTACCCCCTGATTTCGATCTGCTGGCACAATCGTTCTACGCAATGGCTACGCCTGAAGCAAACCCACAACGTGAGGTTGTTTGGACTCCTCTTTACCATGACCCCGCCGGCAACGGTATGATATTAACCAGCAGCGCACCCGTGTATGATCGAAACAATCGGTTCAGAGGGGTCGTGTCTGCCGATGTTCAGATATCCAGGATCGCTGAACAAATTGCAGCGATAAAGGTTGGGCAGACGGGCTTTGCCTTCCTGACGGCTTCGACAGGCAACATCATTGCCATGCCCGATGCCGGATATACATTTTTCGATCTGCCAGTGGAAGATGTACAAGTTGGGGAATCACCAAGAAATACGGTGATAGGGCACGGATCTGTCAGTATGCAAGCTATCACGCGTCAAATGCTGGAAAATGAGTCAGGTCTCGCGATTGTGACCCACAGAGATTTCGTCCTACTGAAGAATACAGATTACTATTTCGCTTATGCAACAATGCCCTCCGTGGGGTATAGAATTGGTCTGATCGTACCGGTTGCCGAACTGGATGCTCCAATCCTGATAGCCCGTGATCGAATTGCCGGGGAAACGCAAACCTCCACGCAATGGGCTGTGATTTTATTGGTTGTCATTTATGCTTCCACCGCGGGAGCAGGTTTCTTCCTCAGCCGATTTATATCCAGACCCCTGGTGGAATTAACCCGTGTCGCTGAGAATATTTCGGCCGGCAACCTGAATGAGCAGGCACAGATCGAAACGGAGGATGAAACCGGCCGCCTTGCCACAGCATTCAACAAAATGACGGGTCAATTACGCGAGCTGATCGGTTCCCTGGAACAACGCGTTGCTGACCGCACTCGTAATCTCGAGCTCGCCGCCGAAGTCGGTCGTTCCGTTTCACAGGTACGTGATCTCGAAATCATGTTGCAGGAGGCAGCTGAGAGCATCCGCTCACGGTTCGATCTATATTACACACAGGTATATCTGACCAACCCCAGCCAGAGCGAGCTCAGCCTCTACGCAGGGACCGGCTCCGTTGGCAACGAATTGCTCAGTCGTGGTCATCGTCTGCAAATTAACACCGCATCCATCAATGGGCGCGCCGCAACAGAGAAACAGTCCGTGATCATCGCTGATACCATCGCCAGCCGTTCCTTCCGTCCCAACCCATTGCTTCCAGACACCCGTTCTGAAATGGCTATTCCCCTTCTGGTAGGTGAGAACGTGGTGGGGGTGCTTGACCTGCAAAGCCAGATACCAGGCGCACTCAGCCAGGAAATGCTCCCTGCCTTCGAAACCGTGGCTGGACAACTTGCCATTGCCATTCAAAATGCAAAGCTCGTTGCCGATGCCAATGAAGCCCGGGCTGAAATGGAAAAGCAGGCGCAGCGGGTCGTGCGAACAAATTGGAATAACTACCTGGATGCCATTTACAGACCTGAGCAAACTGGATTTATGTTCGAACATAACCAGATCCTCCCGCTGATGCAGGAGAGCCCAATCGCTGATCCGAATGCTGTTTCAGCATCCATTGCCCTGGCAGGTGAAGAACTTGGCTCCCTGGTGGTGGAATTGGATGAAGAACATCGCACCGATCAAAACGTGGAATTAGTGAACACTATCGCACGTCAAGTAGCGCAACAAATCGAAAGCTTGCGCCTGCTCCAAAGTGCGGAACAGTACCGCCATGAAGCCGAAGAAACTGCCCGCCGTAATACCGCGGAGGGCTGGCAACAGTACATTAAGAGCCGACCCATCGGTAGTCTGGGTTACATCTATGATAGAAGGGAAGTCCGGCCGCTAGAACATGAACCGGAACTATCCGCCTTCACCCTGCCTATCAAGGCACGCGAACAAGAAATCGGCAAACTATCCATCCTGGGTATGGATGAAAAGGATAGCGCCTCAATCGAAATAGTAAATATTGTCCTCGAACGTTTGGGCACACATATCGAAGGACTCCGGCTCTCCGAGCAAATCAAAAATCGTGCTCGGCGTGAACAAACCCTACGTCGGATCACCACTGCCTTGCGCGGCTCCACCAACCCTGAGACCATCCTGCGCATTGCTGTACGCGAACTGGGAAGTATTCTGGGACGTAAGACCATTGTTCAAGTGATGCCCAACGAACAAGGCGATCAGATGCAATCGGCTGGTGACAATGGAATGGGCTTAGAACCAACTATTGATGTACCCGAATCAGCGTAGTCGGAGGTTATGAATGAAAACAACAAATAAACAAACAGGTACAGTGCAAAAGCCAGACCAACAAGATTCCCAAATTATCCTTGAAGCCATACCAGCGCCGATACTGATCTCGCGCCTGTCAGATAGTAAAGTACTGTATGCCAATCAAGCTCTGTCGAAAATTGGAAAGATCGGTTCGAAAACGCTGATCGGTGGTCGTACGGTGGATTTCTTTGCCGATCCTGAAGACAGCGATAAAGTGGCGGGGATCCTGCAAATGTCCGGTCATGTCAGCGATTTTAAAGTCCAACTTAAGCGCGGCGATGGAACTTTGTATTGGGCATTACTGTCAGCCAGTATCATCAACTACAAGGGCGAGACCTGCGTGCTCAGTTCGTACGCAGACATTTCCGAGCACATACAAGTCGAAGAAGCATTAAAAGCTCATGATGAGTTCTCTCAGAAACAATCATCTGTCTTTGCTGAATTGGCTCGCAGCGAAGTTTTATATAGTGGCGACATCCAAGCCGCGTTCGCAGAAGTTACGGAAGCTGCTGCCAGGACACTCAATGTCCGGCGCGCCAGCATCTGGTACTACAACGAAGCTCGCACCGAAATCCGCTGCATGGATCTGTTTGAGCAGGGCAAGGGTCACTCCGAGGGAATCATACTGACCAAAGCAGACTTCCCCTCCTATTTCAAAGCCCTGGATGACGAAAAAGTCATCGCTGCTAACAATGCCCACACCGACCCTGCCACTCGGGAATTCTCAGCCTCTTACCTGACCCCGCTTGGTATTAATTCCATGCTTGATGCTCCAATCCGTATGAGAGGGAATGTTATTGGTGTCATTTGTAATGAGCATGTTGGTCCAATCCGGCAATGGACCATGGAGGAACAGAACTTCGCCCGGATGATCGTGGACTTTGTTACCGTTGCTGTTGAAACTCAGGAGCGCAAGCAGGCGGAAGAACGCGTGCGGCAAAGTGAATCGAATCTATCGTCTGCGTTACAGGTGGCGAATATGGCTTACTGGGAATTTGACCTGCGTGCACAGATGTTCACGTTCAACGACCAATATTATTCCCTGCACGGCAGGACTGCACAGGAAGTGGGCGGCTATCATGTAAGTACTGAGAGATTTGCTCAAGAATTTGTTTACCCGGAAGACGCGGCAACGGTGGGAGCCGCAATTCAGAAAGCAATCGAATCGACAGGAATCGAATTCCAAATCCAATCGGAAGCCCGTATCATCCATGCAGATGACAAACCTCATTGGGTGGCAGTCTGGTTCCGTATCGAGAAAGACGCGCAGGGGAACACGATCAAAGTACATGGTGTAAACCAGGATATCACTGAGCGTAAACAAGCCGAAGAAGCCCTGAAAGCGCATGATGAGTTCTCGCAGAAACAATCCTCAGCCTTTGCTGAGTTGGCTCGCAGCGAACGACTTTACAGCGGCGATATCCAGGCAGCCTTCGCAGAAGTGACTGAAGCTGCTGCCAGGATGTTGAATGTCCAGCGCGCCAGCATCTGGTACTACAACGAAACTCGGACCGAAATCCGCTGTATGGATCTGTTCGAACAAGGTAAGGACCACTCCGAGGGCATCGTGCTCAGCCAAGCTGACTTCCCTTCCTACTTCAAAGCCCTGGAAGACGAAAAAGTCATCGCAGCAGACAATGCCCACACCGACCCAGCCACCCACGAGTTCTCAGCATCCTATCTCACTCCGCTGGACATCAACTCCATGCTTGATGCACCCATCCGTCTGAGAGGGCAGGTCATTGGTGTGATCTGCAACGAGCACGTCGGTCCCTTCCGTTCCTGGACACTGGAGGAACAGAACTTTGCCCGAATGGTCGTGGACTTCGTTACCATTGCTATTGAAACCCAGGAACGTAAACAGTTGGAACAACAGATCCAAACAGCGTTCGAGCACCGCGGACGTCAGGTGCAAATTTCTACTGAGGTTTCCCAATCCATTGCCGCGGTGACCAGTCTGGATGAGTTATATCAACGCGTTGTGACTCAAGTGAAGGAAAAGTTTGGTTATTACCACACACAGATCCTGCGTTATGAGGCGGCTCAGAAAGCCGTCGTACTCGTCGCTGGTTATGGGGAGATCGGCGCGCAAATGTTGGCTGCTGGATATCGTCTGCCAATGGGTGAGGGTCCGATCGGCGCTGCTGCTGCCACCGGCGAAACAGTTTTGCGTCCGACATTGGAAAACGATCCGGAGCGGATTCCGAATCCGCTGTTGCCCGATACCAAAGGCGAGATTGCCGTACCAATCAAATTGGGAGATAACATTCTGGGTATATTGGATGTCCAGAGCAATAACGCTGGCGCACTTAGCTCAGAAGATAAACTTTTGCTGGAAGGATTAAGTGGACAGATTGCAACGGCAATCGAGAGTACCCGTTTAAGGCAGGAAATGGATGAACGTCTCGCGGAGGTCGACCGCCTGTACCGCGCCATGAGTCATGAGGGCTGGCAGGTATATCGCCAAACAGAAAGTCTTCCGACAGGTTTCATCTATAATCAGATGACTGTCGCTCCAATCCAGGAACCCGAACCTGCAAAGGGATCTTTTATCCGCCAGCCAATAGCTGTACCTGGAGGGGAAATCATCGGAACGTTGTCCATAGCTGAAGACCCACAGTATCCGTTGTCCTCCGAAGACATCAGTATGGTGCAACAAATCACCGAGCAGATCGCCCTCGCTCTGGAAAGCGCCCGGCTTTTCGATCAAACACAGTCCGCACTGACGCAATCGGAAACGCTATTCCAGGCAAGCAGGCGTTTGACACAAGCGATAGATTTGCCGCAACTGGTGAAATCTATTGCTGAAACAGTAAATATCCCGGTTGTCAACCGCATTGATCTGGATCTTCTTTCCTTCAACTCGGAAGGTAGCCTGGAAAGCCTGGAGCTTGTTGCCAATTGGTGGAACGGAACCGGACCTGAACCTGTCCCAGTAGGCACGCGTTACCCGTTGGAATTGCTGAGCGTTATGAAACTGTTTGTCAGCCCAACGCCGATATTTTCCAATGATACTTTCATGGATGAACGCATCGACGGAGCCTCACTACAGTTCGTAAAACAGCAGAACATTCGCTCTGCCGCAGTTCTGCCACTCTATGTTGGGACAAAGCAAATCGGCGCAGTGGTTCTAGTCGCCGGGGAACCGTATAACTTCTCCCCGGAGGAAATCCGTCTATTCACGGCTATGGCTCCACAGATTGCCACCGTGGTGGAAAACCGCCGCCAGTACGAGATGGCACAGAAACAGGCTAAACGTGAGTCCATGTTGAACATTATTAACCAGAAGATCCAGAGCGCCACTTCCGTGGAAGAAGTTCTGCAAATTGCCGCCCGTGAACTGGGTCGCGCCTTGGATGCACCTATGACTATTGCCCAACTCCGCATGAAGGAAACAGCCTCCCAGCAGTAACCTGCTTTCAGGAGAGTCACCGATGCCAAACAATAAATCCAGGAACCGAATCGAGAAGTTGTTTTCAGGGATAGGACAACTTGCCGGCTCAGACCCCCCCAACGGGAGTGACTGCGTGGACAAGCAGTCAGTCGTCACGCCCGATGAAGAAATACAACTCACGAATCCTGCCAGGCTGTTACAACAAGTGGAAACACTGCAGGCTCGGGTCCTGGAGCTTGAAGCCAGGCTAAAAGAGAGTGTAGCTCGCAAAACTTCCGCGCCGATGGTTTACGAAAAGGAAGAGGTTGGTTTTGCCTATACCGGGGCGGAAGTCATGCCAATTCTGAGCGCCCGGCAATCGGTCAGGAATGAAGCGGAGGTCATCAAGACTCCGTTGATCGCCAGCGGAAAAGCTATCGGAGAAGTCCGGGTGACTCAGCCTCCCGAACGTCAATTGACAGAGGATGATGTAAAACTTGCCAATTCGGTAGCGCAACAAGTCTCACTCCAGATCGAAAATCTGCGACTGCTTGCCGCAGCAGAACGTGCCCGCCTGGAAGCGGAAGAGGCAAGCCACCAGTTCACACACAGGAGCTGGGACAATTTTCTGGACGCCATCCATAACAGCGAACGGATTGGCTATGTTTACGATCAGGCATCAGTGGAAGAGTTCACCAGCCCCTCCCCTGCTCAATATGATCATGAAGAGATCATGGAGGTGCTTGATCAACAAATTGGCAGGCTCATTGTCAAGGGTAATGGTGCGTTGACCGATGAGGATAAAACACTCATTGGCGCGATCGCCAAACAGGTCGGGCAACAGGTGGAGAACATCCGCCTGCTGGCAGACGCCTCACGCGCCCGCGCCGAAGCGGAAGACGCGACGCGGCGACTTACCCGCCAAAACTGGGAGAACTATACCCCAACTGAGGTGACCGGCTTTGTTTATGATTCGATCAAGGTTTCTCCGCTGCGCAAGGATTCGACCAGTGCCATTGTTGATCTTGAACAACCCCTTATGGTGCGCGGTGAACCTATTGGACAACTTGCAGTTGCGGGTCTGGTAAACGTCTCGCAGGAGGCAAAGGATTTCGCTGCCGCCATTGCCGCACAAACAAGCATTCATCTCGAAGCACTGCGTCTCACAGAAGAACTTCAAAAACGCGCACAGGAATTAAAGGAACTTGATCGCCTGAAATCTGCATTCCTCGCCAATATGTCGCACGAATTGCGTACACCTCTCAATTCTATTCTTGGTTTTACAGATGTAATACTCGAAGGTTTGGACGGCCAACTGACCGAATACATGGATAATGACCTGCGCCTCATCCAGAAAAACGGTCAACACCTGCTGCACCTCATCAATGATGTGCTCGATATGGCAAAGATCGAATCAGGACGCATGAACCTGCATCCTGAAAAAATCAAAATTAATGAAATCTTCGAGGAAGTCACCAGTATCACGTCTACACTCGCGAGCGAAAAGAACACAGCCCTATTTATTGATCCAGAATCTGACCGGGAAGTGGAAATCTACGCCGATGGTACCCGCCTTCGACAGGTGATGATCAACCTTGTTAACAATGCCATCAAATTCACTTCAAATGGAAAGATCGCCCTGCGAACATCGAAGCTGGATAGCACAAGGATCTTGATTACCGTTAAAGACACGGGCGTTGGAATTCCACCTGACCAACTCGAAACGGTCTTCCAGGAATTCACCCAGGTGGATACATCCACCACACGTAAAGCTGGCGGTACAGGGCTTGGATTGCCGATCAGCCGTCGTCTCATCGAAATGCATGGCGGTCGTCTTTGGGCGGAAAGCACCGGCATTGATGGCGAAGGTTCAACCTTCTTTGTAGAACTTCCCATCGAAGCCCGCATCACAGACGTGGTTGAGAAGCAGGAAAAATAAAATGGCAATGCCCAAATATCTCGAATGTAATCTGTGCGGCAACCAGCAACCTTACGTACCATTCGTACCGGCTGTCTGCAAAAAATGCGATTCGCAATGGCTCGAAGCGCGCTACGATTACGATGTCTTCAAGCGTGAAATCCTGCGCGGACTCCCAAATCGCCCATCCAACATGTGGCGCTATCAGGATGTCCTGCCACTGGTGGATCCATCCGTGTTGGATCTGTATCCCGCCGGAGGAACCCCCCTCTGGCTTTCGCATCGCTTCGCACCCGCACTTGGGCATGATTCCGTTTACATCAAAGACGAACGCTACAGCCCCACCTCCTCCTTTAAGGATCGTCAGGCTGCCGGGGCAGTCGCAGCCATGCTGGAGAATGGGATCAAGGAGGCTGTGATTGCATCCACCGGGAATGCGGCAGTGGCATATGCCGCCGCCTGTGCCCGGGCGGGTATTAAACTCTGGGTCTTTATGACCAGTCTCGTCCCACAGGAAAAGCTGCGCGAAGCTGCCCTCTTCGGTGCAGAGGTGATTCGTGTCAGCGGCAATTATGACCAGACCAAACAGATCGCAGCACAATTTGCACAGCGACGAAATCTATTGCTCGACCGGGGAGCAACATCCATTCCCGCGCGTGAATCGATGAAGACAATCGCCTATGAAATCGTGGAGCAACTTGATTGGCATTCTCCTGAGTGGTATATTCAGGCAGTTAGCGGCGGGCTGGGTCCTCTCGGTGTCTATCAGGGCTTTAAAGAATTATTCAATATGGGACTGATCAATAAAATCCCGAAGCTGGCTGTCATCCAGGCGGAAGGTTGCTCACCCATGGTCAAAGCGTTCAAAGCCGGCCGGGATGTGGCTGAAGCGATCATTCCGGAGACAAGCATTATCATTCTTTCCACCGGTGACCCAGGCAAGTCTTATACATATCTGTGGAAACTCACACAACAATTCGGCGGCATCATGGAGGCGGTGACGGATGCGGAAGCCTTTGCGGCAATGCGTGCGCTCGCCAAAAGCGAAGGCATGGCTGTCGAACCGGCAACCGCTGTCGCCTTCGCGGGAACCGAGAAATTGATCCGCAATGGCACGATCAAACCGGATGAACTGGTTGTTGTCAATTGCACCGGTCATACCTTCCCGGTGGAAAAACATGTTCTCGGCGATCAATGGGCTGTGGATGTTCACTTAAGCAAGGATCAATCGCCCGCACCGCGTGAAGGGTTGCAGGCAGCACTCGAAAACCTGGATGAAAAGACGAAAACCGTCCTGCTCGTGGATGACAATTCTGATGATGCCCTGCTGATCCGGCGATTATTGGAAGGTCGCAAGGCATATCGTGTTTTTTATGCAAAGGATGGTTTGGAAGGCCTGGCAATGGCACGACAGAAATTACCGGATCTTATCGTCGCCGATCTAACCATGCCTGGTATCGATGGATTTGGTTTGGTGGAAGAGCTCAAGCTCGACCCGCTCACAAGGAACATTCCTGTGGTTGTTGTCAGCGCAAAGGATATTACACCGCAAGAACGAAAACGTTTGAATGGTCATATTGAGGCGCTGTATCAGAAAGGCTCATTGCCTACGCGGAAATTTGTGGATCAGGTGATCAACGTGATAGAAGAAGCCAATGAAGCCCAGGAACAAGGACGCGGTTCATGAAACCGACTATACTTTGCATCGAAGACCAACCTGATAATATGACCCTCATCCGGCGAATTCTTCGTCCGGAGAGCTATAATCTGCTCGAAGCCAGAACAGGTCTGCAAGGTTTATCTATTGCAGAAACCCAGGATCTTGATCTAATCCTGCTGGATATCAACCTGCCGGACATTGACGGGTATGAAGTTGCCCTCCGCGTGCGCTCGAGTCCCAAAACAGCACTGGCGCAGACGCCGATCATTGCCGTTACTGCCAATGCAATGAAAGCAGATTCCGAGAAGGCACTGCATGCAGGTTGTACCATTTACATGTCCAAGCCGATCAATATTCAGACACTATTAGATGTCGTTGAAAGGTTCACTAAGAGCGAAGAACGAGGCGCCAGATCATGACACATACCGTTTTGTATATAGAAGATAACCCAGACAACACCATGCTCGTACGACGCGCCCTGGAAGCACGCGGCTATAAAGTGTTGGATGCCGAAACCGGCAGTAAGGGCGTGACGATTGCAGAGACTGAAGATGTAGATTTGATCCTGCTTGATATCAATCTGCCAGACATTGACGGGTATGAAGTGGCGCGCCGTCTGCGTTCCAATATCAAACGTAAACTTATGTCCGTGCCGATCATTGCCATCACTGCCAATGCGTTGAAGGGCGATGCCGAAAAGGCACTTAATGCGGGGTGTGATGTATACATGTCCAAGCCCATCAATATTCGTGAACTCTGGGCACGTGTAGAAGCCTTTGTCCCTGCCCCCTAACATTTTCAATCAACCGGAAAGCCGCCCAATAGGATACCTTTTCAAACGTAGCATCTTTGGCACACATTATGCAATCCTCTTATATATCCCACCTACAATGCTCAGGTTGCGGCACCGGATATTCCCACCAGGAAATCCATACCTTCTGCCCCGATTGCCAATCTCCAATTCTAACAAGATACGATTTACCGCACATCCGTGAGCGGGTGGATCGCGACGAAATTTCCCGGCGTCTGAAGGGTATGTGGCGCTGGCATGAATTGCTGCCGGTCGAATCTACCGATAATATTGTTTCACTTGGGGAGGGTGATACTCCCCTGCTGAGACTGCCAAATTTGGGGGATGAACTTAAACTTACAAACCTTTTCGTCAAAGATGAGAGTACAAACCCAACCGGGTCTTTTAAAGCCAGAGGTTTGTCCGCGGCTGTATCCAAGGCAAAGGAACTCGGGATAAAAAAGGTGATCATTCCAACCGCGGGTAACGCCGGGGGCGCGATGGCAGCTTACGCCGCCCGCGCAGGATTAAGTGCCTACATATTTATGCCCAAAGATACACCCTTCGCCAACATCGAAGAGAGCCGCATGGCGGGTGCGGAAGTGATCCTAATAGATGGTCTCATTAGCGATGCCGCAGGTATGGCGGGTGAAAAGGCACGCGCCGAGGGCTGGTTTGATGTTTCCACCTTCAAGGAGCCCTACCGAGTGGAAGGCAAAAAAATCATGGCATACGAACTGGCAGAAGCCTTCAAATGGGAACTGCCCGATGTGCTCATCTATCCAACTGGAGGTGGAACGGGCCTGGTGGGTATGTGGAAAGCCTTTGACGAACTTGAAAAATTGGGCTGGTTGGAAAAGACACAGCGGCCGCGTCTGGTTTCAGTGCAGGCTGAGGGCTGCGCGCCTGTGGTCAGAGCCTTCCAGAAAGGTGCATTATTCTGCGACTTTTGGACAAACGCTCACACGCTTGCATCAGGCTTACGTGTGCCTAAGAGTTTTGCCGATCACCTCATTCTTCAGAATCTTTATGACAGTGATGGTACGGCGATTGCCGTCAGTGACGAGTCGATTCTTGAGTCTCAAAAGCAACTGGCTCGCCTGGAAGGGATATTTGCAGCACCTGAAGGGGCTGCCACTCTTGCCGCGCTGAAGGAACTGATCAAACAGGGTTGGGTCCATGCTGAAGAACGGATCGTGTTATTCAACACTGGCGCAGGGTTGAAATATATCAACCAACCTGCCTGACTTCGTATTTCATCTATTGGAAACCACAGTGTTTTCTATCACTGCCCTCTTTATACCAGCCTTCTTTATCACACAATTGTTGGTTTCCTGCGGGATTTTCCCTCATGACAATGGTTTTTGCTTCCCTTAGCTCGTTTCCACGAGCTCCCAAGCCCCAATATGACATTCTTCAGGATTTTTTAAGAGAAGCGTTGGTTGACTCTGCTGGGTAGTTGTGAAATAATGTAAACGGTTACAGAAAACGGTTACATTTAAGCTATGACACGGCGTTCTTCCTCTGTTACAATTCGAGATGTGGCCCGACAAGCAGGTGTTTCGGTAGCCACAGTAAGTCGGTTTATTAACAGGAACGCCCCGGTTTCCCCTGAAGTAGCGGAACGTATCAATCAGGTCATGACCGAGTTGAGGTATGTGCCCCACGCAGCGGCTCGGCATCTTGCAACCCGCAAAACCCGTGTCATCGGTTTGTTACTCAACAATCTCCATAATGATTTTTTTGTTCCACTTTTGAATGGCGTTGAAGCAGTTGTCCGTACAAAAGAGTATAACTTGATCGTAGCCACCTATCACGCAAACAGCCGCAACGAAATGTCTCCACCGATAGGGCCGCATAATACGGATGGATTGTTGGTATTCTCAGATGGTCTGATTGACGAAGATCTGGCTAATTTGCATGCAAGCGGTTTTCCGATGGTGCTGGTGCACCGTACTCCTCCCACTTCCCTTTCCATTCCAAGCGTAACAGTTGAAAATATAGAAATCACCCATAAACTGGTGGATCATCTTATCCGGGTTCATGGGAAACGCCGTATTTTATACATGCGCGGTCCTCTCCATCAGGAGGATTCAAATTGGCGCGAAATGGGCTATAGGTCGGCGTTGGAGGCAAATGGAATTCCTTTCAATCCGGATCTGGTCCTGAATGGAGAATTCGAACGTGACATTGCCTACGAAGTTCTGGATGATTTTATCTGCAATGGAAAAGGTGTCACGTTTGATGCGGTATTTACCGGCGATGATGATGCTGCCATCGGTGTTCTGAAGGCTTTGCACAAGCATGAATTCAGAATCCCTGAGGATGTAGCAGTCGTCGGATTTGACGACCTGGGTTTCGCTCCCTTTCTAAACCCTCCTCTGACTACCGTTCGTGCCCCCACCGCGTCGGTGGGAAGAATCGCCACGGAAAAACTGTTCGCCATACTCGAAAATCAACCTGTGAACCAGACGGTCGTTCTACCCACTGAAATCATCTACCGTCGTTCATGTGGTTGTAATGTGTAAACAAGATGCCTTGAAAGGAGGTGATAACCTCACAGATGCCTGTTTCACTGACATTTTCGACCATCGCTATTCAAAATCCTAACTAGAGGAGAAAACTCACCATGAAGAAACTATTGTTCGTTCTGTCCCTGTTGATCATCGCGTCGATGATCCTGACAGCCTGCGGAGCCCCCGCAGCGACAGAAGCTCCCGCTCCCGCAGCGACCGAAGCTCCTGCGACGGAAGCACCTGAAGAACCGGCTGCCACAGAAGCTCCGGCTGCGACCGAAGAACCGACCGCCGTTCCCAGCCCGACGATCCCGCCCCCAGTAACAACCGGTGGCGAAGGCTGCGATCCGGCTTCCACCCAGATCACCTGGTACATTGGTCTTGGCGCCGGCTCCAATGCGGATGTCATTCCCGCGGAAAAAGCCTGGGTTGAGAACTACAACAAGTCCCAGAAGGAAGCCTGCATTCTCTTGAACATCGTCTACAACGACGGTGGTGGCGGAAACTCCTACAACGCTCTGCGCGCTTTGATCGCTGGCGGCAATGCCCCGGATATTGTTGGACCGGTAGGCAAGAATGGCCGCGCCAGCTTCCAGGGTGCTTATGCAGACGTTGCACAGTTGGCTGCAGATGCTGGATTCGATCTGAACAAATACGATCCGAAGCTGTTGGAATTCACCAAGGACGAAGGCGTGCTTGTTGGACTTCCGTTCGCTCTGTTCCCCTCCTTCATCTTCTACAACAAGAAGCTCTTCGATGAAGCACAGCTTGCCTATCCTCCTCACAAAGTTGGTGAGCAGTATGAGGGCAAGGATTGGAATCTGGAAACCTTCGAAGAACTGGCGATGAAACTGACCGTGGACGAAAACGGTAACGATGCCACCAGCCCGGACTTTGACCCGACGAAGGTCACCCAGTTCGGCTTCTACGATCAGTGGACAGATGCCCGCGGCGTTGCTTCCCTCTTCGGCGGCGGAATCCCCTACGATGAGGCTACCGGCAAGGCAGTGATCTCCGATAGCTACAAGGAAGCCTTTAAATGGTACTACGAAGGTGTTTGGACCAAGCACTTCATGCCGAATGCTGATTACTACAACAGCGATCAGTTCAACAAAGGCAACGTGTTCCCGTCTGGTAATCTTGCCATGGCGCGTGTTCATACCTGGTACACCTGCTGCTTCGACAACGCCAAGATGAGCTGGGATATTGCAGTCATGCCGGAAATCAACGGACAGATTACCGCCAAACTCCATGGCGATACCTTCGCCATTTTGAAGGACAGCAAGAATCAGGATGTCGCCTTCAAAGTGCTGGCTGACATGGTAGTTTCCCCCGAACTGGCCGTTATCTACGGTGGTATACCGGCCGTTGAGGCTGATCGCCCGGCATTCTTCGAGACCAAATCCAAGGCTGCTGAACCCAACGTGATCGATTGGACCGTGGCTGAAGAAATGCTCAACTACCCAGACCTGCCCAACCACGAAGCCTGGCTTCCCAATCTGGCGCAGGCTAACAGCCTTCTGGGTGCATTCCGCACCACCATGGACTCGACACCTGGCCTGGACATAGATGCAGAGATTGCCAAGCTCGAAGCCGATCTTAACGCCGCTTATGAAGCAGCGCCATAAGAATCGATTCAGAGCTTAAGATTTCCAATATTCCTGGGCGTCATCTCCTGGATGGCGCCCAGGACAGTTCGAGGAGCTCCTATGTCTGTTATCACCCGAACCAACCTCGCATCCGCCTCATCCCGTCCCCGAGTCTCTGCCCACACACGACGGCAGTGGACATATGGGTTTTTGTTTCTGCTGCCCTGGCTTATCGGGTTCTTTATATTCCAACTACTGCCGATCCTTTTCACTCTCTTCCTGACATTCACTGACTACACAGGCGCTGTGGAATTCAAGCTTGGAAATTTCAATTTTGTCGGCTTTGAAAATTATAAGAACCTGTTCGTGGAGCCGGACGCCTTGCCGTCCATGTGGGTAACCCTCAAATTCGCGTTGATCGGCATTCCCCTCGGACTTTTCGTTCCATTGCTCCTGGCTGTGCTGGTCAATTCCCGCCGGTTGATCGGCTCCAATATCTTTCGAACGCTCTTCTACCTCCCGACCATCATCCCCGTTGTGGCAGGCGCCATCATTTTCAATGGCGTCATGAACGCCCAATCAGGCTGGCTTAATCTGCTGCTCATGTGGATCGGTATCGAAAACCCACCGCGTTGGTTTACAGATCCGCTCTGGGCTGGGTTTGCACTCAACCTGCTTGCGATCTGGGGCGTGGGCAATGGCATGGTCATCCTTTTGGCTGGCTTGCAGAGTGTGCCAACCGAACTCTACGAGGCAGCTACCGTGGATGGAGCGGGTCCTATCACGAAATTCTTCAACATTACGGTGCCAATGATCTCACCTGTGATCTTCTACAATGTGACCATTGGCGTCATTCTGGCATTCCAATTCTTTGTCCCGGCGCTGCTGATCGGTTCTTTCAACGGAAACCCGCAGAAATCCCTGCTTTTCTTCCCAACGGTGTTCTACCGTGAGGGATTCGTGTACAGCAAGATGGGCTACGCCTCGGTTCTGGCGATGGTCATTTTTGTGGTGACGATGGCTGCTACCGGGTTGTTATTCTTCTTTGGCCAGCGGCTGGTGTATTATGCCTATGGCGATAATTCCTAGACAGGAGTAGAGACGATATGACAACAATAACATCATCCGCGTCTGCCACCTCGCCCACCAGACGTGTACCTCGACGGTTGTGGCCAAAAGTCCGCGAAGTGTTGGCAAGGCTTGGAGTGACCGGCTTTGGTTTGTTGGTGCTGGCTATCTTTCTCCTACCCCTGGGCTATGTTCTTTCCACATCATTCAAACTCGATTCGCAAATGACCACAATTGGTGCACCGGCCTATCCTGCCGAACAAGCGACCTACAGCTTTGAAGGTGCCGAGTATCCGCTTTATGATGTACCTAATCCGGATGGTACCACCACGCGCCTGGCAATAATCCACCCTTACCGCGAAACCAGCGATGTTGTTGACCCTGCCCATCCGGAGAAGGGTATGTACAATATCAAGGGACGCTGGCGCACCTGGGAAGCGATCTATCGCTTTTCCCCAAAGGGAAAGAACTTCGTGGATGCCTGGGACCAGGTTAATTTCCCACGCCTGTTCCGCAATAGTATTTTGATCGCTACCATCGGCACGATTGGCACGCTGTTCGCCTGTATCCTGGTCGCCTATGGCTTCAGCCGCTTCCCACTGCCTGGCAAGAACATCCTGTTTGTCATTCTGATCTCGACAATTGTGCTGCCGCCGCAGGCTACGATCATCCCGCTTTATATCCTGTTCAGCAAGCTGGGCTGGACGCAAACCTGGCTGCCGTTGTTGGTTCCTGCATTCTTTGCGAATGCCTATGATGTCTTTCTGCTGCGCCAGTATTTCATGAGCATTCCCAAGGAATTGGATGAGGCCGCCATGTTGGATGGCGCCGGTCCGTTGCGCACCCTTACATCGATCATCATTCCCCAGGCCATACCGGCAATTACTGCTGTCACCATTTTCCACTTCTTCTTTGAGTGGAATAACTACTTTGCACCGCTGGTATACCTGCTGGGCAAGGAAAAACTATATCCGGTTTCGGTCGGTATCGGGATGTTTGTAACCACCTTTAGTACTTATCCCGGTCGTTCAGCAGCCACGGCGGTCCTCGCCATGGCTCTCCCGGCGGTGATATTCTTCCTGGCTCAACGCCAATTCATGCAGGGTATTGTGATCACGGGTGTAGAAAAGTAACATGCTTAAAGTTGCCGTCATTGGCGGCGGTTCGACATATACACCCGAATTGGTGAATGGCTTTCTAGCGCGTCTCGATCAATTCCCAATCGATGAACTTTGGTTGATGGATATTGATAAGGAGCGTCTGGACATCGTTGGTGGATTTGCACAGCGGATGGTGGAGGCGAAGGGCGCCTCATTCAAAGTCGTCCTCACAACCAATCAGAGGGAGGCGCTCAAAGACGCCTCCTATGTAACCACCCAACTCCGCGTCGGACAAATGGAAGCCCGTCGCCGGGATGAATATCTTGGTTTGCGGCACGGGCTCATTGGTCAGGAAACGACAGGTGTCGGTGGCATGGCAAAAGCCATGCGGACGATTCCTGTCATTCTCAAGATTGCCTCCGATATGCGCGAGGTATCTGCAAAAGATGCATTGCTGGTCAATTTCACCAATCCAGCCGGGCTTGTTACACAAGCACTAAGTAAGTACGCGGCAGACATTCCTGCCGTGGGCGTATGCAATGTCCCCATCACGGCAAAGATGGCCATCATAGAACGCCTGGAGATGGGGACTGGTAAAAAGATCGAGCCGAATCAGACCCAGTTGAAGACACTGGGTTTGAATCATCTTTCGTGGCATCGAGGTTTCACAGTTGATGGAGAGGACGTCTGGCCGCAGCTGATCCAGGGTTATATAGCCGAACTCAAAAAAGATCCCGAACCTGAGTGGGACCCGCGTACGATTGAAGTCCTGCGAATGATGCCAAACTACTATCTTCAATTTTTCTATCACACAGATAAGAAATTCAAGTCCCAGGAAAAATGGCCGCCCTCGCGCGCGGAAGAAGTAATGGAAGTCGAAAAAGATCTGTTGCGTGAATATGCGGACCCGAATTTGAAGGAGCCGCCAGCTGACCTGATGAAGCGCGGCGGCGCCTACTATTCGACGGTTGCCACACAACTATTGAATGCTCACTACAATGATCTGGGCGAGACTCACATAGTAAATATCAGGAACGATGGAGCGGTCAAGGAATGGCCCGCAGACTGGGTTTTGGAAATCCCGTCCATTGTCAAAAAGAGCGGCATCTCCCCCATTCCAACTGAACCGTTGCCTGACTCCTGCTTTGGTTTGATCGCGGCAGTGAAGTCTTACGAAAAGCTGACCGTGGAAGCTGCCGTTCATGGTGACCGGGAGGCTGCATACCAGGCTTTGCTGGTACATCCGCTGGGACCAAAGGCAGACAGAGTACAGGCAGTGCTCGATGATATGCTGGAGATACACAGAGAGCATTTGCCCCAATTCTGGAATTAACCCACGAAATAAGAGGGGCGACCAACAGGCCGCCCCTTTATTGATTTATATGCGGACTGTTGCGCGCCTGATTAAACCGAATCGCGGCATAATCCATAACATAGCTCCCGTGGCGTGCCTTGTCAGTCTGAATGAGCCACCAGTACCAAGAATAATTTCTACGAGGTAGACATGGTTACCATCGAATTTACTGCCATCCCGGATACAGATGAATATTATGAGTTTTTGGTCAGGCTGCTGCATTCCTTCCAAAAAGAGAGTGGAGTGGAAGTAAAACTCACCCGCATGGATTGGGGCACTGCCTGGCAGGAATTCATTAAGATTTCCACACATGGACAGGGAGCCGAAATATCGCAAATTGGTTCCACCTGGGTGAGCAGCCTGGTGAGCATGAATTCCCTGCGTCCCATTCCATCGCACATCATCACAAAAATCGGTGGTGAAGAGTCTTTTGTACATTCGACATGGGCAAGTACGATGACAGAGGAGGATAGACAGGTTTGGTCAATTCCCTGGAATGCCTATACGTGTGCGATCGCTTACCGGCGTGACCTGCTCGCACAGGCAGGCGAGGATGGCACCACAGCGTTTGCAACACCTTTTGCCCTAGAGGAAACGGTCCGCAAAATCGAAGCACTCGATTGTGTCGAAAATGCCTGGCTCATGCCATATATACCTTTCCCATTCCAGGATATCGTCCATACTGCCCCTTCCTGGATCTGGGGTTCAGGCGGAGAGTTAATGGATAATCGCGGAAAGAAAGTGCTTTTCGATTCACCTGCCACTCTTAACGGATTGAACGCTTATTTCAAACTTATGCGCCGCTTACCCGGGACTGATGCTCTTGGCATAGCTGAATGCATGGAGAGACTGGTCCAGGGAAAAGCCGCCGTAGTACTCACCGATACAACCTCAATACTTAATTATTTGCAGGACGATATGCCCGAAGCCAGAAATATAGGTACAGCAAGTGTGATGGGTGCCCCATGGTCTGGTGGTACAAGCCTGGTCGTATGGAGAGATGCTTATGCCTACCCAGATCGTCTCGAAGCCGCCTTCAAGCTCGCTGAATTTCTCACACGGAAAAGTACGATGCTCGAGTTTGGACGGAATATTAATATTCTGCCTGCCCGGGTCGATGCGCTGAATGAATTCATCCCGGCTGAACACCTGCTGCGACCGGTGATCAATCAGCTTGTTTCCTCTTCACGCATCTTTCGCACGATTCCATTATGGCGGCGCGTTGAGCATCAGTTCGGCCAGGAATTGAGCATGATCGCAAAGACTGTCCTGGAAGATAAAGATGCAAATTTGGATACACTTTTGACTGAACGCATGAGATCGCTTACACAGCGACTTAATTTAACCCTTGAATAAGATGTCTTTTCTCCTTTGGAGCACTCGGAATGTCTGAACCCTTTATATTAGGTGTTAACTATTGGCCCCGCCGGAAAGCCATGTACTGGTGGAACAACTTCGACGCGGGCGAGGTACGTGAAGAGTTTAGCGTTATCCGCGAGCTGGGCTTGAATGTGGTTCGCATATTTCTGCTTTGGGATGATTTCCAACCTGAGCCGAATTCTGTTTCGAAGGAGGCGTTGGACAATTTAGTTACGGTTGCGGATATTGCTGGAGAAAATGGTCTCGGTCTCGATGTGACATTCTTTACGGGCCACATGAGCGGACCGAATTGGAGTCCGCGCTGGCTGCTGGGTGGCGAACTGCCTTTTAAAGGTGGCAATGAATTCATTCGTGATATTGTCAGCAGCGGAAAACCTGTCCCGCAAGGTTACTACAACATGTTCCATCACCAACAGGCAATCGAGGCGGAGCGTCTCCTCCTCAAATCTGTTGTCGGGATGCTCAAAGATCACAAAGCCATCTGGTTGTGGAATCTTGCCAATGAGCCTGATCTCTTCGCCTGGCCCCTCACATCTGATGAGGGCGCAGCCTGGGTGAAACAAATGGTCGATCTGATCAGGAGTATTGATCTGGGGCATCCTGTTACGATTGGCTTGCATGCAGATGGCTTGCATCGCGATAACGGCTTGCGGATCGATAAAGTTTACAAGCATACGGATTTGGCTGTGATGCACTCCTACCCCATGTACACAGCCTGGTCTCGCAAACCACTTGACCCTGATTTTGTTCCATTCACCTGCGCGTTGACTGCAGCCCTGGCAGGCAAACCGATCCTGATGGAGGAATTCGGCGGTTGCACCGCCCAGCCGGGCGAACCATCTCATATCATGAAGTGGACCGAGACCAATGGTAGGAAACGCGAACAGTTCATGGCATCGGAGGAAGAGTTCGCCGAGTTCATCCGCCTGACATTGCCCAAACTCCAGGAGAGCGGCGCAACCGGCGCGATGATCTGGTGCTATGCAGACTATATACCCGAACTTTGGGACTTACCGCCCTGCAATAACTCACAGCATGAACGATTCTTTGGTCTCGTAAGACCGGATGGTTCGCTCAAACCTCATGCAAAAGTCATTCAGGAATTCGCAGCAACGAAGCCTGAAGCAAAACCAATCCCGGATTATGCAAAGTTCGATATCGATCCGGATGCGTTTTATAAAGACCCGACTCCTCAACTTATTGATTTTTTTGCACAGTATTTGAAGGGTATTGCATAACATCTGAGATTCAGAACAAATGGAACAGTTCTTGAAAAAGACGTACATTCATCATCCCGCCATCATCATTACTTCTTTGTTTCGGAGGAACCATGTTGAATATTGACGAAATTCTAGGCAAAATGACTCGCGAAGAAAAAATCTCCATGCTCGCCGGCGCGGACTTGTGGCACAGCGTCCCAGTGCCGAGGCTTGGCATCCCACAATTCAAAGTGAGCGATGGACCGAACGGCGCGCGCGGTGCAGGCGGCAACATGGGTCCTGCTTCTGTGGCCACACCAGTCGGCA
>Ga0209077_1000068_pt1 | contig 24607 bp, 30 predicted proteins | sample PPLLak1March2015_FD_187247 | JGI IMG/M metagenome (GOLD analysis project Ga0209077, IMG submission 187247) | Freshwater sediment microbial communities from Prairie Pothole Lake near Jamestown, North Dakota, USA - PPLs Lake P7 Core (1) Depth... | ecosystem: Environmental > Aquatic > Freshwater >... | reverse complement strand
GGTTCGGTCGGCGTAGTCACCATCAATCTGCGTGTAGCTCGTCTGCCTGCGTCCCCGATTGGACTTTACTCGTCCCCAGAAATCCCTGAAGAATATCATCTCGACTTGGCTGAGTATGTGGCATGGCGTTGTCTGCAGGGTAACGACGTTGATGGCCAGTCAACCGGAGCAGCCGACCGACATAAAGCTGACTGGCATATGCGCTTATCCGACGCACACCGAGAATATTACAGAATGCGCATGGGGAATAACCCGAGTGCCGTACGCAACATCACAGGAAAGAGGAATTAATCATGGCCTACACAGCGGCAGACGTACCGTCTTATCAGAGCGCTCGCGAGCGGGAAAAACCTTTGCCGTCCACTGCGGAGATCCTGGCTGGAGGAGAGAAACTGTTAGCAGGTAACGTTGAGCGTGAGGCATACAAGCCTCAGTTTGGGCCGCAGGGTGCTATTGCTTCACGGCCTGAGTACACAGGTAAACGGGATGTGCCGCAGCAATACTACGGAAGCCCGGAAGACGTCATGCAGTCAGAGACTATTCGCAATACTGCCACGGCTCCGTTTGCAACTAGGGCTGCCGTGCAGAACGCGCGCCTTCAAGATGGTCGTAAGTTGAACCTTGAGTATGGTGACGATACCTATGGAAAGACCAATATAACAGGCACATCAAGTTTGCCGAGCGGGAAGGTGAACGTGTTCTCAGGCTCGTCTGCGATCAGAACACCAGAACAGGCTGCTAACGAGGCGGCCCGTGTAGCGGAAGGTCAAAAAGTAGCTGACATGTACAAGCGGCTGGCCGCTGAAAAAGATGGTCAAGCAGCCGGAGCAGGTGCAGTTCGTGGGCCATATATTGACCGGTCAGGGAAAGTACAGTACGACGATACGCCTATTGCAAAACCAGGGGAGTCCAGAGTTCAGGTAATCGGTGGAGGCGACACGATCGGTGGAATGATGCAGGCAGGCATAGCTCGTAGAGAAGCTCGGGCGGATAAAGAACTTGGCTCGCGTGAACGCTTGGCGGGTATGCAAACGGGTTCAGCAGAAAAAATTGCAGGTATGCGCGAGGCTGGGGAAGGCAGCAGGTTCGCTACGACAAGTGGACTAGAGCGTGAAAAACTAGCCGCATTGCAGCCAGGGTATGCAGCCGAAGCGCGATTGCGTGAGGCTCAGACAGGACTTACAGGTGCGCAAGCTGAGACCGCTGGTTACGCACTTGAGTCGGCAAAACGCACATCTGCAGCCCAGAAAGTTCTGGATAACCCACAAAAATATTCACCTGAACAGGTAGCTGGTGCCAAGGCGTTTCTGGACAAGGCTCTGCAAGACAAGATTGCCTTCGAGCAGGCCAAGGCCCGCGCCAAATATGAGGCAGAAAACGCATCATATGCAGATGGTGGAGCGGTAGAAGGCTACCAAGAAGGTGGACGTATCAACTATTTTGACTCATCGAAAGTCGGAGAGAAGCTAAAATCGGCAGCTTCAGCGCTTATTCCATCGTGGTTGAAGCCAACGCCTGCACCGACACCAGCACCGACACCAATTGCAACAGCGCCAGAGCAAGACCCGTCGAAGGGTATGTGGGAACTGACTCCGGAAGAACAGGCAGCGCTGCCCAAGTATGCAGACGGTGGCGCTATAGGCCGAGATCCGAGGCTTGCAAAATTTGGGGACGATATGATTCAGTCGCCAGCTCCGCAGATTAATCCAGCACTCGCAAAGTATGGCCAGTATCTGCAGGCAGCATCTCAATCTGGTGTAACACCGGTGCCATTCGACCAGTACAGTTCGTTGCTTGAGAAGACTCAGGGAGCCATGCAGCAAACACCGTCACGGTTCGCAGAAGGCGGAGCGATCCCTGTTGCCGGCAAGATGCTTGAGGGTCCTGGTACAGAGACATCGGACTCGATTCCTGCGGTTATTGACGGTCATCGCCCAGCTGCGCTGTCTACAGGCGAGTTTGTTATCCCAGCTCACATTGTTCGCGCGAAAGGCACTGAGTTTTTTGATAAACTGTTAGCTCAATACGCGGACAAGGGTGAAAAAGATGGCGAGTGACTTCAATGAAGACGAGTTCATATCTGGGTTAGGTAATTACATACCGACGCCAGCGCCAGCTGCGATTCCTGCACCTGAGAAATCAGGATTTTTGCGTCGTGCTGTGGGTGATACGTTAGTGTCAGGACTGCAGTCGGCTATTGCTGCCCCTGAAGCCCTTGTAGGTCTAGCTGATATACCTACGGGTGGTGCTGTCGGTAAGGGTCTTGAGTACGCAGGGTATCGTCCCAAAGAAGCTCGTGCAGCCGTAGAAGAGTGGTACAGCCCTGAAGCCAAGGCTGCCGCAGCGCGTGTAGAGGCCGCCAAGGGGTTTGTTCCTACAGCTGCAGCAATGATTCAAGACCCAAGCACAATCTACCATGGGATTGTTAAGTCAGCAGCACCTATGCTCATGGGTGGTGTAGCCGCGCGCGGCGTGAAGGCATTGACCGGAGCGTCCCCGTATATCGCCGGTGCAGCTGGTGAAGGTATCGTTGGTGCAGGCTCGGCAGCAGAACAGATAAGACAACAGACAGAAAGTGGTTTCCTTACACCTGGACAGTCATTATCGGCGGTAGGAACTGGCTTAGGCCAGATGGCATTTGGTGCTGTTGGTGGCCGTGCAGCCCAGAAGTTCGGTCTTGAAGACGTTGAAACCATGATCGCGCGCGGTGGCAGACGTGAAGCTATCGAAAAAGCGCCGGGTGCATTGAAACGAATCGGAGGAGGCACCGCGCTTGAAGCAGGTGAAGAGACCTTGCAGTCAGCACATGAGACTGTTATGCAGAACCTTGCCCTTGGTCGCCCAACTTTTGAGGGTGTGTCAGAAGCCGCTGCGCAAGGTATGATGACCGGCGGTGTTATGGGTGGCGCGATGAACATCTTGGGTGCCCGTAAACCTAAAGACCTCCTGAAACCAGAAGTAAAAGAAGAGGCTCCCGTCGAGACGCCAGTGGCTCCGGGTCAACAACCTTCGGCAGAATTTACGCCGGAAGAGATCGCCGCGTTCAAGGCTGAACAGGCTGCCGGCCAAACCGCCATGCGAGGAAAGACCGCGACTGCTGAAGAGACTGCACGCCGAGACGAAGAGATACGTTATCAGATGGGCGAACAGGCCGGAACAGGGCCGGAGTACGCCGGGTTCCAAGAGGAGATGTTCCAGACTCCGATGGGGCCTATGACCCGCGTTAATGCGGAGTTGCTTGCCGACGCGGAGCGCATCATCAATCCCGGGCAGGCAGATATGCTGGTTCAGGCAGAGCAAGCGGATCAGCGCAGACAGGCTATTGAAGCCCAAGTCGCACAGATCGAGGCCGAAGGCCGTGCATTAGCCGAAAAAGGATCAACACGTCTGACCGACGCTGACATGTCGAAGATCGGTATCAAGACTGCGAAGCAGAAAAGTGAACTCACCAAGTTAGACCTGCGTCGTGACGACCATTACAACAGAGCTGTTGCACTGCTGCAATCATATGCAGAAGATGCCAAAACGCCAGAGCAGTTTCAAGCGACCCAGAATTTGTACGAACGTGTGACAGCTCAGAAGACTGCTCTAGACGAGATGATGGCACCTAAGAAAGCTGCGCTTGGTGCAAAACGCGCTGCGCTCGAAAAACGTATCCTGAACAGAAAAGCAATGGACGCCCAGCGCGAGATGTCAGAAACGGCACAGATAGGTGAGGAACTTCCTCCAGAACCCGTAGTATCACGCAAAGGCAAACGAAAAGTCGTGCCTGTAAAAGGTGTAGCGCCAGCGGCATACGTTGCACCAGAGGGTGTTCCGGTAATTGCCCCTGAACGGGAAGTGCTGACACCATACGAAAAAGTAGCGAGGTTCGGCAAAGTCAAGGCCCCCGCGCTGGAAACTGAAATCACAGAAGTGTCACCAGAAGAAGTTTCCGCCGCCGAGTTGAAACAGGCTGGTGAACCTGGATTCGTGCAGGAAACACAATCTGCGTTGGCTGGTAGAGCCACTGAGCTGGGTGTCACCGAAGAAAAGACAGGTGCCGGCATCGTGAAGATGCTGAAGACGCCGCCAAAATCAGGTACGGCCAAGGACAACTTGGAATGGAAGCGACGCGTTACAGCAGAACTCGACAAAATAGAAGAAATGGCTCCGGCCATGCGGTCTGTTGCCGAACCAACCCAAGGGCAGACAGCGGCGGAGTTAAAGGCTCGTCTCAGTAACGCGTTTGCCTCGCCGCACTTCATGAACCGAACAGTGGTAATCCACGAGAACGACGCAGCACTGCCAGAGCAGTTTGCCAGTATGCGGTCTACGGACGGAGGAAAAACTCAGGGGTTCTACGACCCAAAGACAAAGAAGGTGCATCTGATCGCGAATAATATTGACCCCGGTGTAGAGCTGTCCGTAGTTCTTCACGAGATCGGCGTACACATGGGCATGAAGAACCTACTCGGAGAAAAGAATTACGGGAAACTCATCGGGCAGGTAAAGACATGGGCACTATCATCAGGAAGTATCGAGAACACTCTGGCCGAGCGTGCCGAGCGCCGTGTGAAAGTAGCGCAGACAAACTTTGGTGAGATGAGCGAAGAAGTAGCCGACGAAGAGTTATTGGCTTACTTTGTGGAAGAGGCTGTCAACGCCGGGATAGACCCAACAGCTATTTCATCGCAGCCAAAAGCGCTGCAAGACTGGTTCAGACTCCTGTGGGCGTCTATCAAATCTGCTGTTCAGAAATTAGGTATCAACCCAGCGAGCCTGACAGTATTTGACGTGATTAACCTGGCCTATGGCGCAGCTCAGATGGAGCTGGATACCGAAATAAACGGTCCGCCGGGTGAAGGTAGAGCCATGCAGTCAGTCGCAGACGTGATCAAGGGTAACTCCCAAGATATGAGCAAGATGCTGAAGGACCAAGCAAAGTTCGCGCTGAACGCCGCTCTGGATAAGGTGATGTTCACTGATGATCTGGTGAAACGCGCCGTTCGCAGAGGGTTAGAGACTGCTGCGGACTTCGGTCGAATGATGAATGAGAAGTCCCAGACCCGTAACAAATATGAACAACAGGTGGCCAAGATCCTGTCTGAAGCGTCTGAACTCAGCGACCGCACGGAGGCCGAGCAGTTTATCAAGGACTCAACGCTTAGTCAGAAGTGGGCCTATAAGCCAAAGTGGTTATCTGCAGAAGATGCCAAGGTCGACACGGCGATGGCAAAAAGGTTTTCCGAGCTGTCTCCAGAGGCACAGAAGGTAGTAGAAGCCATATTCAAGTTCGGTCACGACACCCGTGTTCAGATGCAGCTCGACGTAAACAAGGCCATCAATGACGAGTACGACCGACTGCTTGAACTGGAGACTACCCCTGAAGGCAAGGCTGCTGTAGAGAAGCAGCGTAGTGACAAGATCTCCGCCGTAGGAAAATATGTGTCTGCCCTCTCCGGCCCGTATGCTCCGCTGAAGCGTTTCGGAAACCACGTCATCGTGGCGAAGTCGAAGGAGTACATCGAGGCTGAGAAGAACAATGACACCAAGGCGCTCGCCAAACTTGAAACGGATCCGGAGCACTACGTCGTGGAACACGAAGAGTACCGGGCGAACGCAGAGCAGCGCAAAGACGAATTGGCTGCCAAGTTCAAGGGCGGCTATGCTGAGACTTGGGTTAAAGAAGACAGCCATAAGCATGTGACGGAACTGCCGTGGGCTGGCATTGAGAAGATCAAAACAACGATCGAAGGGATGCCAGAGGACACAAAGAACAAACAGCAGATGCAGTCCCTGATCAATAACCTATACTTACAGATGTTGGACGAGACCTCTGCCCGCAAGTCGGACATTCGCCGCAAGCGCGTTTCTGGGGCCGGCGATATGTTCAGGTCGTTCGCGTCTCAAGGAAGGTCCACGGCACACTATCTGTCGGCACTGCAGCACAACGCGGATATCAACAAGTCGGTCGCGGCCATGCAGAAAGACATCAAGGACGCCAAGGGTAAAGATCGCAGCGACATGACCGCTGTGTACAACGAACTGACTGCCAGATATGCACAGTCGCTGGAATACAAGGACAACCAGGCGGTTGACGCTGCGATGAAGTTCACGTCTTTCTGGCTGTTGCTGACCAGCCCGGCGTACTATATTCAGAACGCGCTGCAGCCATTCATGCTGACGCTGCCAGTATTGTCAGGGCGGTTCGGGGTGAGTCAGTCATTCAACGCTGGTGTTGAGGCCTACAAGGATGTGACGGCCTACATCAAGAATACCCCGGTGCACCAGTTGGACATCGAGAAACTGAAACTTGACCCAAAAGAAAAGGAAATGCTCAAGGCGCTCCAGGCTGAAGGACTGCTGGATATGACGATCACCCAAGATCTGGGTCGTTTCGTGGAGGGTGAAGGTGCTCTGAGTAAAGGCAAGTTCGGCAAGGTGATGCGTAAAATCTGGGCCGGCCCACAGCATGTGGAGTTGCTTAACCGGATTGCCTCGGCGCTGGCTGCCTACCGACTGGCAGGTACTGACTCGAAGAACTTCGGAACCGAGCTGGCCAAGACAACCTATGCCAAGGAGATAATCAGCGGCACCCATGGTAACTACTCGTCGTTCAATGCGCCGAGGTTCTTCACGTCGTCCGGCGCGATGCGCCTGATCACGCAGTTCAGAAAATATCAGCTGATCCAGCTAACGCTGATTGCAAAGACATGGCACGATTCGTTCAAGAACGCTGACCCTGAAGAACGCGCTGTAGCTCGCAGGGCCGCCCTGTGGATGCTCGGGCAGCATGGTCTTATGACTGGTGCGATGGGTCTTCCAATTCCAGCTCTCATTTGGGCTGTTGCAGCTGCGTTTGGCTCAGATGACGACGAGAAAAAAGACCCGGAACAGATGCTGCGCGATATGCTTGGTAATGAAGGTATGGCAGACCTGGTGACTCGCGGACTTCCGGCAGCACTCGGACTCAGTATGTCCACCAAAGTCGGCATGGGTAACGCGTTCTCGGCCCTGCCGTTTGCTGACATGCCGAAGGACAAGGCAAGCTATGAAAAAATGTTGATCGCTTCGCTTGGTGCGACAGCAGGTGTCGGAGGTACGATGTTCGACGCCATGGCCAAGATGTCCAGAGGTGACTACCAGAAAGGTGTCGAGACTGCCATGCCTGTTGGCTTGAAGAACGCCATGAAGGGATTCCGCATCGCTACCGAAGGCGTGACAAGCACCGCAGGTGACGAACTTCTGAAACCCGAAGACGTATCGCTTATCGACGGGTTGGCCCAGAGTATCGGTCTTCCTACCATGAAGGTGTCTGAGCGTCAGCGTAAACAAGGTGTTGTCATCGAGACGGACAAGTTCTACAAGGCGCGCACGGCAGATCTCAAGCGTGACTACATGACAGCCTTCAAAGACAAGGACGCCGAGGATATTGCTGAAGTAAAAGAAAACTGGAGGAAGCTCCAAGCTGCCCGCGTAGCCAATGGGTATTCAAGACAACCGATGTCAGTCCTGCTGAGAGCGCCAATGGAACAGAAACGGCGTGAACGTAAAGCTGCCGGAGGAATTGAGTACGGTGCGCAGAACAGACGCTTTGTTGAGGGGCTGGAATAAAAAAGACCGCCATTGGGGTAGCGGTCTGGAGTTGTGCCCCGAAGGATTCAGGAACAGGTGGATTATAGGTCTTTTATCGCTTCACCTCAAGTGCAATGACCTTCGCCAGTGACGGCTCGATTGCTCTGTCCAAGTCCAGTTTATTCCAGTCCAGTGCGATACACCGCGCCGGGCCTGTCATGTACTCGGTTCCCTTGCCAATGGTGTAATGGAGGGTTTTTTCCTTCATTAACCACCCGCGTTTGTCTGCCGCGTCAATTGCTGACCTGTACTCAACTTGGTGCTTGGCACACCAGTCACGTACCTTCGACACCAGCAGATAACCCTCGCCCTTGTTGACAATCGCTCGCCCGGTGAACGCCGTTCGGGGCTGTTGCAGCGTTATGGCAATTTCGTTTGACCGCTTGTCGCCCTCCTTGTCGGTGATGATCATGCCCTGTGACAATTCGTGCAGCATGCGGGTGAACATGTCTTCCGGAGTTGCCAGTGTTTCGGCGAGGTTTCCACGCAGTTCGTTCGCCTGACGCACAGCCCAATTGAGAATACCCTGGATACTGAAGTCGATCAGCCCGAGCTTCTTGGCAATGACCAGACCTGTTATGGCAACGGTAAGACCTGCTGACCAGAATCGGTCACGACGCACAAATAGAGCCTTCTCGTCCACCATCTTCTGTACTGCTGCCAGTGTCATGTGAACCTCGTCCATGTTCTGCACGATATAGCTGATGTACTCCATGCCGGCGTAACCCCACTCGCGCGACAGTGGCACAAGAATATCATCGGCCTGAGCCTTGGACAGTGGCGACACTGGTTTAAAACTGAACTCGAATATCCGAGCCATCTCGGCATCGGCCCCCGGCTTGGCACTGGTGATGATATCGCCCAGAGACTTGTTGCCGTTGGTCATCATGGCTGACTTCCAGCTGTGACGTGATTGGTTCAGCATGCCATCCTGTCGCAAGCCCACACGGGGAGAGCCTTGACTGAACGTGTACACCGTGTCCGAGGCCAAGTCCGCCTTCTGGTTGGTCATCTCATCTGTCAGAATCGGCAGGTTGTGAAGAATACCCGCCATTGCAAACGTGGCGTGGTACGTGGCCTGTGACTTGGACAGCATGAGTGCGCCTTCAGATGGATCACCGAAGATACTCAGCGCACGCTGTTGGGAGTACGTTTTGCCCTCGCCTGAGTGCGACGAGACAGCAGAGAATACAAGTCCACCACCCACGTTCATAAACTCCATCAATGGCGCGCCGAAGCCAACGCCCAAGATGAACTGGTACTGCTCTTGGTTGGCGTGGCTGTATGCCTTTTTAATCAGGTGTTTCCAGTTGTCCAGTGAGCCTGACGGAACGAAGTGTTTGCCGATCGCAGCAGCGCCGTTGGCCAGCCGTACCTTGCGGTGTTTTCCATCGACTGCATACATGGTTTCGCCCAGCAGGAACTCTTTACCATGCCAACCGAAGTGGGTGTAGGTCTCGGAGCCAGCTGACTTCCGCTTGATTTCGTCGAACCATTTTGTTGTGTAGGCTTCCATGTGTTCTTTCCCCTTGTGGGCCGACAGAATACCGATCGTTCCCAACTCCTTAAACAGTGCAATGCCGCCTGTCCCCATGGCAGCGCCACTTAATTCAAACTCACGCCATACGCCTTCGCGCTCGCGAACTTTCCACAGCATGCTGAGTTTCCCCAGCTCGTCCCTGTAATACGAGAACGGGTAAAAGAAGAACCCGCAGAACGTCTTCCAGACGAACACTTCGGCACCGGCCTTCTCACTTGCGTCCTTGTCGCGCACGGAACGCTGCAGATTAGTACCATCCCAGCGAAACCCCTTCATTGACTCCGGCAGTTCGTCGATGCGCTCCTCGACTCCAGTCAACTCATTTATTTCAACAACCTTTACATGTGACGACCCGAGCTGGATCGGTGACTTGATCGTACCCTTACTCGGGCACACGGCGCACAAGTGACACAGTTCACCAGCTACTGACTCGAGTTTCTCGCATGACGTTGGGCCGTACACCCACTGCCTCGCCTTGTTCTCGGTAGCGTCTACGGAATAACCCGGATAGCCGTTGGAGAAAATGTGTACTGCCCTGTCTGCCTCGGTTGTGTGTTTGACGACACCAAGTGTCGCGTACCACAGTGGCTCCGGCACGTTACCGTGTGCTGCCCCGACCTGACGTACAAGCTGACATGACTTGACGATCTCAAGGATGCTGGCCGGCGGGTAGTCCATCACTGACACAGCCATATCATTCAGACTGGTGTCTGCCTTCAAGTGGGCAGGTGCTGACGGTAGCGTACTCGGTGCCATGGCTGACGGGGTGAGTTTGATCAGAGTTTCAACGTTCGTGATTTCCCGAACTCCACCAACCAGGCGAACCTGCATCGGCTCGTTTCCGTCCTTTTTGTTTCTTGTCTCGATCGGACGTAACACCCTGGCGCAGTCAGTCGTGCACGCGGCGTCGTGTTTAACGCCATGCTTGTCAAGCAGTGCCTTCCAGCGAAACGCAACGCGTGTCCATGTGTCAGCGTCAAGTTCACGATCCAGTACCCAGTACGCGTGCATCCCGTAGCCTGAAGCAACAGTGAGCGTCGGCAGCTGCACACCAGACTCGTCACAGAAACGCTTGATATCCAGCATCGCTGCGCGCGCGTCGGCATAGTCCCCGGCACGTCCCTTGCAATCAAGGTCGATCCACAAGCACTTGAGCTTCGCCACGTTTGTCTGGGTGCGCTTGCGTTTCTTTTCCCCGTCCATAACGAACGGCTCCTTGAAGGAAGCCATTGCGTAGTAGACGTTATCAGCTGACCTGTCGAGTTCTTTTATTTTGCTCGCGCCCTTACCTGGTGTTGTCACATGATAGTGACGCATGGCTTGGGCTTTTTCTAGTGAGGTGACAAAAAAATGGTCTCCTGCTGGCCATATTAGCGCCAGAAATTCTGATAAATCCATAAGTACCCCCAATGTCGAACAGCGAATATACCGTGCTCCGATTAACGAAGCAACAAATCCTTAAACGGTCTTCTGCAACTGTTTGACTATAAGAGACTTAATTGTTTCGAGTCGTTTCTTCCCTCGCAGCTTGTCACTGAGGGGGAGTGCATGTGCATCAGCCAGTGCTAATAGAGGCTTGATCAGTTTGTTGAGTCGGTCGATTCGCAGTTGGTGTGCGACAGCACCATCCATCCAGCGATACACCATTACGGGTGTGACACCTATGATCTTGGCAAACTCTGTCGCACGAACCCCTGTTCTATCGAGTACATTTTTAACATTCGGCATTTCTCTCATTTGTTTTCTCCTTAAGGGGCTTTCGCCCCATAAAATTACTTGCCTACGTTTATAAGACCTTTGAAGTCATAAGGGATCACAACAGTATTAACCTTACCGTCACGCACGCCTTCGGCAATATCCTGTAACGCCTTGGCATTCATGTACTGAACGTTCTTGCTGTTATTGCTCAACATGGAAAGGCGCTCTGACTCTTTGCGCGCAATATCAACCTCTACCTGCTTGGCCTTTAGGTTATTCTGTGCAGATATCACCGCATTGGCGCTGTCGATAATGCTCTGTGCTGGCTGAATGTTGCGCAGTTGCACCTTGGTGATTGTCAGCGAAGCGTCCAGTTTTTCGGCAACAAGCGCATCTGTAATGTACTTTGCTGTTTCAGCCTCAATTTCAGACCGTGCCGACATCGTTTTTAGAGCGTCGTGCTTGGCCGCCGCCTTATATGCCGCACTACGGGCAATCGTGGTCAGGTAGTTATACATCAGGATAATGTCGTGCTGATCATCAATCGCGTGGAATGCGCGACTCTTTGTGGTGTATATCTCACCCACTGCAGCAGGGTTAATGCTGTAGATCACGGTGATGTCCATATCAGATAGAGTCGAATTGTCTGCCGTCTGTGGGTGCATATCGTCCAGAGCCAGAGAAATATCTCTCACCGGAAATGTCAGCACGCTTCCGACAAAAACCTGATTGAACGATCCAGGCTGCAGTTCGTTTGTGCTGACTTGCTTATCAAAGCCAACGCGCAAGCCTACCTCACCTGTTTCAATCCGCTCACAACCGCTGAGCACCATCAACACCGCAAATACCATCATAATTTCTTTCATCGTGAATCTCCTTAAAATAAAAACACACTGCAGCTTACAAAACCAACGGCCAATATAGCCGCTGACAGACCAAATACAGAACACTTAAACAGTGACCACGCCTCACTCTTGGTTATCTTTTTTACGAGATAAATCAATATGGCACACACAACCCACACAACAATAAAGAATAGAATACCTTTCATCATTTGTTTTCTCCTTGAGGGGCTTTCGCCCCGGTTATATTTTAGCTATTCAGCAAGTCATTCAACGCATCGTCAAACCCACCCGATGATACTACTGGTGTCGAGGTTGTCTGCATGGTCTGTACCGGTGCTTCTGCTGCAGGTGCTCCGAAGGACGCTGTCGCTACGGGTGCGTCACCTTCTTCTGCTTCGGCAGCGGCCAGGGCTTCTTGGGCGAGCTGCTTCTTGGTCTTGGCGGCAGGCTTCTTGGCTGCAGGTTCAGCAACCTTTTCTGCGGGCGCACCAAGAGTGCCGGTTGTCTCGACACGTGCTTGTGTCGCAGGCTGAACAATCGGGGCTGTCACGCCCTTCTTGCCAACGATGGCCAGTACCAGTTCAGAGTTCTGCAGTGCTTGCGCCTTGGCGAAACTCGCTGCATCCAGATAACCAACAGGCTTGAACACCAGCATAGGTGACGCTGCGTCTGTATCGAAACTGATACGCATTACCACACCGTTCAGCGGCAGGTTACGACCGGACAACTGCTTGGCGACTTCGGCAAGGCCCTTCAAAGACGCAGGAGGAACACGCATAAGGAACGCATCATCAAGATTTCCGGGTGAGGCTACAGCCATGCGTTGAACGTCGGAACAGGCCTTGCCCTTGGTTGCTTCGCCCTTATCGTTGCTGCCGGAACCCCATGCGTTGTGTGGGCAGATATCACAGGTGGCGCAGGGCTTGTCAGCGACGCTTGCGTCAGGCTTGATGCCATCGTTCGAGAAACAGGTTGGCTTGGCATCAGTGCCCTCAACGTAGCTGTCCTCGTAGTAAGACTTGGCACGCTGGATGTTCATGATCACAACTTCGACATTTGACGCTGGCTCGGTAGGGTCGTTAGGGTTGGCCTTCGGACGGGTGATCAGGGTCTTTGTGTCATTGCGGTTGATGTGGAACACCTTGCCCTTGATAGAGATCGAAGGGAACGCAACGCTGGCGAATGCTGCAGCCATGTCGTTGAGCGACGACCCGCCCGACTGGGCCAAGTGTGCTGGAAGGGTGTTTTCGTTGAATGGAATGATTTGTGTTGACATTGTGTTGCTCCTTGTTGGTTGGTAAAAATTATCGTTTAGACGGACGGTTGACACTGATACTTACTTCACGGGTGATGTTCAACCCAGGCGGAACCTCGTTGACTTCTTCGATGTACGCCTCTACTGCCTCCTTGCTTACGTTACGGTAATACATGTTGTCCATGTCGTTTTCCTTCATGAACTTCAAAACCACATCCCAGTCAGCGACCGATACCTTGGTCGTTGTTTTCTTGAACACGGTGCCGGAAGGCGTCTTTGCAGAATCCTGTCCGGTCTTGTTGAGGAACGTCATGATTTGTGCTTCCATGCCGTCCATCAAGTCTTTGATCTTTGCGACTTTTTCTTTTGCCTCGGCGTTGATTTGATCCTTGAAATCGCGCAGTTTTATATACTTTGCTGCGATATCGTCAATGCGGGGCAGCTCTACATCAGTAGTCATGTGAATCTCCTTCGGGTTAAAAATCTTCTTGTTTTTCTATATACACAGTATATAGATTTGATTATTTATTGCAACAACTATTTTTGGCCGCGTCCGATCTTGTGGTACACCCCATCGTTTCCAACTATGTACGAAGTGCCTGCGCGGTCTATGATTCGACATACTGTCAGGCCTGTAGCTGTTATCCACTTTATGCCGAGTTCGAGTTTCTTTTTTGCAATATATGCTTTTATTCGTTTCATTGTTCAACCCCTTCTTTTATCATATCGAGCAACAGGCTCTGCATACTTCCCTTATCTTTCAACCGCTTGTACATCCTGCGTTCTACCTCTGAACCCTCCAAATGAATTATGAACGTGCTCTTGGTTTGCCCTGGTCGTGTGATCCTGCCGTTTGCCTGCTCGTATTCCTCGTTACTGTTCGTCGGGATAAACCAAACTATCGTGTTCGCAAGTACAAGACTTAATCCGTGAGCCATGCACCGGGGATGGGCAATCAGAACATGCAGACCTCCTGGACGCTTGAACGCACCAAAGATTGCGTCACGTTCAGACTTACCCACATCACCGTACACGACGGCGCACTCCCACGTTTTGCTCAACTCCTTGGCGATCATTTCAAGCCCGCCGGTTAGCGGTACGAATACGATTACTTTTCCTGCTGACTGCTCGATGATCTCGCGGAGTTCCTTAATACGGTTTCCACAATCGAAGTACACGTTCTGGCCCTGCTCGTCGTAGGCCACGCCGCAAGCCACCTGACTTAATTTTGCCGCCTTCACTGCCGCGTTCACTGCCACGATCCGGCCTTCCTTCGCGTCTGCAACCAGCGTTGACATCATTTGCTTGTAAGCCTTCTTCTGCTCGGCTGACATCTCAACGTACCGGTGTTCGTACATGGTCGGCGGCAAGTCAATACACTCGTCTCGTCGGAATAACACCGCTGGCTGCATGGCGTCACGAACAACATCGAGAGCGTTCTCGCGCGGAACCCACTTGAACTGAGTTACCTTACGCTCGACCAGATCCCTGAACGCCCCGAAGTACTTGGGTACACGTCCCGGGTTAATAAGACGACACTGCGCCCATGCGTCCGTAGGACCATTCGGGGTCGGTGTTCCTGTCAGTCCCCAGACTCGCTTGCGTGAGTCGCATACGCGCTTCATGGCCTTGAACCTGTCAGTCCCTGCATTACGGAACACAGCCAGTTCGTCGATGATGATGGTATCAATGTCCGGCCTCAACTTGAGGGCAGCCTCAATTATCTCCACACCGTCATGATTCACGATGTAAATGTCTGCATCGTTTTCTAACAGATCAAGCCTCCGTTGCCGGCTGCCATAGAGTACCGATGTTTCTAAGTGCGGCATGTTGGAGTACACCTCATCAGACCACACACGTTCCATTGTGGACAGCGGTGTGATCACCAAGGCTTTCTTGGTCTTCCCGATGCTGCGCAGATAGTCGTAGGCCCACAAGACGCTATTTGTTTTCCCCGTGCCTATCTGGTTTAAAACGTACATCCTGTCGTTAAGTGTCAACATGTCTGCGGATACGCGCTGAACTACGAATGGAGTGCCTTTTCTGATAGGCCAGTGATACTGCGTCCCGATAGGTGACGGGATATCAAACCCGAAGTTACGCAGTACCTTTGTTTCTTCCAAGCCGTGAGGCACCACAACCAAGTCCGTTCCCTTGTAATTGATGATCTTCGCCGTGGGGATAATCGCCGTTATCCGTGTAGGGTGATCGTCTTTCACAAGGACTTTACGCTTGTCGGCGACGACGAGAGCTTTCATATATTGCCCCACTGCGCAGCCATCGCGTCGGCGATTCCTTGATACGTGCGACTGCGTTCCTTCCAGCGATCGTCACTCGGACCTAACTTATTCTGCCCGCTGTCGGTCTGGTTCGCCCAGCGTTTTTTGCCGTCAATGACACGTGCAGCGATCAGTTTTGTAGGGTGTAATATCGGCAGCCCTTTTAACCAAAGGCAGGTTTTCTTGCTGGCGTCCTCACCAAACTGGTAAGGGTGAACAATCTGATCAGGCTTCCTGACTCTGCTCGAAATCACGCTGACCGGATTCTCGATACAGATGCGTTCTACTGGAGCGTCCATTAACTTTCGTACAAAATCCAAAGCATCCTCCGTCAGCTTCGGGTCGCGCAAACCACGTGTCGTCCAGTGCATCCCTGAAACGCTCAAGTACTTACATGGTGGGTGCGCGATCATTAAATCAAAATGCTGGTCATTTATCAGGTCAAAGCAATCGCCCTGATAGTGGTACGGGCTGTCGTCCTCAGACGGCTCAAAATCCGCCGACATGACATCATGCCCCAGCGCAGCAAAGGCTCTGCGCACTCGACCAGAATATTCGCATGCTATTAAGACACGTAGCTTTTTCATACACTCTCCGCTAATTTTTTACGCGTTGACCTGACAAGGTTCAACCAGTTTTTTAGTTCGGTCAGGTCTCCGTCGATGACGAACACTCTTCCGTTTGCAGCTTGCATAGCCTCGATCGTTAACTCCTGCCTCGCCGTAGGCTTGGCTCCAGGTGCTTTGGTCTCGATTGCGAAGAACAGCCCATAAGCGCTCCCCGTAAAGTCCAGCGTCGGGGCACCCATACCATTCGTCACAGCCATGTGTCTCCATACTTTTGCACCGTGTTCGTCGAGCAGGTCTTTCACGAGCTTTTTTATTTTTCCTTCAGGGGTCATATCATTTCCTCTCGTTTCGTGTTGACCAAGCATCGCGACAGGATGTGTTGCACCATCTACGGTTATCTTCTACTGGTTCGTCGCAGTGCAGGCACACTCCTGTTGCTGTTGGCCCTTCTGGTTTCCTCATTGACAGTCTGTCTTTTAAAAAGATCTCTGCTGTTGCATTCCCTGAATCAGCTTCATCCATTATTTTTCTCCCTTAGTTTTTAGCGTGCTTGCAGTGAACCAGTGTGGCAGAACACCAAGGGCACAGACCCGAAGGCTTACATGGAAACGTATTCGTCTGAATCGCCTTTTCGATCTTCTCAACGGTCGGTATAAAGTGACCCCACAACTTTGGCAATTCTTCACGGTGATATGTTTCCGTGTCCAGCTTTTTGTCCTTCAGCCACACGTAGCCGGTCTTGACTTTCTGCATGTCAGGTCGATTGGTGAATTCAAGCGCTGCAAACAACATGAGCTGGTCAGTGTCGAACTTTCGCTTTCCGGTTTTGTAGTCAAGAACAATCGCATCTGTCGATGTCCTCACCCCAACGTCCAGCTTGCCACGCACCCACGCCGTCTTGTCCCACCACCCGCAGAACTTGAGTCCCTTTGTCAGGGCTATCTCGTCCTCCGCGAAGATCTCACCATCCGGCATAGTCTCAAACTTGACGATCATTGGCTCTAACCAAGCCAAGTCTTGCGGCAGCGTAGTCTTCCGCTTAACCCTGTTCTCCAAGTGCAGATGCTGCGCCGTCCCGAACCGCATGGCCTCAGTCTCGACAGTCTTCAGTTCCTTGGTTACACGTTTCAGCTGATACGCCCGTGGACAATTAATGAAGTCGTTGATACTCGTGAAACTCCATGAGATAGCCATTACACCGCCTCTGCCAATGCCTCGGCCTTCAACGCCGAATAAGCCACACTGTCTTCCGCGCTGTCCTGGTGATACGTAGGTGCTGTCCACTGGCGAACGTCCTTCAGGCCTTGCATAAACAACCAACCTTCAGCTTCTGTAATGTTGTGCCCGGTAATGATGTTGAACACCGCGACTGTCTTGCCCATGCTGCGCTCACCCTGCGGGTTGTCGTAGTTCGTACCGCGTTCGGTGAGTATGGCGTCTGCACTACGCAAGAATTGGCTTGCTGTTTCCGGAGAATGTTTCGGTGTATCGCTCGGAACCCAGTAACATGTATCGCCAACTCGCCACGTGTGATCAGGATCATGTTTATTTACAGCTCTGACGGCTGCAGCTGTCTCAAGAATTACCGGATTTACATAGTCGCGTCTAAACGCATTAACTTTTTTCATTTTGATTCTCCTTTAATTTACTGACTTCAATAATCCCCAAGACTTGCCTAACTTGGCGTCCCACGGGAGGGGTATTGCTGGTGTCCATCCCCATGCTTTTTGGTACGGAAGGGTATTTAACCTTTCACGTATTCGCTTCACTGTTTCAACTGCTCTATCATCGTCACGCACATACAGGAACAGCGCGTCGTGTAAGTCCCATGCGTACATCACGTCCTCGTTAAACTCAACGCGCAGCACAGCGATCGCAAGCTCTTTCATGTCTCCGCCTGTACCTTGAATCGGGAAGTTGATGGCGGTTTGCTGTTGCGCATAGTCATTCAAGTTCTTCAACACGATGCGTCGGTTTCCACGGGTCTCTGCGTAAGTATTCGTCGAGGCTTTTCTTACGGCGGATTTCCAGTATGCGGGTACTCCTGCATAAGTTCGCATGTATGTTGCCTTGATCGACTCTGCCTTTGACTTTTGGATATTCAGTCCGTACTGCGTCAAAGCTCGAACACGTATCGTATCTACTCCGATACGATATTGCAAGGACAAGTTTGCAAATTTTCCGAGGTTTCGTGCCGCCTTCGCTTTTGGATCATTGTCTTGCTCTCCATGCACCCACTTCCAATCAAGCCCCTCGATTGCGGCACCCATGTATGCGTGACCGTCAATGCCATCAGAGAACAATTTCAACATCGTCTCATCACCGGACGCATCTGCCATCAAGCGCATCTCCTGACCCGACGCGTCGAACTCAGCAAGTAGAAACCCTTCCGGTGCCTCCAACAAACTGCGGGACATTTTACCGCGCTCCCACTGGTGTAGTGCAATACCTGTCTGAATCTTCTTGACTCCCTTACCTTGGCTCGACGAGTACGTCATGCGACCTGTGTATGTTCCGGCAATAAATGGTGACGGCCTTGTTATGTTAGCGCCGTGATACACCGTCGAAGCAATAACAGCATCAACAAATTTAGCCTGCTGAGTATTGCATTTTCGCATGGCGATCAACGAATCAAACCTCGGGTCGCCTGGGTTTTCAAGCGCCAAGTACAAGAGTGCTTCCTTGTCTGTAGCGGGTGCCCCTGTTGGCGTAACCTTAGATATCGGAAGTCCCCAATCTTCGTAAAGCAGCTTGCCTAACTTCTTTGGTGACGCCAGTACAGTCGGGTCAACACCTAGCTCACCGGACGACTTTTCTCGCCTGACTTTTACGTCAGCAGCGAGCACATCAAGCGCGTCACTGTTTATCGTAATCCCGTTTATCGCAGATAACGCTATAGGTGACATGCCGAGTACTTCAATGGCCGCTGCCTTGTTCTCCCATGGCGACAGCCTAGCTAGGTACTCTCCTGCCAAGATGCACGTAAACTTGGAGTCCAGCAGGTTGTAGTCAAGCAGCCTGGTCCACTCTTCATCTGTCTGCGGCACCTTTGCAACATCATCACCAAGTCCGTAGTCTGCGTGCTCAGGCCACCTCTCTGCGACAACTCCTTTGAGTCCATATCCTTTTGCCTTAACGTCCAAGTCTTTGCTGCGCCACCCGTCGAGACGCTTCAGGAGAAGCATGCCATCAACCCAAGTGCACACATTAATTTCTTTGGTCAGGCCAAGTGCGTGTAGCCACTGCATTTCAAATAACCCATTCCATGTAGCGATAGTCGTGTTGCTTTTGGCTGCGCTCTCAAGAAACTTCTTGAACCATTCTCTCGACGGCATCTTTACTTTTACACTCACTGAATCGCTAACCCATACAGCGGCAGTCTTTATTGTCGCCTCTCCAGTAGCGGCTCTCCAAGGTTGAAGGCCGAATTCCGGCGTTTCTTGAGGTGTCTCAAGATCGAACCCACATATTTTCATACAACCCTTTCAATCCTCGTTATAGATCCCACAGTTCGCGCAGAGGTGGCCTTCCGGCGTGATGTAGAACAGTTGATTTCCGCAGTTGCACTCGTACAGTTCGTCGTCGTCTGACGGGGCAAACTGATACTTGAACATCCCCTTGTGTGATGTGCATGCAGGGCACTCAAAGCGTTCGTAAAGTCCTATAGGTGCTGTTGCTACCCACTCATATTTGCAGTGCATGCAGAACGCCTCACCTGTTGCATGGGGGCCTTCGTCTTTTTTGTGTAGCTGGATTACGTTCGTCATTTTATTTTTCCCGCTGGTGTGCGTGCATACGATCGGTTGTCAGAGGCGGCTTTCATGCGAAGGTTTCCATCGCCGTTCTTGCCACCTTTGCTTACCGGCTTGATATGATCAGTGTCCTTCCCGTCAAAGGGTTTTGCGAGTCCTTTTTTCTCCATGTCCCGGCGCGCTTGCTTGCGCAAGATGTTAGGCTCGTTGCCTTCTTTGGCGATGCGGGTTGCTCTTTCCTGCTTGTAATCTCTTTTGTATCCAGGCGCTGACGGCATTTTATTTCTCCTTGTTGAAAGATTTTATTTTACACCCTTTTTATTTTTGCGGTTACGACGCCTAGAATCTCTTTTTCAAGATCGTCTTGCGTCTCTGCATGGTCGTCCATCTCTTCGCACAGTCGCTTGGCCAGATAATGTTCCAGCAGCGTAGTCCCATGCTGGTTCTGATGCGAGATAAGTTCTTCGTTGGTAAGGTTACGGTAATAGGTCTCGTTCATTTTAACTCCATTCTGTGTGTTATTGTCTTGCCCTTTGGCAAGTTCACTGGTGCAAACATCCACGGGGCTACGTCTTTCCAACCTGACAGATCACAGTCTGTGAACGGTGTGCGTGAGGTGTCGTACCTCGGCACTATAACCCCGGCGTCTGGTGGTGGGCCTTTGCGATACACATTCAGGTTTACTCCTGGACGTGGCTTTTGCTTACGTACTACATGTATCTGATGCAATCGGCACAAGTCTTGCAGCCCACTTAATACCGCTGTTTTGGTTGGTGATACGTCTATGAAGTATTCATAAGTGAACTCGGTATTATCTGGCATTAGTTCGAGCGCCTCCCTGATGCGGCTGCGTACCGTGGATTGTATCGACGGAGGTTTCTTTGGCGGCTTTGGTTTTGCTGGTGCCGCTGTGCGCTTAATAAACTTTACATCGGGTGGCTGCATCCCGGTTGTTGCGATGAATACCTCTGTTCGACGTGCTCCAACGTAGTGGGTGAGACGTTCTATTATGGCAACCTCCCCTCGTGCGATGAGAGTCATGAGGAGTCTTGCACGGCCTTTAATGTTGATGTCAGTTAGCATGAACGACTTACCTTTACGCGAGTGTATAAAGGTTCTTAAGGCTACCATTTTTTTCATTTGCCCTCCAAGGCGATTAATTTATTATTCAAAACTTTTGTATTAAACACCCAGCAATTACGATCTTCAGCGAGGTTAGTTATTCGACACTTCAAAGCTAGGATTGAATCCGCTGGTACTGCACCAGGGTAGGTATCCTCCCAGACTTTGTTTATGTGGTCTTTTAGTTCGGTGAAGTCGGTCATTTCACTTCCTTTGGCTGGGTGAATAGTGGGGAAGGTTTTGCATAGCTCTGCTCAATTTCATCCAACGATAAATTTCTGACATCCATTCGGCATCACGAGCATCTATGATTTTTTGGGCGAAGAGTTCTAGTTGTGACAATGTAGGAGAAAGCTCTGGTATAAAAATACTATCTGCTAATTTCTTAATATCCATTTCATTCGCCTTTCTTGGCATCTAATTCATACAGCACAGAATGTATTCCGTATGTAGTAGCCTCCATGATTGATTCGACAGCCTCTCTTAGAGACTTACCGCGCAATTTTTCTTCTCTCGCTAAGTCTAATATTGCTTCTACTACTGCATCTTTTGGGTCAAAACCAAATGCGCTCATCATTCACCTCTCAGTTTTTAATCTGTGTATTACACCATTCGGTTACAGCTGCGTCTTTCACACCATTAACCCACTTGGTTACGTTTGCTTCGGTGGCTGTTAGGGCGGTTTTTCCTTCGTCAGTAGTGACCCAATATTCATCAAGTCCACCCATAAGCATCGCCACTTTAGCGTTGAGTTCGTCACGCTCAATACCACATTTGCACAGACCAATCAGCCTATCGGCACCTTGTTTTTTAAAGTGTTCGACCTTTGCTTTCAACTCTGCAATCTCAGCATCTTTCTCTTTACTACCCTCACGACAAGCCTCAAGCATTGACCAATCAGGATGGAACTCGCTTGTCTGTGATGGATTGCACTCACTGCACTTAAACACTTCTGACACGGCATCTAATACAGTAGGGTATGCAGCCGTATCCCAGCATTCAGGGTAGTGCATGATTTTATTTAGTTCAGCATCTTTGATCTCGGCGCAGGCTTGCCATGCCTTACTTGCTATTCCAAATTCCGCATCTGTCCCATGTTTTAGTATGGTTGCTACCCACTCTCCAAATTCATTTTTCATACTACCTCCCCGCAGTATCGTTAATCTATAGTGTTCTGATTTGCTCATTCCATTATCCATTATCCAGTATGCAATAATTGCAATTAGTATTGCAGCAGCCTCTATCTCAAAGATGTGCATTATCAATTCTGCGTTCATTTCAATTCTCCGATCTGTGATGCTTTTGTCTATAATTTTAGGCTAATGTATATTGATTGCATTGGCTTTTTAGAATTATGACGTAATGTTTTGCGTTAAATAGGAGGTCTATTTTACGTTAGCAGTCTTGCTGCACTCCGGGCACAGGTCGTCGTTCGGCGGGTGGTGTGTCCACCCGCGTTCAGCGGCAAGCTCGCGCAGTCGCCGCCCCTCGAACCGCCCAAGCGTAGGAATGCCTTGTTGTTTTGGCGTCACGTCTTCGCCGCCAATTGTCTTCCCACACTTCTCGCACTTCAGGTAAATGCCGTACATTTTCATCACCTCGTCAATAGTCAGCACAGTTTCACTCCGTAGCCACGAGACGGCTAACCTTTCGTTCCAGCGGAGGCTGCGCCATGAAGCGGCGCAGCCTCCGCTGAACTCCACGTTATACATATTGAGAAATGAACTGGGGACGATCCAGTGGCATCCTGTGAGTTCGGTACTGTTCGCATTGACCCAGTTGGCGTACTCGCAAATTTCACAGGTGGCCTAGCCTTGCCCAGCTACTTTCCTTTTGCTCGGTAGTGGCTGGCCAGCCACATCTTCGCTACTCAGTTTCGCTTGCAATCACTTCTCAATATGTATAACTTTCCGTTCGAGCGGGACGCTGGTAAAGCGTCGCGCCCCTCAACTACACGTTGGGCATCTATGCCCAGCCTCTTTTTCCATTCCCAAATTTTGCCGAGAACAAAAATTCCATTGCCGCCATACGTACCATCCTTGAACTTCACGTACCGCGATCCAGCCTCGTATATTTCCTGCCGCATTTCTTCAGGCAGCGGCCTTTCTGTGCTTCCTGGGTATGAGTATGTCATTGTCTTTTCGTCAAGTGTTCTACCAAGAAATTTCATGCCTAACCTTTCGTTCAAGCGGGACAGCTTCGCTGTCCCTTAATTTTACGTTGGGGGCGTTAGCTGGTTGCCAATGAGTTGGGTTATCTAGCGGCTCTGCAAATCCAGTCATCCACACACCGTCTTTCCTTTGCCAGCATTGGAATATTGTCCCCATTGAAGGGAAGTAGGCTAAAACATGCTCACCAGTTCCTTTTGGAGCCGAGTCAATTGAACGCCACGCCCCCAACCCTGCGGTCAAGTCGGACAGGCCGCTGCATTTCTCTGTTTCAAGTTCGTTTATCGTTGCCATTTCAGTTTTCCTTTATAGTGTCGAGGTGCGGCCTGCCGCTTACCTCCACCATGCGTAGGGTGCCACGAAGTCGCTCAATTTCCACTTTCGCTTCTGCCAATCGCGTAGAGTCATATAGCAAGTCACTCAGGCTTATACAAAAATATTGCATCATTTTTCTTTTCATCATTTATCCTTTAGTTGCCCAACCCATCATTCAAGCTATCTAGCACACATTATTTTTCGAGTAACCTTGTCAGATAATAGCGTCTGGCAGGTGAACTTTTTCATTTCATACATACGGGTGTGTCTTCAAGTCGAAGAGAAAATTCTCAATGCCTTCACGCATGTCATTTCCGATCAGATTAGTGATGTTGACACCTGACACCCCTACTTGTTCCAGTGTTATGCTGCCGCCCCATCCTGCAGCCCTATCCGGAGAAGAGTAGTCATACTCAACATCAATCCACACGTCATTAAAAAATATGGTTTCGGTTATCATAAAACGGTTCCTTCCAATAGTACAGCCAAAAAATTACGCGCGCCGACTTCTTTATACACGTATCTAATTTTTTTCTTTAAGCGGTTAATGTCCTTCGGCCAGCGCTCAGGATGAACACGAATCACTGCCCGTTCAGCAGCAGCGTAGTCATCGGCCACATCAGCATTCGTAGTGACTCCGATAAACTGCGTCGATGTGTCATGGTATGGGCTGACACCTGGCAGCTTCCTGAAATTAATCTGCATGGTCTAGCTTTCGATACTTTACGCGGAACGAGTAGTCGTCGTAACATTTAACAACTTCGTTTTCTCCGACGCACACCCACCATCCAGCTGTAAGTGTCTCGATCCCCCTAACCCCTTTAGCAGGCTTGTCGAACCTGACCATGATGCAATCAGTGCCATACTTCGTCGCGTAGGTGTGTTGGTTGCTCAGTGTAGCGATGATCACCGCATGGTTTGTTCCGTCGAACTGTGTGCATGTTGCCTTGTAGGGTCGTTTTTCGTGAGTGTGCGTCATTTCTTACTCCAATCTGGTTTACGTTTAACTTCTAGTCGGCATGTGCCTTCGAGTTTATCTGTCTCCGTGCTACATGGGGCACCAAATATCCAGTTGTCCCAAGGGGGTAAGTTCATCCCCTCAGTTGTTATTCCCGGTGAGTACCCAAGCAACCCTAGAAAAATTGCTGTGCGCCAAACCATATAAGCCACACCACGAGTGCAAGGTGCACCAGTATCATCAGTGCATTATTTTTTATTTGATTCTTACGCCTCGTCCACAACAGGCTCATCTTGTGTACTGTCCAGTTCATACAGCCCCCGTACAGATTCGATTACCCCGAAGATCAGTCGTGCAGACTGGTGTCCAGTTGGCTGCTTCAGCAGTACACCCAAATAGGATAGTAAATAATACTGCTGCCAATACCGACCAAAAAATAACTTGCTTGCGCTGATCAGCTTTTGCTACGTCGTCCCGTGATCTGTTCAT
>Ga0209077_1000066_pt1 | contig 25022 bp, 17 predicted proteins | sample PPLLak1March2015_FD_187247 | JGI IMG/M metagenome (GOLD analysis project Ga0209077, IMG submission 187247) | Freshwater sediment microbial communities from Prairie Pothole Lake near Jamestown, North Dakota, USA - PPLs Lake P7 Core (1) Depth... | ecosystem: Environmental > Aquatic > Freshwater >... | reverse complement strand
ATATGACTCTAACATGTAGGTGACAGCAGAAAAGGTCAGACTACTCGCTCCAATGCGGCCCTCAGACTCCTTCGCTGATCCGTGCGGCACCTGGCCCTTGGACGCTTTCATCCGGCTCGCCAATCAACTCGTCCCCCGGTTTCTCCCTGGGAACCCGACCGGTAAACGCGGTCTAAACCAGTCTCGCGCAGGGGCGTGCGCTTCTACGTCGCCTCGGGATTCATGCAGCCAGGCGAGAGGCACGGCAAGGAGCGCCTCTACGGTTACCGCCAGCTACTCCAGCTGCTGCTCCTTCGACGCATGGTCTACGAAGGTCGTGGCCTAAAGGCGATCGCACCTATCCTCGCCACCAAAACGAATGATGAGCTCGAGGCGCTGCTTGAGGGAGGGGTCGCCGTTCAGGTCGAGTCGGCCAACCCTGCGCTTGCCCGGCTTGGCGGAGTCACCGAACGCCACTATCGGCCGCCCAGCCCGGAAATGCCCGACGTGGGCCTCTCGGTTTTCGCTGGTGACCCTGAGGGCAAGCACGCCGGTGGGTTTCGAGGCGGCGGAACACTGGACGCGCCTGGCTATTGTTCCCGGCCTCGAGCTTCACGTTCAGGCCGGCTTTGTTCTCGGCGAGACGATCATCGAGCACTTGACTGCCGCACTCGAGTACGTCTCCGCACGACCGCCTCGCCGCCGGCGCAGTATAGGGAAGAGCATGCCCGACCGGATCGACAACGACCAGACACACCCGACGGCCGAGGCGCTGATAGCGGATCTCAACGAGGAGAACTTGGCCTAAGTCCTTTCGGAGAGGTTTGATTCGTACTGCGAGGAGCTCGAAGAAAGGGGCCTCTCTCCCGAGACCGCCCGCAGGATCCGCCCGGCTACATCTATGCCGTTCACAAGATGGCCTACCTAGCGGATCGAGCGGCCACTGATGTCAATTGGCGCGAGGTAGCCGAGCAGCTCGAAAGGATGTTGAAGAGGGCAAGATCCTAGCTACAGTCCGGTTGTCCGGGCGGTTGCCTGCGAGCACATATGTGCGGCCCGGGCAGGTCCTCTCCCTCGACCAGCACAAGAAGGGCAATTCGCCCATCTCAAGTACGACCAGGGAGGGGTCGCGCAGGACCGGTTTCGCGAACTGTGCGACCCCAACCGTTAGCTCACTTTCTTATCCTTGCCTACTCATCTTGGGCTCGGAGCGCGAATTGCCAGGCGTTCTTGTAGTTTTGAATCGCCGTTTGGATGTCGCCCCGTTCACGGGCAGCGTCCCCTTCGCTCAATGATTCCCAGGCCTTGGCGATATCTGCAGGATCTCCGTTGGATCCAACTGCCCGCTCGAGTTCATCTACCGCGAGGTAGCGCGTGAGTTCCACCAACAAATCAATGGCTCTTCGCACGTCCGCCGAATCGGTAAGCGCGAGCAGGTAGCCGATCGAGTTCTTGCACAGCTCGAAGACGATCTGCCCCTGCTCGCTTAGCTGAAGTTCGGTGCTCCAGTACTTGACATCCTCGGCCATTTCAAGGGCACGCACCGCCTTTTCGACCTTCTGCTCGTCCTGCGGGCTCAGTGGGCCAAGGTGATCGAGAATCTCAGCAACCCGGTCGATCGTTTCCAAGCGGGACAGCACTGTGTAAGCGGTCGAACGACGCGTGGAGTTACCCGCAAAATCCCAAGCCTGCACCGCAAACTGGTTTGGCCCGACCGCCGTGGTTCCGATCGCTCCTCCGTTCTCGACCGTTGGCACTACGGATGCAACCCCGGACAGGTTGTCCCTGACGTCCCATGCGGCGATGATCTGTTCCCCGTAAAGATACTCGGAGCCGTCAGGCGGGCAGGATATTGAGACGACCGGCGGTGTGGCATCCCGCTTCACGACCACGGTTGCAGAAGAAGCGCCTCCTGCGGAAACGGCTGAACAAGTGTAAGCAATCTCTGTCCGGTCGCTGCTGATGGCTATCGGATCACAACCCGAGTGGGACGAGATTTCGGATTCCGAGTCCTGCACCGACCAGACAATTCCAACGTCTGATGTATACCAGCCGTTGTTCCCTTGAGTGCCGGTGATCACGGCTGATATGACCGGGGGCGTGGTGTCGAATGGGCGAACCGTAACAGTTGCCGTCCTCGTCGTGGAGTTCCCATCACAGTCGGTGGCCGTGTAGGTAATGGTTGTTTCGCCTACCGAAAAGAGTCCGCTGCCGGGCGTTGTCGTCAGATGGTAGCCGCAGTCGCAGTTGTCGGAGACAGAAACCGAGAATGCGGTGCCCAGGTCGACATGTGCGCCGGCCGGGCCTTCCGGATCGACTGCAATAGCCGCGGGAGAGACCGACAGCTGAGGCGCCTGCTGATCACCGACAGTGATTGTGACAGACGCAGAGCCCGCGCCGCCGAGAGAATTCCTGACGATCAATCGTATGTCGTAGATTCCTTCCTCCAGGGAAAGGCTCCGGGTTGGTCCGGTCGAGTTGCCGAAGGGAGCAAGCCAGGTGTAGCTCAGGGGCAGTCCCTCAGGATCTGTCGAGCACGTGGCGTCCAGGGTGAAAGATTCGCCGGCGCACTGTTGCGCAGGCAGGGGCTTCATGCAAGCAGTCGGGATCGGGGGAGGGGGTGGCATATAGTTTAGGACCACGACGCAAGTTCCCTCGCTCGCCTGAACGTCCGGAATACTGACGGGAATGAAACGCGTGCCTGCGGGAGGAGCAAATTGCATGAGATAGGCGGCGGGGAAGAGCCAGAGATCAGCCGCCCCATTTGCGTCTGTCCGCGCACCGGAATCGTTCGTCTGGTAGGAGGACGACCACTCCGGGTTGAATGGGCCGAGCGGTCTGCGTGGAGACGGGGTGTTAGTCGAAAGCTGTGCTCCCTGTACAGGAATGCCGTTCGGGTCCTGAACTAGAACCCGCAGTCGCTCGAGCGGCAGCTGAGTGTCCAGAAAGACATCCTCCGTGATACTCAGGTTCCGCCCCTCGATCAGGTATTGGCTGGGCATGTTCCGGAAACGCTCGACTCCCGGGAAGCTACGTTTGAGGAATGAGATCTGGAGCGAGAACAGACCGGGTGTCACGCTGGCGCCAAACTCCCCGTTCCCGTCAGTCGTCATGAGGAACTGTTCCGACGAGGCTTGCGATATTAACCTAACCGTCTGGGAAGGCAGTGGCACCCCAAACTGATCTACGATGCGCCCCCTGAAGGCAATCGGCTCAGTCAGTATGATCACCGTGCTGCTTTCTCCCTCGAAAACCACGTCCGTCGTCGTGCTGCGAAACAGAGAGCCGGAAGGCGCGGAGGCGGTGATCCGATACGTCGCCGGGAAAAGCCAAAGGCCGACCAGGCCGTTTGCGTCTGTCCGGGCACTGCTGTCCTTTGATTCGTACCAGCACGCCCATTCCGGGTTGAACGGGCCGAGCGGTAGTCGTGGCGACGGGGAACTGGTGAACAGTTGGGCGCCTTGAACGTGATCGCCGTTCGGGTCCTCAACTCGCACTGTAAGTCTTTGGAGGGGCAGCTGAATAGGCACGAATACGCTTTCGGTGAGCGTGATTGCGCCTGATATCAGATACTGGGTCGGCAAATTCCGGAAGCGCTCGACCCCCGGCCAGCTCAATCTGTTGAACGAGATCTGGAGCGAGAACGGTCCCGGTGCCACACTGACCGCAAACTCCCCGTTTGCGTTGGTAGTTGTTTCTGCCAATTCCGGGGTGGACGAGCTCAACCGGATCCTCTGCGAAGGCAGTGGGGCGCCAAACTGGTCCACGATCCTCCCGGCGAAGGTCACCGGTTCGACCAGAACTATGGTTGCGCTCGATTCACCCGCGAACTCGATCTGAGACGCGGCTGTGCGGAGGGTGCTGCCGGCTGGCGGGAAGGCCGATATTTTGTAGGAATCGGGGAAAAGCCAGAAACTAGCCAAACCGTCTCCGTCCGTCCTCGGGTTTGTGTTTGACTGGACATACGACGAGAAGACATCCAGGGTAAACGGACCGATTTGCATCAGTCGGGAGTGGGCCTGCGCGGAAACCTCCGAATTTGGGACTGGGGTCCCTTGCGGATCCTCCACCCTGACCGTCAAGCGACTGAGGGGAAGCTGGATCGGCAGGTATGTGCTCTCACTAAGCGTGACGCCTCCGTTCATTGAATACCACCCCGGCATGTCGCGGAAGCCCTCAACCGCTGCCGGCTTCAGGAAGGAGATCTCGAGCAGGTAGTATCCGCCGGTCACGGTCAACCAGAACTCCCCGTCTTCGTTCGTCGTCGCAACCACCTCTCGTCCAGAGGTGAGCAGCTTGATCTTCTGGAAAGGCAGGGGTGTACCGAACTGATCGACAATCCGCCCGCTCAAGCTCTTCTCATTCATCGGAACAAGCACGAAATCTAACTTCTGGGACTGGTCGGCATACAACCCAGGGACATAGACGGAGCCAAAATCGCTCTCTGGCGGCGGGATGACGCGCAGGTCATAGCGGAGGTCTGCGGCAAGATCCAGGGCGTACTGCCCGTCCTGGTTGGTGACGGTTCCGCTGAAAAGATCGGGTTGTCCGACCGGCCAGGCGCGAACCTCCGTATCCGGGAGAACCTCGCCTCCACTGTTCCTGACCGTCCCATAGAGGGTCACTGTCGCCGGGGCGGCCAAGAGCTGAACTGACCGCCACGACCCATCCGCTGCACTACCCAGAATGAACAGGAAGAGAAGAAGAGTCGAACGAAGGGAAAGATGCGGCTTCATGGATGCAGGCATACTCCTCCTTGAGAGTTTGAACTGCACGAACACAAAACTCGCCCGCTCTCTGTCCTGAGAACAAGCGCCACGCTGAAAAGCTAGAAGAGATGCCGAGCCAATGCGTGGCGAGAAGCGGAGACTTCACGTTCCTCGTCTGCCGACACCCGCGCGGTCATTCGGTTCCGTCACCCCCATCGACGGGGGCGAAGAGCCCCTCTCGGAGGCCGAACTCTGACCGCTCACTCAGCTGTGATTGGCCGATTATAGAGTCAGCTGTCGGCTTCGTAAAGCAGGGACGTCAATGAGCCCGAGCGAGGCCCTCGGCTCATTTGCCGGACGGAGCGTCGCAAACTGGGCTGTCGCTCGGATGAGGCCAGGGTGCGTATTGCAGGAGGAAAGACTCTAACCGCAGCCCCGCCCGCCCCGCCCGGCTACGGTTGACTTATCGAGCTCTTGTTTGCTCCGACACGTCTCTACCGCTCAATCATCTTGATGTGACCCCACGGATTTGTTCCCCGAAACACGATCACCCGCGACTCATCCGGACTCCCAGGCAATGTGAAGTAGGCCGCGGCGCTATTGTTGCCGCGCATCATGTAAGCATGCAGATAGGTATTCTTGAACCCGTCCGCTGCCCGCGCCGACTCCAGCCGCTCTTCGTTGCTCAGTCTCCGCGAGCCTGACCACCCGTGAATCGGATCCCGCGCCCCATCTTGTCTTTGGGCTTCTCGAAAGTCGATGGTGACCGTGACACGACCTTGCCGGAGATCACGATCGGCGGGGCACATGAGTGCGAAGGGGCGAGGATTACTGTAGGAAGCGTCTTGAGGACTCGTAGGAGATGCGAAGAGTGACTTCGGATGCTGCTGGCTCCCGAACGATCCGAGTGATTCTCCCCTCGAAACCGGACCGCACCTCAGCCTCCCTCTGAATACCGGCGCGGCGCTCGGCAGCCAGCCGTGCAACAGTCTCCAGGCGACCAGCCGTTTCCGACCGTCGACTCAGCAGGAGATCTCGCTGGCCTCCTAAAGCATTAATTCGTGCCATCTGATCCAGCAGCTTCTCCTCCAAGCCGTTTGCCTCCCTGCGAAGTAACCCGTGCCCCCGTAGGCTGCGGACCTGGCCCTCCCGTTCTCCCCTTTCGCACACTCCGGCTTGGAGTCCGAACTCCACAGCAATCAGCTGAAGATCCAGCTGCTGGAGATCCGCTCGCAAACGATCCGTCTCAGAGACGAGCTGCAGCTCGATCGCCTGCAGTTGCTTCGACACGTCGCGTCGCGCGATCACCTGGCCAAATTTGACCTCCAAGCCCTCGGCTACCAGAACCTGGTCTTCGGGTTGCAGCCGAAGCTCGACCAAGCCGGCGACTTTTTGCCCGTCAGAATCGGGCAACATCCTCTCGAGCTCAGCCGGCAAATCGTGGATCTTCGCCACCACTGTTCCCTCTCGGATGACCATCTCGCTGATCCCCTGCTCCTCGATATCCGCGTATTCGGCGTGCTCGAGCTTGACCTTGTCCAGACGCAGGGCAACCGAATCGTACCGATCGCGATGAATGCTCAAAGGGGCCAGTTTCGCAGGGGTAAGGTACCCGTAATAGAGGACCCGAGTTGCGCCTGGGAATCGCGGGAGTTCGCCCAGGGTGCGCCCTGCCATCTGGATCTCCCTGGTCGAAATCGTCGTCGGCTCCCCGATGTCGATTTTCGCCCTCGTCGGGAAAATATGCAGCGGGGCGGTCCTCGACACGATCTGCTTCAGGCCATAACGCTCGATCAGGACCGCGCCGTTGTCCACTGCCGCCAGGATCTCGAAACGTCCCGCCACTTTCTGATTCGAGATTGCGTCGATACCTCCCAGGTCCACCCAGATTCGATTTCGCTCCCCGTACTCCTTGAAGTCCGTCGAAACCGAGTAGATGTCCCCGAAGGCCTGGTGGAGCGAAAACGTGAACCCGTCCCGAGCCAAAGGATAGAAGCCGAGATTGGCGACCAGACAAACGGTCATGAACCAGTAGTCTCCCCGGCCAGCCGACACGATCCGGTACCGCTCGTTCCCAAAGAAGACCCCGCGAACCCGCGCCGGCCAGAACAGGTCGACGCCTGACTTGTTGAGCGTGTCCACCAGGATATGAGAGGCATAGCCGAGCGTCAGAAACCGCGCATACGAGCCGGCCGAGGCGCCGAGCCAGGCCTGCAGCCCCCAGCCGAGCACGAAAGCAAGCAGTCCAAACAGCACGATTCCCAGGATGCTGTGCGTTAGCGTGCGGTGCCCGATCTTCCTGTTGATCCAGGAGGCGAGCGGGAAGAACGGCCGCCCGATCGCCGAGGTGGGTAGGTCAATGTCAGGCAGGAGCGAACCGGCCGCCGTGGCGACCACGCCCTGAATGGTCGGTGGCGATTCAACAAGAGAACAGCCGATCAAGTAAATGAGAGCCGAGCTGGCCAGGTGAGAAGTGCTTGTCATGACCGTCGATTGGCCTTTCTGACGAACATGGAGAGGAAGATGAAGACAATCATGCCGACCGCCCCGATGATGTAAGCGTCCCGATCCCCGAGCCCCCGTCCCACATACCGGTGGATCGAGAACAGAAGCACTCCGGCCAGGACCACCCATGAGACCGCGAAATAGCGGACTCCCTGCTCGCTCCGCATGGCGCGGATGGCCTGGCTGTCGATGTATTTTTCGAGGGAATGATCGGCTAAGAGGTCCTTGATCGCCCGCGGGTTGCCCTGGCTCTTGCGCCGGATCTCCCGGCGGTACCAGGCGGTATCCGATACGGCAAACGGCCCCGACTCAAAGCAGCGGTCAATCAATTCCTCGGACTCCCCCTCGGAGAATTCCTTCAGTTCGACCTTCGCCGGCACCCGGTCCAGGATCGGCTTGAGCTTCGAGCTGGCGGGATCGGATGTCGCCAGAATCACCGTAGCTACATCGAAGAACTGGTGAAGCCAGGCGAGCTCAGTGGGGGTCGCCCGGTCGAACTGATCGCAGATCAGGGTCGCCTGCCGGCCCTTCAGGCTGAGCACCAGCGCTTCCGCAAGAACCTTTACCGTCAGGGCCCGGACTTTCGGCGCCAGCTTTTCCCAAGGCAGGGCGCGCAGGACAACAGCCGACAGACGCGGGTGGAGGAAGATGCGTTTCTCATGGAGCTGCTCGGCCAGCTCGACGAGCGCATTTTTGAACGGCCGGATCTCCGACACGCGGAAGACGTTCAGGTCGCCACGCTCGGAAAGGCCCTCGTCAAGCATCTGAAGCAAAACACTCTTCCCGATCCCGGGCGGTCCCGTTACCAGCACGTGACGGCCCTTGGACGCGAGCTCCCAAAGCTCGGCCAGCTCACGAGTCCGTCCGACGATGATCGGTTGATACCGTTCCCGGGCACCCGCCCTCAATTCTTCATTGTCCAATCATGACCTCCTTCCACTCGTTCGAATTGGCGAAATTGACGAGCGCCTCTCCCGGTCTCTCGAGCGACTGGAGCAGGACCTCATCCAATCGGAATCGTCTGGCCGTCGTCGCGACCTCGGTCTTGTCCACCCTCATCAGGACCTTGGTGAAGGTGTTCACCAGAACATCTCGGCTCACGTGGCCTACGAACTGGCTCGACAGCACGAGTCCGAGGCCGAACTTCCTGCCTTCGGTCGCTAACCGGTTCAGCGCGTTAAGCGGCGATTCTTTATTGACGGGCGTACACAGCTTCGTCTCATCGATGAACAGGTAGAGGGAAACCCGCTCGGTAGGCGCCTGAAGCTGTCTTTGACGAAAGATCAGTTTGAGAACGGTGTCGGCGGCCAGGTACTGGAGCGGCGATGGAAGCTTGCTGAGATCGAGGCGTATCGGTCTTGCCTGGCCGGTTATTGAATCCTCACCTCCGAGCGGTACCTGCGGCTTACTGAAGATCTGAAAATCGAAGACAATGGCGAGCTTGGTCCGAAGTCCGCTGATCCGCATGTCTTTCGGCTCGGCCTTGACGCGGCGGTCGATTTCTTCAACCAGGTGACCGAAGTGCGGCGCCGGCCGGCTCCAGGTCGTGCGATCTGCCTGAACGATGCCGGCGCGCGAATAGGTCTCTCGAATACAGGCATCAAGCAGGACGAGCTGAAGCCCGCCCATCGGGCGAAAGGCGTTCCGGAGCTGTTCGACGACTTCGAAGCGTTGTGTATCCGGTCCTCCTCCGTCCGGGTCCGTGCTGAGCTCCAGCGGATTCACTCCGTACGGAGAATCGAGCGAAATCCGGTAACTCTGGATTCCGGGCATGACCAGGTCGCCGTGGAAATCGAGCAGCAGGCAACGGTGACCTCGCCCGGATAGTTCCCTGGCCAGCAGCCGCATCGTCCAGGTCTTGCCCGTTCCGGATCCACCGAGGATCAGGACGTGAGGGTTCGGGTGAGCCTCAGGGTTCCAGAGAACAGCACCACCGAGACGAATGGCGGCCGCACACTCGTCCAGCGCTGGCGGCGAAGAATCCGACTCCCGGACTGCAGGCCAAGACCCGGGATCGAACTGTGCGACAGCTTTGCGCCGGCGAAGGAATGGAACCGTAAGAATCATGAATCCGGCAGCCAGGGTGAGGAAGACAAACAGGCTCATGGTCGGCTCTCCGCTCTCCCCAGGACCTCGAGGATCCGGGTCTCGATCGACCCGATCTCAATCTCCGTCTGGCGCCGCTCGACTTCCAAGCGAGTGACTGCCTCCTCGGCCTCGGCAAGATCGATCGCGGTGAAGTCCAGAAAGTCGAACTGGAGTCCCGCCCGGACCCGCTCGAGCTTCAGTCCGGCCGTCTTCCCCCGCGCCTCGAGTGCTTTCAGCTCGGCCAGCAGTTTCAGCCGGTTTCCGAAGAGAACCCGGATCGCGGCCAGCTTGCTCTGATAGAGCCGCTCGTACTCCAACTGTCTGCTCCTCAGCGCGAGTTCGCGGTTCCCCCGTCTGTGGAGCAACTCGTCCAGGGAAACCGAGAGGGACACACCGAGCACAAACGTATCGCCTGATACCTTTTGGTCGGTGTCGGAAAGGACCGGGACATACGACGCAAAGTGTTGCGAGTAGCTGGTGTGCAGATTGACCGACTTCGTCCAGCTGTCGGCCAACTTCAGCTTCTCAACCCCCAGCCTCAACAACAGCAAGTCCGGCGAGTCATCGAGCGCCTTCTCCAGCTCGGTCGGGCTTGGGAATTCTTCGTGCCTTTGTGCCCCTTGTGCCTTCGTGATCAAGGTGAACTGAGCGAGGAGCACGCTGACGAGCAGAAACCTCCACCACCTCCGTTTTCCCGTCCTTACCGTCCTTCGCTCCTGAAACCGGATCTCGGATCCGATCACCCGGGCGACGCTGTCGACTACGTCAATCATCCGATCGACATACGCCTTCGCAAGCTGGGCTCGCAACCCGGGCCCCGCGACCAGGCACATGCTCTTCTCGAGGTGGACGATCGTGTTCTTGAATCGAATGAGCGTGGAGACAGCCGTGGTCGACATCTCTTGGACGCCGGTGAAATCGAACACGACTTTCCGGATCCGCTTCTTGCCCAGGATCTCTTTGCACGCGGCTCCCAGAACCGGAGCCCCCCAATCATCGATCTTTGCCAACTTCCACACGACCGCCAGGCAGCCCTCCCGAACCTCAAACAGCTCGAAGCAATCCTCGGCCTTCGCCGGCTTCCCGGCTGGGGACGCAGGCGTGCCCTCAGAGCGCGCCGACTTCTCGTTCTGGAGCGCGGACGTTCCGTCCGCACTGGGTTCGCGGGCATCTTGCCCGCCTGAACCGCCAGCGAGATCAACCCTCGTCGGCTCCGTCTCCGATGTCCCCTCCTCCAACTCGGCCGACTCCTTCTCGACTGCCGCCGCCCTCTGCGCCTTGGCAATCGCCATGAGTCGGAACCTCCCGCCTTTCGGCTTCCGGGTCTCCCCAACCCTGTCAACCGCCTCTTTCGGGACCAGTCCTATGACCTCAGCCATCGCTCTTTTGTGCCCTTTCCGAACGTTTTGCAGCCCGGTTCAACCTTTTGTGCCAATCCGACCCCTCCCGAACCCTGCTTCCTTCGCCGGCTACGGTCCCGGGACCCAGTCCCCATGCGGTCCTCCGAGCTTTTGCCGGCCGTTTTCCGTGAAAATCCGTGGTCCACAAAATGGACATTTGATAACCAATTTCCGACCCTCAAAAACACCCTCCTCCGCCCGATTTCGAAACCGTCAAATAAGGCTCTCCGCTCGCAAGCCGCGACGTTTCCTGGCTCGTGTGTGCAGCTGACAAAACCGCGATTCATCTCTCCCGCCTTCTTCCCTAAGCTATTATTTTTTATAGAGATGCTCGACCGATCCGCGCAGCTTGCCGGCGTCTATGGACACGTAAATCAGAGTCGTATTCATAGAGGAGTGCCCCAGGAGCGCGTTGATATGTTCGATCGGCTGACCCTTCAAATGAAGGTGAGTAGCGAAGCTGTGCCTCATGACGTGCGGACTCAGTTTTTTGGACATTTTCAATCTTTTGTGCAAACGGTCACAAACGGAGTTGACGGCGAACTTCGACATCGGCTGCCGGGTCTTCAGATTGATGAAGATTTTGGGGGTCGCGCACTCCGGCCGGAAGCGGTTATACGCTTGGTAAGCCTCAAACGCCGGCGGCGGAAACGGAATCAACCTCTGCTTATCCCCTTTGCCGAAGACATGGAGATAGATCTCGGAATCGCTGATCTTCTCGATGTGGCTGTATTCCATGTTGACCAGCTCCTCGCGGCGGATCCCTAGGTAATACAGGATCGACATCATCGCGTGAATCTGTTTCCCACGAATCGTCGACGTCTGCTTGATCGACCCGGTGTAGGTTAGGAGCTTCTCGATATCTTCAAAGGTGAGGAACTTCGGAATGCGCCTGGCGATTTTGAGCTTCCTGACGCCAACCAGCGGTGACGCCGGCATGAGCTGATGATGGACGGCCCAAACATAGAAGGAATTCAGAGAGTAGATCTTCCGATTGATGGTCGTGGCCCGGAGGCCCTCGCTGGACAGACAGGCGATGTAATCCTCGACCTTTTCCCGGGTACAGCTGAGGAGCGCGACCGATTCCGCCGCCTTCCCCCCAGCCTCGGCTGTCTTCGCGCCCGCCTCGGCGTCGCCTGTCCGCTCTCGCAGCCACGCGACGAACCGGCGGAGATCGAGCCCGTACTCGTGCATCGTGCTGTCCGGGTAGCTGAACAAATGCCTGGCGTTTTCTTCGTAGCCGGCCAGCGGATCCTGTAACCACTGTTCTTTCATCCACGAAATTACACATCGGTCCAAAAAACGAAACAATGTTCGCCGTGACGATCAATGACGCAGGCCCGGGCCGCACTGAATGCAAGGACAAGCCGAAACCCAAGCGCTGTGCGGCTTTCAAGCTGCCGGTCCCCGACACTCTCGCTTCTCTTCGCTTACCGTGCGAGCGCACTGATATTTTCTGGAATCAACCCTTTATACCCCATGGGAAAAATCCAAGAATGACGAGAAGTTACGTGTGGGTGTAACCCAGCGGAAAGGCAAAATCAAATACACCTTTTCCACAGGTCACAAAACCCGCTTCACAACTGGGTCTGAGGGATACCAAGACTGTAAGAACAATAAACACAGCAGGTTGCAAATACACCCACAATGTACCCGAAATACACCCTCTCTCCTCCTTCTATATCTATATACTTTTCTAGTATTTAGAGAAGAAGAGAGAAGAGTGGGGTGTCAAGGGTGTAACCTCCAGAGAATCTAAGGAGAAGATACGGGTCTTAGCGACGGGGTTTGCTGACCGGCCGTCGCAACCCAGGCCGTCGCAACCGACGCACGTGAATTCCCCAACTATCATCCCCCGGACAAACGGTCGTTCCCTTCTTCGTCATGATGGGTCTTCGGGCTGTCAATCAAGCCCTGTAAAGTCTCTGCTTGACAAGTCGGGCGGCTATTCGGCGGACCGCTTGTGCAAGCGGATCCCCAAACTCTCCGCCATCCTCACCAGATCCGCCAAAGAGTCGGCATTCATTTTGCTCATTACGTGCGCGCGATGGATCTTGACCGTGAATTCGGTTATGTTCAGCTCGCCCGCAATTTGCTTGTTAAGCAGGCCGGATACCACCTCCTGCATGACTTGCCGTTCCCGCGCGGTCAGCGATTCGTAGCGGTCCCGCAACTCACGCATCTCCGCATGCTGCTGCCGCCTATGCCGATCCCGTTCTACGGCCTCTTCAATTGCGTGTAACAGCTCCTCTTCCTCGAACGGCTTAGTCAGAAACTCCACCGCTCCCGCTTTCATGGCCTGCACAGAGGATGGGATATTGCCATGGCCTGTAAGGAAAACGATCGGGATCTCCAGCTCGACCTCCGCCATCCGCTTCTGCAGGTCGAGCCCACTCAACCCCGGCAGTTGCAAGTCCAATACCAAGCAACTTGGGGGCTCAGAGCGAGGGCGGGCCAGGAATGCCTGCGCCGAGGCGAAGGTCTCGGCTCTCCACCCCGCAGACCGGATGAGACTCTCGAGACCCTCCCGGACGGACGGGTCGTCGTCGACAATCGCGATAACTGGCTCGAGCTCTTGCGACTCCGCCATGTGACTCTCTTATTCGCCCCATCTCGGAAGGGTAAAATAGAAAATTGTTCCCGGGCCGTCCTTGGTCGCAGCCCATAGCCGGCCTCCATGGGCCTGAACGATGGAACGGCTGATGGAAAGTCCCATGCCCATGCCGCCGGACTTCGTGGTGTGGAAAGGCTCAAAGATCCTTCCTATTGTGTTCGGTTCGAGACCTATCCCCGAATCTTCGACCGTTGCCTGCACGTGGCCGGCATCATCGTCCCGGGTGGCGATAACCAGTTCTCTTGCCCGCTCGACTACGCTGCTCATAGCTTCGATCGCATTCATCACCAGGTTAAGCACCACCTGCTGCAACTGAACGCGATCGCCTGAAACAGGTGAAAGGTCATCGGCAAACCGCGCCTGGACGGTCACACTCTTTCTTTTCGCTTTGTCCCCGATGAGGGCGAGGACCTCCCGAATTGTTTCATTCAGGTCCAGCTTCTCTCTCGGCGTTGCCGTCCTTGTTGTCAGGGCCCGAATCCGGGCGATTACTTCAGCGGCTCGCTTTCCATCGCGGACGATGCGCGAGGCAGCTTCCCGGGCTTCCTCGATGTCAGGCGAGTCCCGGGTCAGCCAACGCAGGCAAGCGCTGCCATTGCTCACTACACCCGACAGCGGTTGATTGACTTCGTGAGCGATTGAGACGGCCAGCTCCCCCATCATGCTCACCCGGTTGATGTGCGCGAGATCCGCCTCGAGCTGACGCAGCCTTTCGCGCTCTTTCTCGGCACGCTTGCGTTGAGTGATATCGACCGTCGTGCCTACCACTTCAACAAGCTCTCCATTGGCATCCAGGACGGGATGGCCCAGGCCATAGACGTGTTTGACCGTTCCGTCCGGCAACACGATTCTGTATTCGAGATCGGAGTCTACCTTCTCATGGATGGCCCTGGCCCAAGATTGCTTGAATCTGTCAAGGTCCTCCGGGTGGATTCGCTCGAGCGGTTGGTCCCGCGCCGGCAATCCGTCTTTCGGATCGAATCCAAAGATGCGGAAAAGTTCCTCCGACCAGTACAAAGGCGCTGTCGTTCGGTCGCCGACAAAGGTGCCCGTATGGGTCAGCCTTTGGGTTTCGGCCAGGTAAGCCTCGCTGCGACGTAGCGCGTTCTCGTTCCGCTTGCGTTCGGTAATATCGATTGAGGTGCCGAACAGTTTAACCACTTCTCCAGCGGCATTCAGGACAGGGTGCCGGATAGTATGAAGATGTTTGACGGTTCCGTCGGGTAGCATGATCCTGAAGTCGTCGCAGGTGTCCACTTTTTGGTGGATCGACTTCTCAAGTCCCTCTTTCACGCTGTCCAGATCCTGCGGGACGATTCGTCGGGAGATTTCTTCGGTTGTCGGTAAACCGTCCTTCGGGTCGAATCCCCAAATCCGGAACATTTCCTCGGACCAGTGGACAAGCTTTGGGTTGTCGCCGGTCATGTCCCAAGCCCAGCTGCCCGTGTGGCTGAGCGCTTGCGCTTCTGCCAGGTATAGCTTTTCCTGTGCGAGCCTATCCTTCAACTCGTCTGTGATCTCGAGCAACAGCTTCACTTTTTGTTCCGTCGTCTTGTTGGCTCTCGAGTTTTCTGAGCTTGGCGGGTCCGAAGAGGGTGGGACAGAGCCCATGTCAAGAACCTCCTGATGCACGGTCTTCGCAGCTCCGATAAATGTTTCGATGCTGTCGGAAACCTCCAGACAGTTGTTATCATGCTCAAAGCGCCCACCTGAATCAAGGAGGTTACGGCTGATACGCGGTTGTGCGAAGTATGACTAATTGAGCACTGTTGGTCCATGCTGGTCCATCCGCCGAAGGCAGCCCTCGCTTTCTCAGCGCATTAGCGTCAACTCGCTGCGAACGATTCTCTTCTAATCAGGCCTTCTAGCCGGCTGATTGCGCATAAGACGAAAAAACCACATAGCCCTATGACCTCCGTTATGGGCGCCCGCTTCTGAAGAAACCGTTGATCCTCTCAGTCACATTTCGGGAGTGAGAATAACCTTCGCAATAGCGGATGTCGTGAGGGTGAAGTTAGCTTTTGGTGGAAGAAGTGCCGATCTTGTTGTGGCGCAGGGCTGCCGGTGGCAAACTACTTCCAAGTACCTGCGGCCTTGTATGTGTGCCGTTCGTGTAGAAGTCGGATTAAACGAGAGCGCGACATTGGTGAGCTGACCGCTCACGAAGGAGTTGCTAGTCCCATGATGAGATATGAACAGGAGGCCGTTGTGCAATCTTCGCCCGCTGCCCCGACGGCTGGCCGCAGCTTTCCGTTAGGGGCTGCGCTGGTACCCGGCGGCGCCAACTTCTCAATCTTCTCCCGAAGTGCGGCCAGGGTCGAGCTGCTGTTTTTCGATCACGTCGATGACGCTCGTCCTTCGCGTGTGATCCCCATCGACCCGGTGTTTGGGCACACGTACCACTATTGGCACCTATTCGTCCCGGGGGTGCAGGCGGGTCAGATCTACGGATTCCGGGCCTATGGGCCGTTCGAGCCAGATCGGGGTCTCAGGTTCGATCCATCCAAGCTACTACTCGACCCGTATGGTCGCGCCACCGTCGTCCCGAAAAACTATAGCCGTGAGGCGGCCAGCCTGAAAGGCGACAACACCGCTACGGCCATGAAGAGCGTGGTTGCAGACCCCCGGGCGTATGACTGGGAAGGTGACCTGCCCCTGAAGCGCCCCTGGTCGCGTACGATCATTTACGAGATGCATGTGCGCGGTTTTACCGCACATCCCAGCTCCGGTTTGCCGGAATCGAAACGTGGCACATATGCCGGACTAGTCGAGAAGATCCCTTACCTTCAGCAACTGGGGATAACCGCGGTCGAGCTGCTTCCCGTGTTTCAATTCGATCGTCAGGATGCGCCGCGAGGCCGGACGAACTACTGGGGCTACTCACCGGTGTCATTTTTTGCACCCCACCAGGCATACAGCTCTCGTCAGGAACCGTTGAGTCCGATGGATGAGTTTAGGGATATGGTGAAGGCGTTGCACCGAGGCGGCATCGAAGTCATTCTCGATGTAGTCTTCAATCACACCGCAGAAGGTGGAAACGATGGCGCGACACAGTGCTTCCGCGGCCTTGACAATCCCACTTACTACCTGCTCGAAGAAGACCGGTCACGCTACGCGAACTTCACCGGCACAGGAAACACGCTGAATGCGAACCATCCGGTTGTTCGACGCATGATTGTGGACAGCCTCCGTTACTGGGTGGAGGAGATGCACGTGGATGGCTTCCGATTCGATCTTGCGTCCATCCTTGCTCGCGACTCGACCGGCGCCGTCATGCCGAATCCTCCGGTGCTTTGGGACATCGAGTCCCATCCGGCGCTCGCCGGCACCAAGATGATTGCGGAGGCCTGGGACGCGGCAGGACTTTATCAGGTCGGCAACTTCGTGGGAGACAGCTGGAAGGAATGGAACGACCGGTTTCGCGATGATATTCGCGACTTCTTTCGGGGCGCCAACGATTCGGTGGGACGCGCAGCTGATCGTCTGCTTGGCAGCCCCAGCATTTATGGATGGAAAGAGCGCGAACCCGAGCAGACTATCAATTTCGTTGCATGCCACGACGGCTTTACCCTTAACGACATCGTCTCGTATAACCACAAGCACAACGAAGAGAATGGCGAGGACAATCGTGATGGAGTTGAGGAGAACCGAAGCTGGAACTGCGGCGTCGAAGGTCCGACCGACGATCCCGATATCGAGAGGCTCCGCAACAGGCAGGTAAAGAACTTTCTCACAGCGGTCATATTGTCCGCAGGGGCGCCCATGTTTGTTATGGGCGATGAGGCGCGTCGCAGCCAGCGAGGCAACAATAACGCGTACTGCCAGGACAATGAAACGAGTTGGTTCGACTGGAACCTGCTCTCCAAACATGCGGATGTCCTGCGGTTCGTGAAGTTGCTCATCGAGCGCCGTATGATGCGAGATGTCGAACACGAACGTCGGCGTGTGAGTTTGAGCCAGGTTCTCCGGGAGCAAAAACACGCATGGCACGGCATGAGACTCAATCAGCCCGACTGGTCGCCTTACTCGCACAGCATCGCAATCAGCGGAGAGCTGAAGATCGAAGGGCTATCGGCGTACCTCGTCTTCAATGCGTATTGGGAAGCTCTCAACTTCGAACTTCCGATATTGATGGCCGGTAGAGAGAGCTGGCGGCTGTGGATCGATACTGCATTGGATCCGCCGCATGAGATTTGCGAATGGAATGCGGAAAAACGTGTTCTCGGACCAACATATCGTGTGGGCGCACGGTCGGTGGTAGTGTTTATCGCGGGGCCGGGGAGGGACGAATGCCGGGCATCTCAACTGGAATGAGGCGCTCGTGCCACTCGTGACCCCTGTTGAGCGAACGGCCCATTCGCGGCTATTGGAAGGAACCCGGACGCTCGAACGGGTCCCTCCGAAATACGCGGTTACTTTCCTTTTTCCCGTTTTTCCTCTTTGCGTTGGTCGGGTGCGAGCGGGCCAAACTGGCAGCCGATGACACGGCACCCCTCTCGCACTTCTTCCACCAAACTCTCACTTCAGCCTCACGACATCCGCCCTCGGGCGGGTTATTGTTGCTCCCGAAATGTCGCAGACGCGATCTCAGGCTTAGAGGCGTTTGGACGAGAACTTGACTGCAGAGACGAGGAATGCTCGTACCTCAGGAAAGAAAGGGAAGAGTTTGATGTTGAAAAGTGAAGGACTTTTGCGGCGTAAATCGAGCTTGGAACCGGCAGTATCGAAGATCGCGTATGCCATTATGCTTCAAGCGATCAACGATATCCACTACGGAGGGAAGTCGAAGCGGGTTAGTAAATGGAAGGCTGATGCGGCCGAGTGGTTTGAGAGCGAGGAGGACGACGTGGGAAGTTTCGTCTGGGTCTGCAGGATACTAGGTTGGGATCCCGGGAGGACTCGGACAGCTGTGATATCGGTGCCGATACGCAAGCAGCGGTCAAAGCCGGCCCATTAGTCGGGGCCTTCGCGTAACGGCGTATTTCGGATCCCCTTCGATCGTCGGGGCCCCTTCCTTAGTCTGCACTTTCTACGGGGTAGCGTGGGCTATGCAAGAAGAAAATCGAAACTCGGACGTTCTCGGACGTATCCTCGGACCGTTCACCAAGGTGAAGCCCGGGGAAGCAGTCACCGTCCTCCTGATGACGTTCAATATCTTCTTGATCCTCGCCGCTTATTACATGTTGAAGTCGGCCCGCGAAGGGATCCTTAGCCTTGAGCCCAGGGGCGCCGAGCTGGCCAGTTACGGGTCCGCGTTCATGGCCGTCCTCCTGATTCCAATAGTGCGTGGTTACGGCGCCCTAGCCGAGCGATACCCAAGGCGGAAGCTGATCGCCGTAATTACTTCTATTTTCATCGTAAATCTCGTTCTTTTCTTCGTTTTCGCGAAAATCGGCCTGCCTTATCTCGGCCTGGTCTACTTCATCTGGGTCGGTATCTTCAGCAACATGATCATTGCGCAGTTCTGGGCCTATGCAAATGACATATACGAGCCGGAGCAGGGCGAACGGCTTTTTCCGCTAATCCAAGTCGGGCAGTCGGTTGGCGCGATTCTAGGTCCGCTTGCCGCCTCGTTCGTGGCCAAGGCGATCAACGTCTGGTTCCTGCTCCTTGTGGCGGCGGCCATTCTCGGCGGTTATATCCTTCTAAACACCTGGGTGGATCGCAGACAGGTCGCCGCGGGGCACGAGGGGGACGCACAAAGACCAGCCGCCCAACCGCTTGGAAACGACGGCGGGTTTCAACTCGTCTGGAAACACAATTACCTTCTCTACATCGCGCTCCTTATCCTGGTGCTCAACGTCGTCAATACGACCGGTGAATACCTGCTCCGCTCGAGTGTCTACGATGCGGCCCGGACAGCTGCCCAAGGAGCAGAACAATCGGCCGAAGCCATCCAGAACTTCTCCGTCTCCTTCTACTCGCAATTCTACTTCTGGGTCAATTTGCTGGGACTTCTGTTTCAGGCGTTCTTGGTTTCTCGGATTCTAAAGGTGTTCGGTGTTCGCAAGGCGCTGTTCATTCCCGCTCTGGTTGCGTTGATGGGATACTTCGCAATCGCCATTGTCCCAATCCTTGCCGTGGTGCGCGTGGTAAAAACCTTCGACAATTCTCAGGACTACTCTCTCATGAACACCTTGCGCTCCGCTCTATACCTTCCCACCACTCGTGAGGTCAAATACAAGGCGAAGCAGGCGATTGACACATTCTTCGTGCGTCTTGGAGATGTGTTTTCGGCGCTGCTGGTTGCTGCCGGGATTCATCTCTTCGCCTTTGGGACGCGAGGCTTTTCTGCCATGGCAATCGGGTTTGTCGTTATCTGGCTGCTCCTGGCCTTAGCCATTGGCCGGGAGCATCGGCGAATCGCAACGCCGAAGCCCCAGCCCGACCCGAAAGCGGCCGAGGCGACGGTTTAGTGTTCCTCGGCTGTCCTTGGATCGTTGTCCTGATCCTTGTACGTATTTTCTACAGTTCAGAATGACGGCAAAAGACCAGGGGCTTTCCGCACGCCGGAGTTTTTATTGCCGGTAGACGTCGGTCCGACTTCCAAGTCGGACACTACACACCGCCGGCAGTATCGAGCCAGCTGGCCGCATGCCGAATGTCCGACTTGGAAGTCGGACCAACGAGAGACTCGCAAGAGCTGCTACACTGAGCCAGCCGGCAGTCGGACACCACAGACCGCCAGCGGGGGTCAGCAGCGCTTGCCGGTAGACGTCGGTCCCGACTTTCAAGTCGGACACTACACACCGCCGGCAGTATCGAGCCAGCTGGCCGCAATGCCGAATGTCCGACTTGGAAGTCGGACCTGGTCCGGTTTTCAACCGGACCTTGCACGCCTCCGGCGTGCAGCCAAGCTTTGTTTTCGAGGTGGAGCAAGGTTTTGCGCTCCGTTCACCGCTGAGCCTTGTTGGATTTCAAGGTAATTACCTGACCGTCCCGAAGAGCTTTCACGACCACCTCGTCGCCAGGTTTCAATCCGAGCAAGTAGTTCTGGTTCATTTTGTATGCTTCGGGACCGACTGGGATGCCGCCCACTTCCAGGATGATATCTCCCCCTAAGATGACATCTTCCTCTCCAATTTTGCACCGGATGCTGCCAGATCGCAGTCCGAGTCCCGCCGCAGGTGATCCTTCGGCTACCCTTTGGACGAGGACCCCGTAGGTCTGAGGAACGTTGAGGATCTTGGCCGCCTGGCCCGCCAGCAGGTAGCTTTCCATGCCTGTCCAGGGTGATTTTTCCTCAAGCAGCAGCCTTTGTGCGACATTGGAGGTTGCGGCAAAGCCAACTCCTTCAAAACCGCCCGATCTGGTCAGGATGTAGCTCACAATGCCGACCACTTCACCGGCGGCGTTAAACATCGGCCCGCCGGAGTTTCCAGTGTTGACCGACGCATCCGTCTGAAACACGTCCACGGGTACGTCAATCCCTCCCGATCCCTTAGGGACATACCGGGCGCTGATATGACCCGCACTGAGGCTGCGGTTCATTCCAAATGGCGCCCCGATAACGAACACCTCATCTCCCACCTGGACGGCGGCCGAGTCACCGATCTTGGCCACGACCGCATTGGGCGGCGTGAACACCAACTGGAGCAGCGCCACATCGGCCATCGGCTCTGAGGCAATCACCCGCGCCGGAATAATCTGGCCTTCCTCGAATTGCACCCCGATTTGATCTGCGGTCTGGACCACGTGAGCGGCCGTGAACATCTTCCCGTCCGCCGAGATCAGGACACCGGATCCCACACCGAGCGACATCGCCGGTCCACCCTGCGATGAGCTGGGGATGTCCTTCCCCAGCGTGCCGACGAGCGCCACCGAGTCTTTGACTCGGGCAAAAACTTCCCGAAGTTGCTGAGCTGAAGCTTCTGCGCAAGAACCTGAAATCAACAGAAGTACCATTGTTAATCTGACTTGTCGGTTCATATTCACTCCCATTTGTTCGCCGGCTTGCTCTACGGATCAGGGCAGAAGATCCGCCGGATTTGCCACCATCGCAACCCTCATCGCCTCCAGGTTGTCCGAATCAATCGGGTTCCACGCTGCTTTCGGAAAAGCGATTAGTTCTTGCGCCCGCCTGGGGGATAGTTTTTCAGTAGCTTCGCCACCGCCTTCTCGAGGTCGCGGTAGTTTTTGTCCGGGTCCTTCTTGATGTCGAGTACCTTTTCCGCGGAGCCGCGCCACACGAGTTGCCCGGTCGCGGCGTCGAATAGCTCGATCAACAATTTGCCGACTTCGACCGTCGACGACGTTACCCGTCCGTCGCCCCACCAGCCGGGACCGGGACCTGAGCGCAACATGTCATACTCCTTCTCCTGTGAGATGGCACCCTGGTAGCTGATGTGCAGATCGGCGCCACTCTCCACCCGTCGCAGGCCCTTGCGCGCGAATTGCGTGTCCACAATATTCTTGAGGTCCTGATCCAAAAGGGGGTCGCCCACCTGCAATTCCTTGCGATCGACCCACTGGTACGTTTTGTAGGCGCTAAAGTTCGCCGACCGATCGTAATTGAAATGGATCTGCTGGGCAAAGGCGGCTCCGCCGGCCAGGCCCAGACACAAAAGCATGATATTTATTCGTTTCATTCTTGGTTCTCCCTAAAGTCTCGAATGATGACCTCCTGCAGCGAGTCGACCAGCTCCTCAAGCCGCAGCAGGTCCTTGGCGCGGCCCTTCTTCGGTTTCACTTTGAGTTTACGGATGTCTTCCAGCATGCTCGTCATCCGCTTTGCGGAGGGTAGCAGCCTGCCCTCATCTACATTCGCCTCCCCCCTCATGACAGACTGAAGGGAAGCGAGTCTTGAGTTGAGACGCATGTCGTACTGCTCGAGGGCCTCGCGCAGCAGACTTCGCACTCCTTCCAGTTCCCTGGAAAGGCGCTCAGCCATTGTCCGCCTCTTGTCGGATCCGGCCTTCAAAGCACCTGGCCTGCGTGCTTTGGCAATCTTCGCCTGCTGCTTTTCCGCGCTCGCCGCGGCCGCCTCGCTGAGCGGTGCGGCTTGATTATGCGCCGCCGGTTTAGGCAACACCTTTTTCGTGTTCAAATCTTTCGATCGCCTCATCATATCGGCCACTCCTCTGTGAATCACCCTCTCCCTACGCAGTCAAACACGAAGCTGGCGGCCGCCTCGCAATGTCGGTCCAGGTCAGGCGCCGCCTGGAAGCCCATGCTCCCCAGGCCATGGCAGGCCGCGATCAGGGCAAGAGCTTTTATTGCCGGGACGACGCCCTTACGAGAGAAACTCTGCGCCATTGTTCGAATCTCCTGCCGGCACAAATCGGCCAACCGGTCCTGCAGCGCGGGATTCCCGACGGCTCGCCGGCTGAATTCAACGCGCAAAGCGATCCAGTCCTTTTGCCGCCAGAGTTTCGAGAACCAGTCTCGGACTGCCGCCCGGTGCTCGTCCGGATCCGCTATGCGCTGCAAGCTTAGGAGCACATTGGCGACATCCGTTCGGCGCTTATCGATGACAGCCAGAGCCACTTCATCCTTATCCGCAAAGTAGGAATAGAAAGCACCTCTCGATAATCCAGCCGAGTCCGTGATTTGCTCTACGGATGCGCGCTCGAATCCTCGGCGAAGAAAAACCCCTTCGGCCGCATCGATAAGCATCGCGCGGGTCATCAGCCTGCTTTCCTCCCGCGTTAGTCGCTTTCGTTCCATGTTCTTCACACCTCCGGGATCATTTCGGGACTGACCGTGACCTCTTCAGCGACCGGCCTGCTCCAGGCGATCCACTTCAGGTCCCGTACGGCGATCGCATAGAAAACCGGTACGAGCCCGAGCGTGATGAACGTCGCGATGCTCAATCCGCCGATCTGGGCGTAGCACAACGGCTCCCACAGTGGGCCGCCGTGGCTCGCCAAAGGGAAGAGCGCCAGGACGGTCGCGGCCACCGTGATCATGACAGGGCGCAAACGCTGGATGCCCGCGTCAAGCAGGGCCTCCTCCAGCGGCGCCCCGTGCTCCCGCCGCTCCTCGATGAAGTCAAAGAGCACGATGATGTGGCTGACTATGACTCCGACGAGGGAGACAACCCCCAGAAAAGCCATGAACCCGAACGGGGCATCCATCAGCCACAATGCAGCCATGGCGCCCGTCATGCCGTACGGGATGGCGGCGAACACCAGCACCGGCTTTACGGCGTGCTGGAACTGCACCACGAGGGCCACGTAAATCAGCAGAACGGATATCAGCAGCACCACGCTGAGCTCCGCGAAGCCACTCACCTGCTCCTTGTGCTCCCCCGCTATCTCCATCATGACGCCAGGCGCCAGCGTGCTCTTGAATTTCTCAAGCTCGGCCGAGGCGGCGACGAGAATCTCCGAAGGGTAGCGGCCCGGCTCGGGAAAGCAGGACACTGTCATCGTGCGGAACTGATTGAAGCGGCGGAGCCGAGCAGGCTCGAATTTTCGCTCGACTGTAGCCACCTGCCTGAGCGGCACGTGACGCGCATCCTGAGACGAGTAGACGTAGAGGTCATCCAATCTTGACAGGACGTTGCGTTCATCCATGCGCATGCGGGCGAACACAGGCAGTTGCTTGTCGCCTTCGCGGAATGTCGTCACCGGGAATCCGTCGACGGCAGCAGCCGTGCTTGCTTGCAGGTCATACGCCGTGACCCCGGCTGCGGCCGCTCGGTCCTGATCCAGGGTAAAGACCGTCTGCAGGCAGTCAACGCCCCAGTCGTCACGGATGCGTAAGGCGAACGGCACTGCTCGGAAGATCGCCTTCAAACGTTCGGCTTCCGCGCGAAGCGTAGGGATATCTTCGCCCATCACACGAATTTGAACCGGTATGCCGATAGGCTTTCCCGTTTCCAGTTGGCGCATGTCGACCCGCGCCTCAGGAACTCCGGCGCTAAGAGCACGCTGCCACGGGCCCACCAGGTGGTTGGTGTCGTGCTTGTCTTCGACCTCGATGACGATCTGGGCGTAATTCGGCTGCGGTGATTCGGGAGTCGCCGAGAGCCAGAACCGAGGCCCGCCCCCGCCCACGAACGTCGTTAGAGACTTCAGGACGGCGCTCGGCCTCTCGTGCTCCCGGCCGTATTCCTCTGCCACTTCCCGTATGATACGTTCCGCTTTTCGGCTGGCCCCCGCCGTGACCTCCAGAGGGGCGTCCTCGGGCAGCCAGACGTCTAGGTACGACAGATATTGCAGGTCCTTGGGGAAGAACTGCTGCGGCAATTGCCGAAACAGCAGGACCCCGATAACGAGAACGCTGAGCGACCCCAGGGCGCAGAGCTTTCGATGAGCGATCGCCCACGAGCCGATCTTCCAATACCATTTCCCATACCCGGTGGTCCTTTGCTGCTCCATAGGAACCTCCGGTTTAGGCTTGAGTAGATAGCGGCTGATCAAGGGAACGAACGTCATAGCCACAACCTGTGCGGCAATCAGCGAACACGTGATAACGATGGGCAAGCTGTACATAAACTTGCCGGTGTCTCCCGTTAACATTAGAAACGGCAGGTAAGCGACAACGTTTGTGAGCGTGGCGTAGAGCATCGTCTTGAACAGCTTTGTCGGGCCCAGCCATGCGGCCAGAGATCTTTTGTGCCCGTGGCCCATCGCGCGCTCGATCGCGTCGCCCGAGACGACCGGCACGTCCACCAGAAGCCCCAGCGCGATGATCAGGGAGGCGATGGAAACCTGCTGTAGATCGATTCCAAGAACGTACATCATGCCGAACGTCAGCGCGAGCGTGATCGGAATGGCGAGC
>Ga0209077_1000065_pt1 | contig 25039 bp, 41 predicted proteins | sample PPLLak1March2015_FD_187247 | JGI IMG/M metagenome (GOLD analysis project Ga0209077, IMG submission 187247) | Freshwater sediment microbial communities from Prairie Pothole Lake near Jamestown, North Dakota, USA - PPLs Lake P7 Core (1) Depth... | ecosystem: Environmental > Aquatic > Freshwater >... | reverse complement strand
CCCTCGCGCAACCTTTGCCCTCGTTTTTGTTAAGGATTTTACGTGTTTCTCGGCGGCCCGCCCGCCGGCGTGCATATGCATTCCGGTATGCAACACTGACCCATGGCTGAGGCCGTTCTAACCCGGCCGAAACCCGACCGGCGTGGCGGGTCCAATGGCGTTGGACTCCCGCGCCACTATGGCCTCACGGACGCGCCACGGGCCGCCCTGGACCCGATCGCGTTCATTAACGGCCTGACCCATACCAAGGGCAAATTCGCGGGCCAGACGTTCAACCTGCGGCCGTGGCAGCGGCGCATCGTGCGGCAGATTTTCAAGCGGCGCCCAGACGGCCGCCGGCAGTACCGGACGGTCCTACTGATGCTGCCGCGGAAGAACGGGAAGACCGAGCTGGCGGCGGCCATTGCGGTCTACGGGCTCCTGGCCGATGGGGAAGCGGGCGCGGAGGTCTACTCGGCGGCGGCCGACCGGGACCAGGCCGGGCTCGTGTTCGGGGTCGCGGCGCAGATGATCCGGAACAGCGCCAAGCTCGAGAACGCCTGCTATTTGGTCGACTCGCAGAAACGGATCGAACACCGGCTGAGCGGCAGCATTTACAAGGCGATTTCGGCCGAGGCGTATAGCAAGCACGGCTTCAACGCCTCGCTGGTGATTTACGACGAACTGCACGCGGCGCCGAATCGCAACCTGTACGACGTGCTGTCGACGTCGATGGGCGGGCGCGAGAACCCGCTGTTTCTGGTGATTTCCACGGCCGGGTACGACCGGCATTCGATTCTGTGGGAGCTGTACCAGCACGCGCGCAAGGTCCAGGAACACCCGGCGCTCGATCCGTCATTCCTGCCGCTGCTGTACGAGGCGCCGGCGGACGCGGATTGGACGAGCCGACGGGTCTGGAAAAAGGCCAACCCGGCGCTCGGCGATTTCCGGAGTCTTGAGGATCTGGAAATTCTGGCGAAGCGGGCGCAGGAAATCCCGGCGCAGGAGAACACGTTTCGCCGGCTCTACCTGAACCAGTGGACGGAGCAGGCGTCACGGTGGATCCCGATGGCGGCGTGGGATGCCTGCCAGGCGCCGATCGACCGCGCCGCGCTCGCCGGGCGGAAGTGTTACGTCGGGATGGACCTGTCGACCACGACCGACCTGACGGCGCTGGTGGCCGTGTTTCCGCGCGCGGACGGGTTCGACGTGCTGGCGCAGTGTTTCGTGCCGGCCGAGCGGATCCGGGCTCGGGCGCTGCGGGACAAGGTGCCGTACGACCAGTGGGCGCGTGAGGGGTGGATGACGGCGATGCCCGGGCCGACCGTGGACTACGAAGTGGTCCGGGCGACGCTGCTGGCGTGGCGCGCGGAGTTCGACGTGCAGCTCGTCGCGTATGACCCGTGGAACGCGACCGATCTGGTGTCGCGGCTCGAGAAGCAGGACAGCGTCCCGTGCGTCGCGATGCGGCAGACCTTCGCCGGCCTGAGCGCGGCGACTAAGTCCCTGGAGCGCGCGGTGCTCGGCCGGCAGCTGCGGCACGACGGGCACCCGGTCCTGCGCTGGTGCGTCTCGAACGTCGCCGTGGACAGCGACCCGGCTGGGAATCTCAAGCCGTCGAAAGTGGCGTCGACGGAACGGATTGATGCGGTCGTCGCGTTGATCATGGCGGTCGACGTCATGGACCGGAACGCCCGCGCGACGCCGTCCTACTCCATGATGGTCGTCGGCTAACTCCCTGTGTGGCCACAGGAGCGCGCATGACACGCCCAGGCCGGCCGCGCTTAACGCCGGAGGAACAACGCTCGACGCCGCTCTCCGTCCGCGTCTCGGCGAAGCAGTTCGAGGAGACGCAACGCCAGGCCGCCGCGGCGAATATGACCATGGCGGAATGGATCCGCCAGATGTTGGCCCGCGGCAATTCCGTATTTAAAAATAGGCCGTAACCGAGCCCGTCGGTATCGTGGCGGTCCACTTGGACCGCGCCTATAGCCTGCTCGAAATCAAAGCCGTTGCACCGGCCCGCCGGACATTTTCGGGGATTGCCTCGACGCCGGAACTCGATCGCCAGGGGGATATGGTCGATCCGGCCGGCGTCACGTTCCGCAATCCGCTGCCGCTCCTGTTCCATCACGACACCAAGCAACCGATCGGCACGGTGATCCTCAAGGCCACGCCGGCCGGGATTCTGTTCGAGGCGACCCTGCCGACGGTCGACGAGCCGGGCCGCTTCAAGGACCGCGTCGACGAAGCGTGGCATTCGATCAAGGCCGGCGTGATCACCGGCGTGTCCATTGGCCACCGGATTCTGAAAGACGGCATCACGTACCTGCAGGACGGCACCCGCCGCCTGACCCATACCGAAATCTGCGAGCTGTCGCTGGTCACCATCCCGGCGAACGCCAACGCCTCGATCCTGCTGGTGAAATCACTCGCGGCGCCACGCCGCCCGGAGAGACCGACTATGCAAAAAGAAACGGCGGCCGATCACGTCCAGGCGCTCGAGAACAAGCGCGCGGCGCTCGCGGCCCGATTAGGCGACATCATGTCGACCGCGGCCGACGATTCGGCCACGCTCACCGACGAGCAGGCGACCGAGTACGACGGCCTCGAGCTGCAGGTCAAAAGCCTCGACAAGGATCTCCAGCGCTGGCGCGAGCTGGAGAAGATTCAGGCCGCGACCGCGACGCCGGTCCCGGCGATCGTGCCAGGCCACACGACCACGACCCAGCCCGGGCACTCGGTCTCGGTCCGGCCGAACGTGCCGATCGGGACGCAGTTTGTGCGCGCCGCCTGCGCGCGGCTGATGGAGCGCAGCGGCCAGATCCGCGACGCCGCGACCTACGCCGAGCAGCGCTGGAAGGACACGCCGGAAGTCGGGCTGTATCTCAAGGCCGCGGTCGCGCCCGGCACGATCACGGACGCGACCTGGGCGCAGCCGCTCGTGACACAGACCGTGGCCAAAGATTTTATCGAGCTGCTGCGGCCGGCGACGATTCTCGGCAAGATTCCCGGCCTCCGGAAAGTCCCGTTCAACGTGAAAGTCCCGAGTCAGACGGCTGGCGGGACATATGGCTGGGTTGGAGAAACCAAGCCGAAACCCGTCACAAAGTTAGCCTTCTCCGCGACCTCGTTGGGTGTGGCCAAGGCCGCCGGGATCATCGTGCTCACTAAGGAATTGATCCTGCTGTCCGACCCGGACGCGGAAGACATCGTGCGCAAGGACATGGTCGCCGGGATCGCGCAGTTCCTCGATTCGCAGTTCATCGATCCGGCCGTCGCCGCGGTCGCGGGTGTGAACCCGGCCTCGATCACGAACGGGGCGCCGACCGCCGCCGCGACCGCGAACCCGATGGCCGACATCATGAATTTGATCGGCCATTTCGCGACCAACAACATCTCGGTGGACGGCGTCACGTTCATCATGTCGGCGGCAAACGCGCTCGCGCTGTCGTTCCGTAGCAACCTGGACGGCTCGCCGCAATATCCCGGCGTCACCGTCAACGGCGGCAGCTACAAGGGCTTGACGTTTATCACCAGCCAGGCGGCCGGCGGCAACGTGATCGCCATGCAGCCGTCGCTGATTCTCTATGCGGACGGCGGCATCGAGATCGACGCCTCGCAGGAAGCCTCGCTGCAGATGGATTCCGCGCCAGCGTCACCGGCGGACGCGACCACGGTGTATGTGTCGCTCTGGCAGACGAACACGGTCGGCCTGCGCGCGGAGCGGTTCGTCAACTGGAACAAGGCGAACGCGAACGCCGTGAAGTACCTGACGGCGACGGCGTGGCCGGCGCCGACCGGCGGGACGCAGGCGCTCGAGCCGAACGGCACCACCAAGCGCAACGGAGCCTAGCCCGTGGGCGTGCTGTCGACGATCCGGTCGCAGCTGCGCACCGTCTGGCCGGCCGCCGCGTCACCGGTCGCGGGTCGCGGCGGCTGGTGGCCGGTCGTGGTGCGCGAGCCGTACACCGGCGCCTGGCAGCGCAACGAGGAGATCCGCGCGGACACGGCCTTGAGCAATCCGGCCGTGTTCCGCTGCGTGTCGCTGATCAGTACCGACGTCGCCAAGCTGCGCCTGCGCCTGGTGGCGCTCGACGACGACGGCATCTGGATCGAAGCCACGTCGCCGGCCTTCTCGCCGGTCCTGCGCACGCCGAACCGCACGCAAACCATTCAGCTGTTCCTCGAGCGCTGGATGTTCAGCAAGCTCCTGTGGGGCAATACCTACGTCCTGAAAGATCGCGACGCGCGCGGGGTCGTCACGGCGCTGTATGTGCTCGACCCGGCGAAGGTGACGCCGCTCCGTGTCGCCGACGGCAGCGTCTATTACCAGCTCAAGGTCGATGATCTCGCCGGCATCCCGCAGGAGGAACTGGCGGTCCCCGCGCGCGAGATCATTCACGACCGCTGGAACTGCGCGTTCCATCCGCTGGTCGGGCTGTCGCCGCTCTACGGCTGCGGCTCGGCGGCGCTGCAGGGCAACCAGATCGAATCCAGCAGCAGCACGTTTTTCTCGAATGGCGGCCGGCCGAGCGGCATGCTCATCGCGCCGACCGAGATCGATCCGCTGACGGCGCAGCGCCTCAGCGACACCTGGCACGCGCTCGGCCCGGGCAAGACGGCCATCGTCGGCAACGGCATGAAGTACGAAGCGGTCGGCACCTCCGCCGCCGATGCGCAGCTCACCGAGCAGTACGGGCAGACCGTCAAGACGATCGCCGGCTGTTTCGGCGTGCCGATCAGCATGGTCGACTCCAGCCAGCAGCCGCCGTATGCGAACAGCGAAGCCTCGAGCCTGCAGTACCACAGTCAGTGCCTGCAAACGCACCTGACCGGCATCGAGGCCGCGCTCGACGCCGGTCTCGAGCTGCCCGCGCCCTACGGCACGGAGTTCGACCTCGACGATCTGATCTGGATGGACACGGCGACCCGCACCAAGGCCTCGCACGATGCGATCAGCGCCGGCGCGATGACCCCGAACGAAGCCCGCTTGAAGTACTTCGGCCTGCCCCCGGTGGACGGCGGCGATACGCCGTACCTGCAGGCGCAGTACTGGAGTCTGGCGGCGCTGGCCGAACGCGATGCGCAGGCGCCGCTGGCCACACCGGCGCCCCGCTCTGCCGAGCCAGCGCCGCCGGAGGAACCACCCGAAGAAGCGGTCGCCGCGGCGGTCGGCGATCTGGCGAGGACGTAATGGCGCTCGACTTTTCGCATGTCGCGATCGCGCTCCCGCTCGTGTCGCTGCCCGATGCCAAACAGCATCTCCGCATCACGGGCACGGCCCAGGATGCCGAGGTGACTGCGAAACTCGCCGCGGCGCAAACGCAGGTGCTCGCAAAACTCGGCCCGGCCGCCGATGCGACGTGGACCGAGCTAACCACGCCGCGCGATGTCCGCCACGCGATCCTGATCCTGCTCGACGCCTTCTATGAGCGGCGCGGCGGGGATGAAGCAAACGACACGCTACGTAAAGCCTTAGAGACCATTGACTTCCTGTTGGCCCCGCACCGCGATCCGACCCTCGCATGAATACCGGGGCCTTGCGGCAACTCGTCACGCTCGACCAGCCCGCCGGCTCGAGCGGCTACACCCCACTTGATCCGTCGACGTGGTACTGCGCGGCGATCGCCGAGGGCGGCGCCGGCGGCACGGTGCTCATCGGGCGCTATCACCCGGGGATCACGGTGCATACGCGCGTGCATCTCAAGGGGCACGTCTACCACGTCGACGAGGTGCGGAGCCGCGAGGAACGCGACGCCGAGCTGCTGCTGACGTGCCATGAAGTGTTCGATGACGAGGTTGTGCCCTGATGGCCAAGCTCACCGGCGTGCAGTGGACCGGCCTCGACACGTTCTATGACGAACTGCGGCTCCTGCCGGCGAATCTCGTCGAGGAAGCGCAGGCGATCATGCGCGAGAGCGCCGAGGCCGCGAAGGCCGATATTGCCGGCGCGTATCCGAGCAAAAGCGGCGCGCTCCGGCGCGGGCTGCAACTCATCCCGGCGCGCGGCACGCTCCTCGCCGGCGTCGAGCTGCGGCAGACGGCGCCGCACGGCTGGATCTACGAACACGGCACGACCGTGCGCGAAACGACCGCCGGCGCCAACCGCGGCCAGATGCACGGCCGCGCGGTGTTTGAACCCCGGGCGCATGCGTATCGCCGGACGGCAATCTCCGATGTGATGTTCCGGCTGTATGCCCATGGCGCCACGCGCGTCACGGGCGGCGCCGAAGAGGAAAGGTAGAAGACGATGGCGATCAAAACCGGCCGGTACGGCAAAGTCTCCTGGGATCCGGCGGGCGGCTCGGCGCTCGTCCAGATTATTTCCATCAACACCTGGACGGCGTCCTTCAAGACGGAGTTCGAGGACGTCAGCTGCTTCGGCGATACCAACAAGGTCTATATCCCGGGCCTGATGGATATCAAAGGTGACTTTGAAGGCTTCTGGAACTCGGCGGAGTTGGCGCTGTTCCGGGCGGCCATGTCGCCGACGCCGGGCACGCTGCAGCTGATGCCGAACACGACCGAGCCGGCGTTTTACTGGCAAGGGCTCGCCTACATGGGCGCAGATATCGATTGCTCGTTGTCGGCGCCGAAGGTCAGCGGTGAGTTTGTGGCGGCCGGCCCGTGGACCGTGCCCGGCCAGGTGGTCGCGACGGGCGCCGGCCCGGGGACCGGCGTGGGGACGTTCACCCCTGCCGGCGCGACGCCGCCGGTCAACCTCGCGGACCTCTCCGACGCCTCGCCGGTGACCGCCAACCCGGCCACCGCGTGGACGACCGGCCAGCGGATTCAACTCGCGGACGGCACGCTGGCGCACTGGAACGGCACGGCCTGGGTGGCCGGCGCCAAACCGTAGATGTTCGAGGGGCCCGTTACGCTGCGCGGCCAAGAGGCCACGATCGTCTGGGGCTACCACACGGCCGCCGTCTGCACCTCGTGGACGGCGGCCCGAACGCCCCAGGGGCAGTGGACGCTGCAGGCCACGCTGAAACGTGCCGACCCGTATCAACTGCGCCAGCAGCCGCTGAAGTTCACGGCGCCGCGGGTCGGCGGCTTTTTCTGTTGGCCGGTCCTGAGCGCCACGCTCGGGGCCGGCACACTCGCGGCCGTGCTCGGGCCGCCGGAGTCCTGATGTCTCGTTTCGTCAAACCCACCGAAGTCCGGCTCCCGCTCAGCGAGGGCGACTATCTGATCGTCAAGGAGAAGCTCACCGCCGGCGAGCAGCTCGAGGTGTTCGCCCGGCTCTACAAGGCCGAGGGCGGCGGCGCGGGCGGCGTCACGGTCGGCAAGACGGGCGTCGCGGAGTCGATGACGCTGGACCCGCTGCAGGTCGGCCTGTCGATGGTGCTCGGCTATCTCCTCGACTGGTCGCTCACCGACGACGACGGCCGGGTGGTCTCAATTCGCAATCAGCCGCTCGACGTCGTGACGGCGGCCCTGCGGAATCTGGAGTTCGACGACTACCAGGAAATCGTCGCGGCCGTGCAGGCGCACGACGCGCGCAACCAGGCGGCACGGCAGGAAAAAAAACGGTCTGGTGGACCGAGCGGGTCCGGACCTATCTCGCGGTCGCTCGCCGTTGTGGGTGGCGCTACGAATGGGTGATCAACCTGGACCCGGACGTCTACGAGGTGCTCGTCGAGCAGCTGCAGGCCGAGGATCGCGCCGCGGACCGGGCGAGCTAACCCATGGCCATTGACGCCAGATTTACCGCCGACTTCTCCCAGTGGAAAACCGCTGTCGCGGCCGCGCAGGGCGACGTTGAGCAGTTGCAGATCGCCACTGAGAAGATCACGCCGGCGGTCGGCCTCCTCGCCGCCGACGTCGGCCGGCAAATCCGCAGCATCGGCACCGAGATCACCGGCCTCGCCAAGGACTATGTCGCCGCGTACGCCGAGGAGGAGGCCGCGACCCAGAAGTTGATCGCGTCCTTGACGGCGCAGGGCAGCGCGACGACCAGTGTGATCAGCCAGTACCAGGAGATGGCCGATCAATTTCAAAAGACCACGACCTTTTCCGGCGAGGCCGTGACCCGGGCGCAGGCGATCTTTACGACCATCGGCAAGGTCGGCCCGGAACAGATGCAACTGGCGGTGGACGCGGCGGCCAACCTCGCGACCTTCATGGGCACCGACCTCGAGACCGCCGCGACGACGATGTCCAAAGCGTTCAGCAGCGGCGGCGAATCGCTCGGCAAACTGAAACAGGTCATCGGCGATACCGTCCCTGAAGCCGCGAGCTTCGAGGAGATCATCACGGCCCTGGCGGACAAGCTCGGCGGCCAAACCGCGGCAGCGGCGCAGACGACCACGGGGCAGATGAAGATCCTCCAGAACCAATTCGGCGAGATCAACGAAACCGTCGGCAAACTCATCGTGCAGGGGTTGACGCCGCTCCTGAACTTTTTCACGTCGCTGCCCGAGCCGCTCCAGACGACGATCGCCGCGGTCGCCATTCTCGGCACCGCGCTCGCGCCGATTGCGGTGGCCTTCGCCGCGCTCGTCACGGCCGCCGCGCCGCTCGTCGCGCTGCTGGGCGGGACCGCCGGCATCACGGCCGCGATCACCGCTGCCGGCGCCGCCTTGGCGGCGTTCGCGGTGCCGATCGGGATTGCAGTCGTCGCCATCGGCAGCATCTATCTGGCGTTCAAGAACTGGGACCAGATCACGGCGTTTGTCGCCGGCGTGTACAACGCGGTCAAGACGTACCTGGTCGACAAGTTCAACGCGCTCTTAGGCAGCATTCGCGGCGCGGTCGACTCGGTCACCGGATTTTTCGCGAACATGTACGACAAGGTCGTGGGGCATTCCTACGTGCCCGACATGATCAACGGCATCGGCCAGCAGTTCGGGCGGCTGGATGGCGTCATGACCCAGCCCGCGAAGGACGCCGCGTCCGCGACCGAGGCGGCGCTGAAAGCGGCCAGCGATGCCTGGCTCGCGTCGCCGTTTAACCGCATGGCCAAAAACGCCATGACGATCCTGACCGACTCCGGCGGCGTGGCGAAGAACGCCTTCGGGCAACCCGTCGCCGGCCAGGGCGAACTCAACGCGCTGCCGCGCTCGCTCGGCCATCAGAACATCCAGATCGCCGTGTATGGCTCGGTCCTGTCGACGCAGCATGAACTGTCCGGTCTGGTCCAGGACGCGATGATGCAGTCGTACCGCTCGGGCGGGAACCGCGTGCCGGTATGACCACGTCCCAGCGGCAGACGTGGGCGGTCATCCTGATCGCGCTGGTGCTGGTTATCCAGGCGCTGGGGCGCGCGTGGCGACCTTAGTCCCGGGCGAGAAGGCGCGGATGTACGCCCTGGGGGCGATCATGCGCGGCGGCGCCAGCCGCGGGGGCTATGTCGATGGCCGCGTCTACGTTTCGATCGGCGGCAGCGACATCGGGTTCATCCGCGACGATCCGAAGGTCGGCACGATCATCGAGTCCCTGAGCATCACGCAGCAGCTCGATGAAGTGGTCGATACCGCCAACCTCCGCATCAACGCCGCGGTGCCGCCGGCCGGCGGGGAAGTGGTCATCGCGATCGGCAGCCAGAACGGCCGGCGCCTGTTCGCGGGCTACGGCCTGACGCGCCAGCAGCTCTACGCCGCCGACAAGCCGGCCAACATCCAGGCCGATTTCTCGGCCGTCGATTACACCTGGCTCCTGGCGTTCGCGAAGGTGACGAAGCAGTACCGCAACGTCTCAGGCACGGCGATTATCCAAGACCTGATCGCGACGTATGGTGCCGCGAACGGGTTCACGACCAACGCCGTGCAAGCGAACCTGCCGGCGCTGGAAATCACGTTCACCGACGAGGACGTCCCGAATGCGATTACGCGGCTGATGCGGCGGCTCGGCGGCCACTGGTTCGTGGACTATGCGAAGGATGTCCATGCCTGGATTGGCGAGGACGCGACGATGACGCCGCCGATGGCGCTGACGCCGACGCACCCATCGTTAGCCGACGTGCGCGCGACCGTGGACCAGACCCAGGCGCTGACGCGGTGCTACATCGAGCATCAGGGCTCGCGATTGCTGTCGGCGGTCAACGCCGCGGAAACGATCCTCCCGGTCGAGACCGTCGGCGGCATCACGCCGGCCGCGGATACCTTCCTGAAACTCAGTTTTACCGGCGCTGAGGGCGGCGCGCTGCATCTGGACTTCGACGGCATCGATCCCGGCGGGCTCGGCTCGCTGATCGGGCCCGGCGTGACACCCTCGAGCGGCCCGACCGTGACACCGATCGCGTCCGCGACCGGCATGGAACCCGGCACGCACGACTACGCCTATACCTGGGTCACGGCGTCCGGCGAAACCAAGCCGAGCCCGGCGACGCGCGTCGCCACGGAGAATCCCTATCCGCCCGCGACCGTCGTCCCGACCGTGGTCCAGACCCCGGCGACCAGCACGAACGGCACGGGCTCGACCTGGCCGACGGGGGAGTCCGTCCGCTTCGCGCTCGGCTATGCCTACGGGGCCGATTACGACACGATCGAGGCGTCGGAGTTGGCGCCGATCGGGTCACCCTCCGGCGCGCTCACAACCTTCTCGAATAACGAACCGACCTATCCGCAACGCAGCGCGCCGATCGAAGTGACCGTGCCACGGTCGCCGGACGCGGCGATCAAGTGGGTGGTGATTTACGCCTCGCGCAACAGCGGCCCATTTCTGTTGTGGGCCTATGCCATCAATTACACGACCGGCCCCTCGTCCGGGCCGTTCATGGCGTCCACACGGTACGTGACCGAACCGGATCCGTCGCGGTTCGCGGCGCCCGCGCTGTCGTCCCGGCAGATGACCGTCACCAACATTGCGATCGGGCCGGTCGGCACGACGACGCGCAAGGTGTACCGGACCGCCGCGAACCAGGCGACGCTGAAGCTGTTGACGACGCTCGCGAACAATACCGCGACCGCGCTGGCGGCGCCGGATGCCGCCGCTGATGCGACGCTCGGCGCCACGGCGCCGGCCTCAGATACGTCGCTCCTGGCGCAGCCGACCGGCCAGGTCAACCCCGGCGACACCGCGATCGTCGTCGCCAGCACGGCGCCGTTTCGCGCGGCCGGGGGCTGGGCGCGCATCGCCGGGCAACAGGTCGTCCGCTATACCGGCATCACGGCCGCCGCGTTGACCGGCGTGCCGGCGTCCGGCGCGGGCGCGCTGACCGGCCCGGCGGCCTATAACACGCCGATTGAAGCAGCGCCGCTGATCCTGGGTGTGCCGGCGACTGGCGCGCGGTCGATTGATCGGGCGCTGGCGGAAGGGCACGAAGTGTATACCGTCGTGCAGGTGGACGACTTGGCGGCGCAGAGCACCTTGGCGTCCCGGCTCGGCGTCGCCGTCGGCATTCGCGAGGAGTGGATCGCGGACCGGCGCCTGAGTTACACCGAAGCCAAGGCCCGCGGCCAGGCCACGCTGGCCGTCCGGCCGCTCGACGCCCTGAGTATTTCGTATCGCTGCCGCGATCTCGGCACGTCGGTCGGCAAGACGATCACCGTGAACTTACCCGCGCCGACCAACATCGTCGGCACGTTCCGGATCCAGGCCGTCACGATTACGAACTTCCGGCCGCGCCCGGAGCAGCCGCCGACGTTTCTGGTCCAGGCGTCCAGCACGCGCTTTACGTTCGAGGACTGGCTCCGCATCATGAAGACGAAAGAGTAAATGCCGATCACGCGCACGCCGATTATTGACGACGACGGCACGGGGCGATCTGGCACCGTCATCGATAACGCCTGGAAGCAGGAGCTGTACAACCAGATCGACGCGCTCAGTGGCGCGTCCGGCCTCTGGACCGCGCGGGCGTTCAACGCCGCGAACTACAGCGTCGAGGCGCCGCTGACCTGGACGCCGACCTCCGCCCAGGTCTACTTTGACCGCTACACCTACGTCGGCAACACGCTGCTCTGGGCGCTGAAGCTCGCTGACATCACGCTCGGTGGCTCAGCGGCCGGCTACGTCAAAGCGATCGTGCCGGGCACCCGGATGCCACGGCACCAAGCCGACTATGCCGTCGCCGCCGGGTACTCGAACGGGGCGTATGCGATCCAGAAGCTGACCGCGTTTACGGCCGGGCACATCTGGATCCGCCGCGTCGATCTCAGTCCGATCCAGCCGGGCGTGTTCTTTGTGGATTTCTTCGTCACGCTGGAAGTGGTCTGATATGGCGCAGGTCTACGTCGCGAAACCGGAGCGCGTCCACGCCGATCCGTACACCGCGGCGACGATGCCGGGCGCCGTGTATCCGACCGCGTACCCGTGGGTCTGTACCTGCACGAACGATCCGATGCTAGCCGGGCCGCACCTGCACGGCCGCGACGGCCCGCAGGCGCTGACGAGCGGCGACTGGATCGTGGCGCTCGTCGTCAATCCGCTGAAGTACTGGGCGATGACCGACGCGGAATTTACTGAGGTCTACGGGCCCGGCGGCGGGCCGGCCGAAGGAGGCTAGATGATCACGATCCGGCTGGTCCTGCTGATCGCGGCGCTGCTGTGTTTCGTGGTCGCGGCGTTCGGCGTCCCGAGCCGGGTGCAGCTCGTCCCGGCCGGCCTGGCGCTGTGGATCCTGTCGCTGCTGATCGTGACCTAACCTGTCACGGCGGCGGTTAACATTAGCCGCCTTATCAGACCTTCGATGGAATTTCGATGAGATTGCTCGACCTGTTTTGTGGCGCAGGCGGGGCAGCGATGGGCTATCACCGGGCCGGATTCGATGAGATCGTCGGCGTGGACATCCTGCCGCAGCCGCGCTATCCGTTTACGTTCGTGCAGGCCGATGCCCTGGAATACCTGGCGGTGCATGGCGGCGACTTCGATCTGATTCATGCCTCTCCGCCGTGCCAAGCCTATAGTGCGCTACGTTGTCTGCCGTGGCTGAAGGATCGCACCTATCCCGAACTCATCGAACCGGTGCGCGCGGCGTTACGGCGCAGCGGTAGACCCTACGTGATCGAAAACGTCGAGCGAGCTCCCTTGCTCAACGGATTGACCCTATGCGGCCGGATGTTCGGTTTGCCGATCTACCGGCATCGGCAATTTGAGTGCAGCGATGTGCTGCTGTCACCTGGTCACGCGCCGCACGACGTTGTGATCGGCCACGGTCGTATGGTCAATGACCGACGCAAGGGCACGCTGAACGCGGGCAGCGCAAAAGGCGCATGGGGTCAGCAGTCAATCATTACGGTGGCGGGCGGCCAGTGTCGCAAGGATGAGGCCGCACGGGCGCTCGGCATCGACTGGATGTCTAAGCCGGAACTCATGCAGGCCATTCCGCCCGCCTACACGGAATACATCGGGCGGCAACTACTCGCGCCCGGCGCGGCGGCGGGCTGACCACGGGGGCTCCATGACCGATGAACAGATCGAGTTGATCGCGCGGTTGCGTGAGACATTCGATCCAGGCGGGAATCTGCCGGAGGACTGTGCGGACTGGGCGCGGGAGCACGACGCAGCGATCGATGCGCTGGAAGCCCTGCTCGGGCGTCTCCCCGTCCCTACGAAGGCTGAGGCGAAAATCTCGGCGTAAGTCTTTCGGGATGGGAAATCATCGAATGCCCTACGCCATTTTTCTTGATTCTGCATCGTGATTGACGCCCGGCGCGGCGGCCGGCTGACCACGGGGGCACCATGACTTATGGGATGTGAAGCCACGATCACCGCGACGACGTTTCCGAAGCAGGGCGAACATCTCGGGCAGCGGGCGCGCGTGCTGTTCCATTACGGCGGGCCAGAGGTGCAGGGCACGATAGTGCGCGACGACATGGAAGCGCCGTGGCACACGATGATTAAGCTCGACGACGGGCGCTATGTGCTGGCGACGGAATGCCAATACTCGCCCGCCACGCGCCCCAGACCTCAACCAGCGGCGGCGGGCTGACCACGGGGGCTCCATGACCGACCCGTTCCACATCGACGGCCCGGCGGTGATTTCGTTCAGCGGTGGGCGCACGAGCGGCTACATGCTGCGCCGGATCCTCGACGCCGGGCTCCAGCCGGACGTGCATGTGCTGTTCGCCGATACCGGCAAGGAACGCGACGAAACGTATACGTTCGTGGACGACTGCGCCGAGCAGTGGGGGATCGAGATTCACCATGTCGGGCGGCCTGGCGGATTCACGCAACTGATCACGGATCGCGGCTTGCCGAACCCGGTGTTTCGCTTCTGCACGCAGGAACTGAAGATCCGGCCGATGCGCGATTGGATGCGCGGCCACGGTTACGACCACTGGACGAACGTCGTTGGCATTCGCGCCGATGAACCGCGCCGAGTGGCGAAGATGCGGGAAGCGGCTGAACTGAAAAAGGAACGCTGGGACATTGCGCTCCCGCTCGCAGAGGCGAACATCTCGGAAGCCGACGTGATGGCGTTTTGGGCGCGGCAACCGTTCGATCTGCACCTGCGACCGAGCGAGGGCAACTGTGATCTGTGCTTCCTGAAGGGGCCGATCAAGCGGCAGCGGCTGATGCGGGACCGTCCAGACTTGGCGGCATGGTGGCTGGAGCAGGAAGCGCGCACGGGCAGCACGTTCCGGCGCGATGTGCCGAGTTACGCTGAGCTACTCCAGCAGGGCGATTTACTGGCTGGGCTGGGCGAACTGACGGAGTGTTATTGCCACGACTGAGGGCGAAAATCTCGGCGTAAGTCTGATAACGGGGATTACGGTAACCGCGGCACCGCTGGCGTCTCGCCGCTAACTCGCCGCTCCAGCAGGTCGATCGCCCGGGCCAGTACGCGATCCGCATCCAGATCGACGAACTCAAGCATCAACGCAAAGTAGAGGGTTTGGGCGGTGCGCTTGAAGGCGGCTCGTTCCGCCCGAGTGCCACCGTGGCCGATGGGAATTTTTGTCGCTATCTTGCGCTTCGTCGGCTCCAGGTAAATCCACCAGAACCGCGACTCTGGTCGCCGGAAAATGCCCATTAGAATCTTCGGGAACGCTCAGGGAATGAAAGACGCCGAAAGGCGACGATTCCCGGCGAATGGTAACGATTGGTAACACCGTAGAGTTGCTGTCGAAGTGTGCTGTTCATGCCCGTATTCATTGGTTTATTTAGGCTTTTTAGTGGTGGACGGCACGAGGCTCGAACTCGTGACCTCCGCGTTGCGAACGGGTCGCAAGGCGCGATTTCCTTAATGTTTTGGGGTGGTTTTGAGGCTCTGTGCTGGCTCTGTGAAAAATAGTTAGGCGTTTTTGCGCAGCCGCGGCAGCGCGCCGACGAGCCGCAGTTGATCCTCCCGCCGCGACTCGGCGTAAATCCGCAGCAGCATCTCTGGATGTTTCCAGCCGCCTTGCGCTTGGACCGCCGGCAGCGCGTCTTTCTTCTCGAGCAGGTACCGCGTCGCGCCCGTCCGCCGGGTCGCCCAGTGAAACGTCAAGCCACCAGATGTCTTGCCGTAGGGTAGGCCGGCCTTCCGGCAGAGGGTCTCCATCCGCTGCCGGACCGAGCCCAACCAATCACGCTCCTCTAGGGCGCCGCGGAACTTCGTGAAGTAGTAGCGGGCGTCGGTCGCGTCGGTCGCCTCTATCGCCTCCAGAACGGCCAGCGCACGCGGCGACAGGGCCGTCTGGTAGCTGTCGCCAGACTTGGCGTGCTTGACGCGCAGCCAACTCCCGTCCCGGTCAGCGCGCTCGAGGTCGAGCAGGTCGCCCAGCCGGATCATCGTGTCAATGCCGAGGATGAAGATTGCCCGGTCCTGATCATCTTCACAGGCCGCCAGGAGCTGCTTCTCTTCGGCGGGCTGTAGCAGTCGCCGGGTCACCGGCGCCGGCTTGACCCGTTTCAGCCCGGCGATCGGCGACGCCTCGAGGTAGGTGCCGACGGCATCGCGCAACATGCCTTTCAGCAGATCGACTTCGCGATTGAACGTGCGCGGCTGGACCGTCTTGGCACGCTCCGCCATGTAGGTCCGGACGCGGTCGGCCGTGATCTTGGACAGCAGCTCGGGGCCGAAGAACCGGCGGAGCGGTTTCAGCATCTCCAACTCACGCCGCGCGCCGCGATGCAGCGCGATCACGTCGCGTGCGTAGGTGTCGGCGTAGGCCTCGAACCGGACCATCGGCGGGCCGTTGCGCAGGCGCTTCACCTTCTGCTCGGCCAACTCGAACATCCGCAGCTGATAGGCCTCCTTGGCGAGGCGCTTGTTGTCTTTCTTCTGCGCGACGGTCTCGCCGATCAGGATGTCGGTGCGCTCGCGGGTCTGGCTGGTCTCGAGGTACAGCCACCAATACTTGGATTCCTTCGCCCGTTGATAGATGCCCATCTCTAGGACCGCTCCCGTGCGTCGAATCGGGCTTCCAGCCGCTCACACCGTGCATTGACGGCCGCGACCACTGCCGCGAGGATGTCGAGGAGTCCTGGTGGCACGCCGCCATGGTTCTGAATATTCGCCGCCGTTTCGGCGAGCGCGGTAGGCACGCCGGCCTTATGGAGCTGGATATAGAGGTCGCTATGCCCAGTCATGCGAACCCCGCCAGCTTCGCCGTGAGTGTCAGCAACTCGCCGATGATGGCGTGCGATCGCTGTAGCGAATCGTTGGCCCGTTTCAGCGCGGCGATCTCCTCACCCTGGGCCTCGAACAGTTCCATTTGCAGGTCGTAGAGCTTCCGAGTAATCGCGCGTTCTTGTTCGTCCATGTCAGTCAATCTCCTACAGCGTTTCTGGTAGCTGTGACCTCATGTAGAAAAATCCTATTGCTGGAGTTTCTTTCTCGGTTTAGCGTTGCGCCCCACAAGGAGCCGCCGTCCATGACGTCGTCGACCGTCGGCACACTCGCCAAACATCGTTGGGTCATCGCACAGTACGACGCTTTATTCCCGGGCGGTCAGGCCGCGGTGGACGCGGCGTTCCGGGCGCTACGCCGCCGGCCGGGATCGGCGGCCTGGACTCCCCCTCCGACGGCAAGGCCAGCGCCATCGCCAGTAAGGCTTGTCGGCCGGCGACGGTCGTCTCGTTAAATTTCCGTACGAGCTGCGCCGCTTCCGGACTGAGCGGCGTGACGGTCGACGCCAAGACGGCCTGCAGAATGTCGACAATCGAGAGATCCAGCGCGCGGGCGTACTTCTCGAGGCTGTCGACCGTCCCGGCGTCCCCGCCGTCGATGGCCTGGACGGTCTTGTAGCTCGGGCCGCCAGCGCGTTCGATGTCAATCGATCGCCACTTCCGGTCGAGCCGGGCGCGCTCCAGGTGGCGCCCGACAAGCAGCCACATCTCCGAAGAGGTCACGCTCACATTGTAGAAACTTTCTCCTAGCGTTGCGCGCAATCTCCCTCCACGGTTTCCTAGTACGGGAATTAAATCCTAGCATAGGTTTAAATTCCTTGACACGCCCGGATATTTTTTCTATGGTTTCCGGAAATGAATTTCCGGCAGCTCCGGGAGCATTGCAAGATCACCCAGTACCGCCTGGCGCAACTGACCGGCGTCGAACAGACCACGATTAGCCAGATCGAACTCGGCAAGGTGCGGGATCCGCGCTATTCCACGATCGCCGCGCTCGCCGAGGGGCTGCACGTCACGCCCGGCGCCGTCGCCAAAGCCATCAAGGAAACCGCGAAACATCGGGTGAAGGTCGCATGACTGAATCCCCGTACCTGACCGCCCGGGAAGCCATCGCGTACCTGCGCCTGGAATCCCAGTCCGCGCTCTACCGCCTGATCCGCGAACACCGGCTCCCGTTCTGCCGGCGCGGCCGGCTGTACCTGTTCGACCGCCGCGAGCTGGACGCCTGGACGCACGGCCACGCCTCCGCGCTCGATTTCAGCCGCGCTAAACGTTCCGCTTAACCCTGGAGGATTCCGACATGCCGCAGACCCAGCCCGGCCCACGTCGTCCCGGCAGCAACGAACCCGCGCAACCCAAGCCGGCGCCCGCCCCGGAGCGCCGCGCCCCGCGCGATCCCCAGCCTGACCTCGAGCGGCCCGGCGCGCACCCGGATCAGGATCTTCCCGAGCCCGCCGCGCCGGACCCCGCGGCGCCCGTCCCGACGCCACACACGGCCTGAGCCATGACGACCGGACTGGCCACGCAAGACGCGATCGACCCGGCCGTCATCGCCCAGGTCATCCTGCACGGCGACCTGAGCCAGCTCACGCCGGCGCAGAAGGTCTCGTACTACAACGCCGTCTGTAAGTCCGTCGGCCTGAACCCGCTGACGAAGCCGTTTCAGTACCTGACCCTGAGCGGCAAGCAGATCCTGTATGCCGGCCGGGACGCCACCGACCAGCTCCGGAACACGCGCGGCGTGAGCCTGGACATCACGGCGCGCGAAGTGGTGGAGGACACCTACGTGGTGACGGCCCGCGCGACCATCGGCGACCGCCATGACGAGTCGATCGGGGCCGTGCCGATCGGCGGTCTGCGCGGTGAGAACCGGGCCAACGCGATGATGAAAGCCGAGACCAAGGCCAAGCGCCGGGTGACGCTGGCGATCTGCGGGCTCGGGATGCTGGACGAGACCGAAGTCGACAGCATGACCCTGGTCGAGGCGCCGCTGCCGGCACCCGAACCCGCGCATGTGCATTCGCTCGGCAACAGCGACTTGGCCATCGTGCCGGACTATCCGACCGGCCGACCGCTGATCACCGAGGGCCAGCGCCGCAAGCTGTTCGCCGCCGCGGCCGACAGTGGCTGGAGCCGGGAGCAGCTCAAGGACTGGCTGGCCGCGCGCGGCATCGACAGCACGACGAAGATTGCGCAAGCCGATCTCAACAGCATCATCGAGGCGATTGAGACCCATGCCGCACCACAACCGGACCGCGACCTCGGCACGGAATAGGCGCGAGGCGCAACTCGACATCCTGGCGGATGACGCCCGCGAGACGCTGGCCGCCCGGTTCATCGACCAGATCGAGAACCTGCTGGCGACCGACGATCACCGCTGGGCTGAGCTGACCTTGCGCGGCATCATCGCCACGGTCGAGAAAACCCGGAAGGTCACCGTCGGCCAGCGGATCGCCGTGGCCCGGATTGCGACCAGCCCGAAGCCGGTCATTCCGCGCCGCTGGAGCCAGTTCTGATGCCGGTCTACGGCGTCGTTGAATGCTGCCTCTGCAGCCGGACGTTCCGCTGCAACATCGGGCGCGTGTACCTGGTGATGGCGCTTGGGAAACGCCGGCCGGTGTGCCTGGCGTGCCTCGAGGCGTCGAACGAGAGCCGGAAGCGCCGCGGCCTGCCGCTGCTGCCGGTGCCGACTGAAGCGTATGAGCCGCAGCCGTCGTGAGGACCGATGCGAGTCCGGGCGTTGTACTGGTGGATCGATCGGTGGCGGAAATCGACCGCCTACACGGACATGAGCCTTGAGGAACAGGGCGCCTATCGGAACCTGCTCGACGAGGCGGCCCTCCGCGGCGGCGCGCTGCCGCTGGACGATCGATCGATCGCGAAGGCGTCCGGCGACGCGATCCGCTGGCCGAAGCTGAAAGCCGTCGTCATGAAGCGGTTTCACAAGCTCGCCGACGGCTGGCACAACGAGACCCTCGACCAGGTGCTCCGCGCCACGGCGACCCGGGCCGCGAAGCAGCGCCGGTACCGGGAGGCGCACGGTCACGACGACGGTAACGACGACCGTAACGACTGGCGTAACGCGCCGCGTAACAGGCGAGGTAACACGCAGGGTTAACAGGATCAGGATCTCTTATAGGCGCGGCGTTCTTGGTACTTAGAAAGAGTAGTGCAGGTGCTTCGCACCGAATTCCCAAGAAAAACGTGAAAACGCGAATGGACAACCTCCGATCCACGAAGTCCGCAGCCTTCCGCCACACCGTCTACGAGGTGCTGGTGTACGACGCCTTGAACCGCGAAGTCTTCGACTCGATCGCGGATCTGACGGAGGCCGTCAAGGCGTCCCTGGCCAAGCACCGCATTCCGTACAACAGCGACGAGGTCGCCAAGGCGATCCGCTCCGTCGGCTCGAGGCGCCGGCTGCTATGAAGGACGCCCGCAAGTTCCTGAAGGGTCAGATCGAGGCCGGATGGCTGGACTTCGGCGAGCCGCCGCCGGCGCCGTTACCGGTCAACGATTGGATCCGCGAAGTCGCGGACGATGCTGTCGCCGCCCAATTCCACAATCCCTACAGCATCGATCGCGGTCTGCCGGACCTGTGCGAACGCCAGGCGCTCTACCATTTCTTCCCGAGGCTGGCGCTGGGGATTCCCTGTAAGAACGGCAAGACGTTGTTCATGGAACGCGGGAACGTCGAGGACAAGTACGGCCCCGATCTGGTCCTGCGGTTCCCGGAGCATCGGCCCGATCACGGGCTCTTGTTCGTTGATGTCGAGCGCAAGACGACGCAGCAGGTCTTTCTCAGCGACGACCTGCCGATCCATATCCCGGTCCTGACGATGTCCGCGCACCGGGGCGACGTGCCGTACTGCTGGGCCGATGGGTCGTGGCGGAAATCCGGCAAGATGCGGTTCTTTGAACAAGAGCCCGATCGGACGTTCTTCCTCGCGGTCTCGCCGGACTACGCCGAAGCCCTGATGGTGGCCGGGCAGGACATCATCGCCGCGCCGCAATCCTGGATTCGTGCCGCTGGGCCATACCAGGAACACGGAACCGATCCGGACCGGCGCATCGGCCAGATCCTGGTCGCCCGCGTGCCACGCGACCGGGCCGTCCGTGGCGCCGCGAACCATCACGATCTCGAGAACGCCATCATGGAGAACGCCGCCCTACGGGCCGCCCTGAAACACGAACCCAATGCCAACAGCGCTGCCTAAACACGTCATCGCGATTCCGCTCGCGGCGGTCGTCGCGAGCAAAGACACACAGCCGCGGGAGCTGGTGGACATCATCGTCGCGCGCGATTACCGTGCCGCGATGGAAGCCGGCAGCATCTTCCCGCCGGTCGATGTGTTCTTCGATGGCGAGAAGTATTACCTCGCGGATGGGTTCCATCGGGTCTTCGCCGCGCGTCAGGAACCGCCGAAGAAAACGATCCAGGCGGTCGTGCACAAGGGCACGATGCGCGACGCGATCCTATTCGCCGTCGGATCGAACGTCACGCATGGCAGGCCGCGGACGAACGCCGACAAACGACACGCCGTGCTGATGCTGTTTGAGGATCCGATCTGGCGGAAATGGAGCGACCGCAGGATCGCCGCGGCTTGTAAGGTTTCATTTCACCTAGTCGAGACCATCAGAAGCTCACTGCAATCCGATTGCAGTGAGAAGGGGACGCGGCTTTATACAACCAGGCACGGCACAGTCGCCGAGATGGATACGACCCGGATCGGTAAGGCGGCGACGTTAGTACCTGATCTATTAACCGTGCTCGATGAGAATCCATTGCGCGATGATCCGGTCGCGGTCGCCCGATTGGCCGGCATGGATCCGGACCAACAGTCCCGGATTGCCGCCGCGATGGCCGCGCATCCCGAGGAACGTAAGGTTCAAGGACTCTGGGCGCACGTCAACCGCCAGGAGAACCAGCGGCGGGTCGATAACCTGCCCGACCGCGGCCAACGCTGGTCTACGTACCATTGCTCGGCGATTGATCTGGCTGCGCGACTAGCGCCGAAGAGTATCGATTTGATCATCACGGATCCGCCGTATCCCGAAAAGTACGTCACGGTCTATGAAGACCTATCACAACTTGCCGCGCACGTTTTGAAGGATGGCGGGCTCTGTGTCGTGATGACTGGAAAGACGCATTTACCGACGTATCTCGCCGGCCTTGGGGCGCATCTGACGTACCACTGGGTTGTCCCGATCATCCTGACGCAGAACGCGCGCATCTTCGAACGCCGGGTGTTCACGCGATGGAAGCCATTATTGGTCTATGCCAATGGTACGTATCGCGGGCCGATGTTCCACGACGTCATCCATAGCGGCGACACGCCATCCGATCAAGAGATGCACCATTGGCAACAAGGCGAAATCTTGATGCGCCAGGTCGTCGAGCGGTTCATTCAACCGGCCTGGGTCGTCCTGGATCCGTTCATGGGTTCGGGAACCACAGGCGTCGCCACGTTGGCGCGCGACGGCGTGTTTATCGGCGCTGACATCGACGAGGAAACCACGGCCACGGCCCGGCGCCGGCTCGAGGCCGCCTCACAAGGAGCGGTCCATTGAGCTATCCGTACTACGACTGCGTCACCCGGGCGCACGCCGAGCTGACAGCCGAAGGCCAGATCAAACCGCGAGCGACGCAGGACGAAGTGGAGCAGGACAAAGGCCTGCTGACGCGCCGCGCTGCCTGGTACGTCTACAGCGAACGCGACCCGAGCCACGGCCTGCTCGCCAAGACGTCCGGCAACAACAGCCAGGGCTATTCGGTCGACTGGATCCTCGAGAACCGCGGCGGCGACGGCTGGGACATCGCGACCGATGACGGGACGCAGGCGCTGCCGCTGAACGGCGACGCGCACGGCCCGGACCCGGCGCGGATTCCGGACTGGCGCCAGCCGACTGCGGAGTTGGCGCACATCGGCACGACGCCCGAACCCGGCCCGACGCCGCCGCCGGAGGAAACCATCCTGGATCAGATTCTCGACACGCTCGATTCGATGGCGGCCGAACAGGCCAAGAACACCGCCGAGATCATGGCGCACGACGACGCGAATACGCAGCGCATCCTCGACACCATCGACAGCATCAAAACCCAGGTCGAGGAAAGCCTGCAGAAGGCGCTGGTGCTGATTCTCGCGAAGCGGCGCCGGAACCCGGACGAGCCCGTGCCATGAGGACCGGCCAAGTCCGCGCCGCGTACCTCGGCGCCGGCGTCTACGTGCGGTTCGAGCCGGGCCGGATGGTGCTCACGACGGAGAATGGCACCGCGGGCACGAACACGATCGTCTTCGAGCCCGACACCTGGCAACAGCTCCTGCACGTGGTGCAGCAGTACCACGACCAGGAATGGCCGTTTACCGAGCCATGAGCCCAGACGCGCGCTGGGGCGTGGCGATCCTGATCGTGCTGACGCTGGCCGCCTGGAGTCTGACGGTGATTCTGAGTTGGGCGATTCTGTGGCTTATCACATAGGCGTGACAGATCAGGTCATTCGGCTGGATTTGGGCGCGAGCGTGAACCGCCAGCCGCACGAAACCACGTACAGCCTGGTCGACCTGACGGAAGATCAGGTGCGCGATCTGGCCTCCGGGTACGTGCCGCGGGTCATTCGGGCCATGGCGCTCGGCGTCCTGGACTGGCAGGACGACGACGAACGCCGGGCGGCCCGGCCCGAACGAAAGAAACGAAAGAACTGAGATGGCGAGCCTCGTCGGCAACCGTCGGATTTCGAGGCACCTCGCCGAGCGCGGATTACTGCCGGCCCAGTGTCGGCTGGTGGAAGTGTCGATCGAACCGACTGGGGCCCTGGTCATTCGCTACGAAGTGTTCGTGCATTCCGATCAACTCGGCGCGCTCGCGGATGCGCTCAAGGCGGCCGCAGACGAGGGCACGGCCGACGACGAACGCAACCGCCTCGCGAACGAAGGACAGAAACCCAATGCTGAAGTGTGAAACCGACGGCGAACACATCACCGACCAGTTCCTCGAGAGCCCGGTCGAAGTCACGGCGCCCGGCGTCGTGTTCGAGCGCTGCATCTTCAAATCAAAAGACCCGCAACATACGCTCCTGACCACGGGCGAACGGACGCAGGTCCACGATTGCGACTTCATCGGCGACTACACGTATGGCGGACGGCGCGGGATTGCCGTCAACAGCCCGGGCGTCGTGATCACGAAGTCCCGATTCCGCGATCTGCACCACGCGCAGGACGCGCAATGTATCGCCGGCTGGGACAACAGCCGGGATCTGCTGGTCGAGGACTGCTTCGGCGAGGCGTCCGGCGAGAACGTCATTTTTGGCGGCGCCGATGCCCTGAGCCAGGACCGCCAGCCCGCCAACATCGTCATCCGCCGCTGCACCTGGACGAAGCCGACTTACTGGCAGAGCAAGCCGTCCGGCGCGACCGTCAAGAACTGTTTCGAGCTGAAGAACGCCAAGAACGTGCAGATTCTCGACTGCAACTTCGCGCAGAGCTGGATCGACGGGCAAACCGGGTTCTGCATCGTCCTCACCGTCAGGAACCAGGACGGCGGCAACCCGTGGGCTAGTGTCGAAGACGTCACCTTCCGCAAGTGCGTGACGCGCGACACCATCAGCGTCATCCAGATCCTCGGCGTGGACGACACGCACCCGTCCGGCGTCATGCGGAACATCGCGTTCGAGCGGTGCCGGTTCGAGTATCGGGACGGGAACGGCGTGCAGCTCGGGCACGGCGCCGAGGGCATCCGGTTCAATGACTGCAATTTCTGGAGCCCGAACAACGGCAAATGGCTGGCGTTCAACGGCCCGGACCGGCCGATTGTCGGCCTGCAGATCAGCGACTCGGACGCCAATGAAGGCGCCTACGGGATTCACGGCGACGATACCGCCGCCGGCCAGCCGACCCTCGACGTCTACGCGCCCGATGCCCAGTTCAGCAACGTCACCCTCTGGCGCACGCAGCCGAACAACTACCCGTACCCGGCCGGCATCCTGGTCGTGGGATAGCCGTGCGGGAACCGGGCCGCTGTCCGTACTGCGATGGCGACCTGCGCGATCATGTGCCCGAGTGTGACTGGGTGCTCATGAAGGACCAGCTCCTGACCGTCATCGAGTCGCTGGCCGTCACCGTCTGTGCGCTGCAGGAGCTGCACGAACGCACGGCCGCGCTCGAGGCGGGCCTGACCCTCCGTGCCGAGGACCGGCCAGCCTGAGATGCAGTACTGCGTGCAGCCCGGGTGTTCGGTGCTGGTGCGCAGGGGCCGCTGTCCGCAGCACAATCAGAAACTCTGGTATGCCCGGGCTCGGTGGTTCCGCCTCCGCCAACAGGTGCTCGTGTCCCAGGCGTATCAATGCGCGGCCTGTGGGCGCGTACAGGCACAGCTCGAGGTTGATCACATCGTCAAACACGATGGAGACCCGCATCGCTTCTGGGACCGTTTAAACCTGCAGGCGCTGTGTCCGACGTGTCATGTGGCCAAGTCCCAGCGTGGCGGGTAAGGTGAACACCCGACGTCAACAGCCATGCCACATGGGGGAGGGTAAATGTTGAGCTGGCGTGTCGTCCCAAAC
>Ga0209077_1000064_pt1 | contig 25090 bp, 20 predicted proteins | sample PPLLak1March2015_FD_187247 | JGI IMG/M metagenome (GOLD analysis project Ga0209077, IMG submission 187247) | Freshwater sediment microbial communities from Prairie Pothole Lake near Jamestown, North Dakota, USA - PPLs Lake P7 Core (1) Depth... | ecosystem: Environmental > Aquatic > Freshwater >... | reverse complement strand
GCAGGCGACCGTCATGGTCGAACATTGAATAACCGATCGCCAGCTCGTCCTTGCCGTCACCGTCGATGTCGTACGCGTAAGGGTAGTGCCCGGTTTTGCACTTGGCAGTCCACTGTAGTTCAAGCTTGTCGTCCAGCGCCCACAGCTGGTCATACCGCGTCTTGATCACTATGTCTTTCGGGTGACCGTTCCCGCGCAGATCGCAGAAAAACAGGCAGTCGCCGAGAATTCTCGATGTTTGACCCTGGTTGGAGGTTATCGTCGGCGTAGGAGCCCGAGTCAACGTCTTCCCGGTCGCCCCTTCAGCGACGATGATCTCGGAGTTCATGCAATAGACGACCTCGTTGGCACCGTCACCGTTCAGATCGTGGATCTGGAACCCGACGTCGTTCGTCAGGTGGTCTTTCCAGCCATCGGGGCTCCCGATTTGCCACAGTTTCTTGCCGTCGAACGTCATGGCGGTCAGGCAACTGAGCTCGCTCTTGCTGTCTTTGGGACCGTGGTGGACGACCTGGCCGATCAGCACGTCTATCACGCGGTCCCCGTCGAGATCACCGAAGCGGACGTTGCGGCCGACGCCGAAACCCTCGGTCTGAATCTTCTTCCAGACTGCCGGTTTCGGGTTGGCTGACTGAAGCGACCTCTCCTCCGTGAGCAGAGCAGTCCGGGCCAGGCGCACGCGGTCCGCTTCGGCACGTAATCCAGTCACTTTCACGGCAGCGAATCGGACCGGCCCGTCGGCCAGTAACCCGATCCTTCCCGACGGGTAGGTGGAATCCTCGGCGGAGAGCGAGACGCGGTTGTCCAGATCCGCCTGTATGCGGTTTCCGGCCAGGCGGACGGTGGCGGTCAGGTAGCCGTCAGGAGTCCACGAGAACCCGGTTTCAGCGAGCGTCGTTTCGTTCGGCTGGTGAAAACCCGTTTCGTGATTTACCCGGAGGAGGATGGCCTTCTGTCCTTCGATGCCGAAGAAGTAGTAGCAGCGGTCATTCTTGTACCGGAACAGGAGCCCCGTTCGGGCGCTCGCGTCACCCGGAGCGAAGCGGACCGACACCGAATAGTCGGCCCAAAGCTCGTCTCCCGCGACGACGATGGGATGGGTGTACGCCCGTCTGTTCCCCTGGCTTTGCACGAGGAGGTGTTTGCCGTTTTCGCTCCGCACCGACCAGGCTCTTTGCGACGCCGCATCCGAGCCAAAGGTAGAAACTTCCCAGCCGCCCTTCGGCGCCGCTTCCGGGAGATAGTGATACTCGGTGTGAGCGCCGACGACAGAGGACAGCGGCCCCCGTCTCAGGGTTGAAAAATCGTCCTCGAAGAGCACCTCGGTATCCTCCGAGGCGAACGACCCCAGGAGCAAGAGGCAGAAAAGGGCCACCAGGACTCGAGACATAGCGTTCCTCCTATTGCGTTCCTTTTGCGTCTCTCGCGTCTCTCGCGTGAAACACTTGCGCCTGTCTTTCAACTCTCGCGTCTTCACGCCACCCGGCACGTCTGGTGAGCCGCGAGTTGCCAATCGCCGCCCCGCCTGACCCAGACGTGCAGCATCAGCATGTTCGATTCAAATGCTCCGGTTGCAGCCATACCCTTCATGAAGACCTTGCAGTGGGCTGCAGCGGTGCTGTCTCCGTAGACTCGCACGGTGATCGACTTGTGGTCGACCGTCTCGTACTTGGTTCCCGCTTTCATCTTTTCGAGATACGCCTTCTTGTCATCGATCATCCCGTTCGAATGTCCGTAGATCAGGTCATCGGCCATGATCTTGCTGAGGGCGGCCACGTCTGATGCGATCACCGCCTTCGCCCAGGATTTTTCCGCATCGACGATGGTTTGCTCGTTCGGAACGGCCGCCTCGAGCGAATGTGCAAAAGGAACTGCGGCTGCTACTGCCAGAAATGCTCGACGTTTCATGATTTGTCTCCTTTACTCCCAATCAAACAGGTTGCCCCGATTCAGCAGGCCGTTAGGATCAAATGCCTGTTTTACCTTTTTCATATCGGCGACTCCCTGCGGACCGTACATGATCTCCAAGAAGTCTCGTTTCAGTTTTCCGATACCATGTTCAGCCGAAACCGTTCCCCCCAGGCGGACTGCGGCCTCCGCCCACGCCCGATAGAGCGAATGGCCGCGCTCGTACTCGTCCAGGCTGTTGGGTAGGATATTGACATGCAGGTGGTTATCGCCGATGTGGCCGAACACCACGCTTTCGAGCCCGGATTCGTCCAAACCGGTTTTGTACAGGTGCATCATGTCCCGCAGCGCCTCATCAGGAACAGCCAGGTCGGTCCCGAGCTTAGTCAGGGAGGGCGTCTTTTTCTTCCGTTCCCCGATTATCAGGTTGACTGACTCGGGAACGGCATGCCGGAACCGTTTCAGTCGATCCATCTCTTTCTCCCCTTCGGCGAACCATGTGCGCTCGGGGGTGCCCCCGCATTGTTCAATGAGGACGATCGTCTTGTCCAGCAGTCGATCGAGCGCTTCGCGCGATTCGGTGTGGAATTCCAGGTAGATAGCCGCACCGGCCTCGCCTGGGATTTCGCCCAGCTCCGCCAGATCGGCTGAAAGCGAGACGGCCTGGTTCTGCCGTTCACGAACCAGCTTCAGGCAGCCGCTACCGAAGAATTCGATGGCAGCGGCACCTTCTTCGCGCAGCAGGACGACCAGGTCGACGGCCAGCCTTTCATCCGGAAGAAAGACCAGCAGGGCCGCCTGGATGGCAGGAGCCCGCAGCAGGCGGAATTCGATTCGGGAGACAACGCCGAGCGTGCCTTCTGCCCCGATGAAAAGATCGAGCAAGTCCATGTCATCCCGGGCGTAGTATCCGGCGGCGTTCTTGATCGGGGGACCCGAGTAGCCCGGCAGTTCGCCCGTGATCGTTCTCCCGGTATCCGTGCCCAGGGCGAAGTGCCTGCCGTCGGCCTGCTGGACCGAGCGTTCGATCTCCAGTCGAGCGCCGTCAGGCAGAATCGCACTGAGACGGTTGACATAGCGGCGGGTAGAGCCATAGCGGAAGCTGCGTGCCCCGGACGCGTTGCAGGCGACCATGCCTCCAGCGGAAGCCGACGTCTCCGTGGGATCGGGAGGTAAGAACAACGCACCTGCCGTTTCGTCCCGAATCACCTCCCGCAACGCCGCGAGCGAAACGCCTGGCTCGACGACTACCGATGGTGAATCGCCCGGTCGGAAGTCAACGATTCTGTTGAGCCGGGACAGGTTCAGGATGTGACCGCCCTCCGGTACCGCACCGGCTGTTATGCCGGTTCGTGCGCCTTGAACCGTCACCGGCAGCCGCTGCCTTGCACAGTCGGCCAGGTGGTCCCTTATTTCCTGTTCGCTTTCTGGAAAGGAAATGGAGTCGGCAGTCCCGATCCGCCGGCTCTCGTCCCGCAAATACTCGGGGAACAGGCTATGAACATCTTTGATGAAAGCGGCCTGCGTCATTTCCGAGAAGCTAGCACGACTTGCCGGGGGGCGGCAACGAAGGCAAGACGAGGCCGCCCTTTTCGTAGTACTCTCGTGCGGTGTCAGCGTGGCATCTGCCGATCGTGTTCGTGGCTGCCGTTGCCGCCGGGATGATCAACTCGGTTGCCGGCGGCGGTACCCTGATTACCTTCCCGACCCTCGTCTGGCTTGGCCGGGATCCTATCCTGGCGAATGCAACCAACACCGTGGCTCTCTGGCCCGGCTCTTTGGCCGGAATGGTCGGCTTCTTCCCGCACCTGCGCGGGGGAGGCAAGTGGCTGGCGCTGCTGACCGGTCCGTCGATCCTCGGAGGGATCGTCGGCGCGGTGCTACTGCTGAAAACCCCGACCGAGACGTTTTCGTTTCTCGTACCGTACCTGATTCTCGGCGCCACGGTTCTCTTGGCACTGCAGGAGCCGCTCCAGAGGACCCTCCTCTCCGGGAGCACGCCGCATGACTCGAAGCTGTGGTGGGCCGGGGCCATTTTTTTCCAGTTCCTTGTCGCGGTTTACGGGGGTTACTTCGGTGCGGGGATCGGGATACTGATGCTGGCCGCCCTCGGACTCCTCCGTCTCACCGATATCTACCAGATGAACGGGTTGAAGAACTTCTTCGCACTCTGCATCAACGGGATTGCCGCCGCTTACTTCGCCTGGTCGGGTTCGGTTCACTGGCTGGATGCAGCCGTCATGGCGGCGGGGGCTATCGCCGGCGGCTATGGCGGCGCTACCCTGGCACAAAAAATGGGCCGAAAGGCGGTTCGTGGCATTGCGGTGGCAGTGGGTTTTGCAATGGCAATTTCGCTGTTGGTTCGAAGATAAAGCGCTGTCGTGGACAATATGGACAATGTGGACATCGTGGACAACAGATCAGCTTGCTTGTCCCTGCTGTCCACTCTGTTGTGGTCATAGTTTCAAACGAGGTGCAAGCATGTTCCGAATGTTACTAATCGCCATCGCTCTGTTGGCCCCTCTCGGCCAGACGGTAAACGGTCAGGGGCTTCCGAAAACGATCGTCTTCGATTCCTCGCGGGAGCTGTCGGAGACGAGAATTGCGCTTAAGGAAGTGCCGGGCCAAGTACCAAGCGACTGGGCGGGGTTCGAGGCATTGGTCCTCGAAATGCGGGCTTCGTCGCCCCAACGCTTTGACCTGCGGATCTATTCGGGTCAGGATGCCGCAGGGAAGCCACGTTACAGCCGAGTGCGCCTCCATCCATACCCGGATGTCTGGATTCGGGCCGCGATTCCCGTGGCATTGCTCGCCGAGGCGCCGAAGACGGGTCACGACATGGCCGCGGTAGGGAACCGGTCAAGGCTCGGATATTTCCTCGGGCTGTGGGGCCCGTTCGTTCCTTTGAACGCAGTCGATTCGATCGCATTTGTCATGGAGCAGCCGATCGGATCCCCCAAGCTTGAGATTCGCTCGATTGCACTCGCCAAGACGTCTCCGGGGGACGCCGTTCTCGAAGGGGCTCCGGTGATCGACAAATTCGGGCAATATGCTCATGGCGACTGGCCGGGAAAGGTTGCTTCGCTCGACCAACTCCAGGAATCGTGGCGTACAGAAGAAAAGAAGCTGTCCCCCGGTGATTTCGACTACTGCAGCTATGGCGGATACAAAAGTACGAAAGCAGAGGCGACCGGCTTCTTCCGGGTGCAGCAGATCGACGGCAAATGGTGGTTTGTCGATCCGGACGGTCACCTGTTTCTCTCCGTCGGCAGCGACGTCATCCAACCGTTCAACGCGACGAGGACTTCCGGTCGCGAGCATCTATTTGCCGAGCTGCCACCACCGAGCCCCAATGGCCCTCAGGGGCGCGAAGGGGACCGGGGAGCGTCCTTTTTCGCCTGGAATCTCGTCCGCCGCTTCGGCGACACGTGGACGACCCAGTGGATCGACTTGACCGTCCGGCGAATGGAGTCGTGGGGCCTCAACACGGTTGCGAACTGGAGTGATCAACGGCTATGGGACGCTCGTCGTAAGCCATACGTGATCCCGCTACGCGGTTGGCTGACCGAAATAGGTTATCTGGGTCTCCCTGACGTGTATTCGGAGGAGTTTGCCCGGGTTGCCGACGAGAGAGCCCGGCAGCAGTGTGCTCCGCGGAAAGACGACCCGTGGCTGCTTGGTTACTTCTTGGCCAACGAACCTCCATTTCCGCAGAAGGAACTCCAGACTGTCGAACTGATCCTCGCCGGAGCCGAAACGTCAACAAAGGCGGAATTGAAGAAGTGGCTGGCCGCGGGGGATACCGCGGAGCGCCGAAAGCAGTTCATCGACAAGGCTTTCGAGCGCTATATCGAGGTGACCAGCGCCGCTGTGCGCAAGTACGACCCCAACCACCTGAACCTCGGGATGCGCAGCGGTGGGTCTCCGACCGAGGCAGAGATCAAAGTGGCGAAGGCGTTTGACGTCTACAGCGTGAATATCTACAACTCCCAGGTATCGCCGGAGCGCATGAAGAGGATCTCGGACCTGACGGGCAAGCCGGTTGTGATCGGTGAATTCCACTTTGGCACCCCGGGGAGAGGCCTGGCTGCCAGCCTTGTCCAGGTTCGCGACCAAAAGGAACGCGGCGTCGCGTATCGGTATTACGTGGAACAGGCTTTCGCCATGCCGGAAATGATCGGAACGCACTGGTTCCAGTGGGCCGACCAGCCGGCCACCGGACGCTTCGACGGCGAAAACTACAACATCGGCCTGGTCGACGTGACTGATCGCCCGTACGCGGAAATGATCGAAGCGCTGAAAGCCACGCACGCGCGGTTGCTCAAAGTGCACAGGGGTGAGGTGCAAGCATTTTCGACGAAAGCAGCAGTGAAATAATTGCGGATTGCGGATTTCGGATTGCGGAATAAAGAAAGGGTCGTCAACCCGATTATTCAGATCGCCGGGATTAGGGATCTCGACGAAGCAATCATGCTGTGTGAGGCGGGAGCCACGCACCTGGGATTCCCGCTTCGCCTGGATTACCATCGGGAGGATCTACCTGAGGCGAGCGTTCGGGAACTGATTCGCCGGTTGCCCGGTGTTCGAAAGGTCCTGATCACCTATCTGGCTGATCCGGTCGCTATACTGGACTTGGCACGCTTTATCGGGGCGGACACGGTTCAGCTGCACGGGCGGATCACTTCCGAACAGCTGTCGGGGCTCCGGGTGCTCGCACCACAGCTTACGATCATCAGAAGCATCATCGTGGCCGGTTCTGATCCGGCCCCGCTTATGGAGGCCGCACGATCGGTCGCCCAGTTCGTAGACTTCTTCCTTACCGATACCTTGGATCCGGACACCGGCGCGTCAGGCGCGACCGGAAAGACGCATGACTGGGTGGTGAGCCGGGCTCTGGCCCGGGAGGCGGGTCAGCCGCTGATTCTCGCGGGTGGACTAAATCCGGCAAACGTGCGACGAGCCATTCTGGAAGTCGCGCCTGCCGGGGTCGATTCGCACACCGGTGTCGAAAGACCGGACGGCCGCAAGGACCGGGCTCTGGTCGAACGTTTCGTCCGGGAAGCGCGTAACGGGTTTCAGGAGCTCGAGGCGCGGAGCCAGCAAAAGGGCGCAAATGTTCCCACGCAAGAGACGCAAGAGACGCAAAAGAAACGCTAAAGGAACACCGCATTCTCTGCCTTCCCCTTGCGTTCCTCTTGCGTCCATAGCGGCTCTTGCGTGAGGACATTTGCGTCTCCTGCTCCCTCTCGCGTCCTCGGTTTGCAGACTGTGCAACTTTTTTCTCCCCGACCCGGTATCATCCAGTGAGCGCTGATGGATATTGAGCAGTTTTCGGACGAAGCACTGATGAAGCGGGTTTCCAACCGGGATCGGCAGGCGTTTCAGGTTCTTTATTGCCGGTACGAGGTCCGCATCTACAACTTCGTCCTGCGTTGTGCGGGATCCGCGCCGCTCGCGGAAGATCTTCTGCAGGAGACCTTTTGGCGGGTGTGGCAGGCGGCCGGTACCTTCCAGCCCCAAAAAGGCGAGTTTCGCACATGGCTCTACCGGGTTGCGCTGAATGTGGTCCGAACAGAACTGGTTCGCAAACGTCATCTGCTGGAGGTCTCCGACCAGGCGATCGTTGAAGGCGTTATTCCAGTTCCGGTCAGCGCCGACGATCCGGCCGAGAGCCTGCAACGCAAAGAGGAAGCTGATCTGGTGTCCCGTGCGCTGGGGGGCCTGTCGCCTGTGATGCGCGAGATCGTGGTTCTTCGCTGTGTCGGAGGAATGAAATTCAGCGAGATTGCCTCGGTCACGGGGGCGCCCGAAGGGACGTTGAAGGCGCGTTTTCACAGGGCCGTCGCCGAATTGCGGCGCCGGCTGTCGCCGGAGGAACAGTAAATGCGACACCTGCTTGACCGGGAACTGGTGACCTTGGTTTTCCGCGAGTTCCCGCCGGGCTCTGATCCGGAAGATGAAGCGATCTGGCGATTGCATCTGAACGCATGCCCCGATTGCACGGTGAAGTTCGAGGAACTGCAGCACGCCGTCTCAGTCCTCCAAGGGTCGCGATTCGAGCCCCCTCCGCCATTGGTATGGGCCCGGCTCCAGGCGCGAATCAGGACGACGTCTGTCTCATCACCCGTTGCGATCGATCTGTCCTGGATCCGAGTCGCCTTCGGGCACATTGGTGGAATTTTCCTGGCCCTTGCCCTGATCGCGGTGGCTGGATCCGCGCTGGAGTCCGCTTCTGTTTGGAAATCCATGGGTCTCTGGCCGGTCTGCAGGGAGCTAGGGGGGCGCGGGATTGCGGCGCTGTTTTTCTTCGGTACCGGCAGCCTTCTTGCACTGGCTCTTGCCCCGGTTCTCTGGTGGGAATCGAGGCGGTCGGGCAGGGGTTGATTTGAACGGCAGCACAACAACCGATCGCAGGAGATCGTTATGCAGAACAAAAAGCGATTGCTGAGACGAATGGCACTCATTGGTTTGGCAGTCATGCTCGTGTCTGGTGTCGTGTTCATTATAGCGACCGCGTCGCGTGAGGATGCTCTTCGCCGTCGAGCGGAGGAAGAACAGAGCCGGCGAGAGGAGCTGATCACGAAGTACCGCGCCTACTTGAACGAGACGGCAAAAAGAATCACTAGCCTGCCGGTCGATCCGAACCTCGTTGGGCAGGTACAGGCACGGTACTTTGATGAATACCAACAGGCGCGGCTGTACTTCTGGGCGATGGACAGCCGGGGAGAATTTCTGTTCGGCGTTCCGAGCGAGGCCTTTGCACGGCTTAATTCGGCCTACGACAAGTACAAGAAGGAAATCCAGGAGGAAGGGCGTTTCACCGACCGTCAGGACTTCATTCGACGACAGGTTCACGATCACCACAGCCTGGACCTCACCCGCTACGAGCGCGAAGCGTCGGGGAAGGGGCGCGAGCCACGCTGGTATCAGTGGGACGAGAACGAGGACCGTGTGGTGTTCTCCACTCCGTTTCAGAACGAACGCGGCGAGATGCTCGGCAATGTCTATTTGAAACTGACCCGCCTGAATACCCATGCCGGGTATGACTGGGATAGTTATGAACCCCCTATGGCGATTTCCGCTATTATCCTTGCAGGTTCGGTGCTGTTTCTCTGGTTCCTTCTGCCCACATGGGTCTACCTGGACGCCCATGCGCGTGGGATGCAAAATCCGGCACGCTGGTCAGCGCTCACCCTCGTCTCTTTCGTCTTCGGTCTGTGTGTTTACCTGATCCTTCGACCGGGAGACGGCTCGGTGCTTTGCGAGAAATGTGGCGCCAGCACGAGCGGCGGAAGTTTTTGCCCGTACTGCGGGACCCCGGTCCAGACGGAGTTCTGCGCGCAGTGCGGCTATCCGACCAAGTCCGAGTGGCGATACTGCCCGAATTGTCAGGCAAGTACCCGCCCTGCCTCGCCGCCCGGCGAAGGAGGCGACGTCCAGCCGGCCACTTCGGAGTAGCGACTGTAGGAACCTGCCCGGGCGAAAACTCGCCTGAGGAGGTACGAGACGTTTGAACACCCGGAGTGTAAGGCGTTCGGGTCGCCAAGCGGTACAGAACCGCAAACGGAGCGCTTTTCAGCGAAGTGCGCGGATTGTTTCCGTGAGCGACTGCCTTGGCTCGGAGCCGGGTGCATACGGTGACAATCCGCGCACTTCGCTGGAAGGCGCTCCGTTTGCGGTTCTGTACCGCTTGGCGACCCGAACGGACTACGACCTACGCGGCCCGCAATTTCGCCGCCGGTACAACCGGTGCGCTCCAAACCCTCGTTGGCCGGCTCATCCGCCTCTCGGGAATTTTTCCCCGCCTTGTTTTTGCCACCCTAACGCCTTACATGCATCTTTAGTGCGGTGAGAAGAAGCCCAACCGAGATTTGTGTCAGAGCGCCTGCTTACCATGCCTCTGGCACTGGGTTTGCTTCGTGAAAGGCAGAGTCCTTTCCACAAATCCACGGCGAATTGATCTCTCATCACCCGAGCGGTCTCAGTTGCCGGTTGGTTCTCTTCGGAGGCTGTATGTATTTGCGAATTCGACACAACATTGCGTATTCACGGCACGAATCACATACGGTTCGGTTCACTCACGTAGCCACTGGAACATTCGCAGAGAACAGGTTTTACTGCGGAGTCTGCGAAGTCGATGGCGAACGCTGCTGTTTTCGCGATACAGAAATTGCGGACTTCGAACTGGTGGATGAAGGACGTCCTGCCGACGACCACGATCATGTCAGGTGGCTGCACACGATTGTGGCCGAAATGCACCAGAAGGCCTAGAGGAACCTGCCGAAGCTCCGAACGCCCCGCGTGGCATAGTATGATGATCTTCGGATGCGACTGGCTGTTTACCTTCTCTTTGCCCTCGCTCTATTTGCGAGCGCATTCTCTGCCTCCTCAACGAGCTCGATTCACGGAAGGGTCGTAGCTCAACTCAAATCATCCCCGGTGACCGGGGCCTCGGTGCGACTTGTTTCGCGCAGCACCGGTCAGGCGCTTGAGACGCGGACCGATCCCTCGGGCGATTTTTCCTTTAGTGATCTCGCACCCGGAGAATACGTCATCCGTGTGGCCTCGGCCGGCTTCAAAGAAAGGGAAGTGAACATCCGGGTTTCCGAGGATAGGGTCGAGGTCCAGATCGAGCTTGAGCTCCTCGCCCCTGCTGAGTCGGTGAAAGTTGAGGCTTCATCGAGGCCGGCAGAGAGCGAAAAGACTGACGCCGGGGAAACCGTCCAAGCGCGCTTGCTTGATCTGGCGCCGCTGAAGGGAGACAACTTTCAGGCGCTTCTCCCGCTCGTCCCCGGTGTGGTTCGGGGGATCGACGGACGGATCAGTTTCAAGGGCGCACAGCCGACCCAGAGCGGACTGCTGGTGGGAACCGTCGATGCCACCGACGTCGCGACCGGCAACTTCGGATACGAACTGCCTATCGACGCGATCGAGTACGTGGATGTCCTGCCGAATCCCTACTCGGCGGAATTCGGACGCTTCTCATCCGGCGTGGCGAGGGTCGAAACACGTAAAGGCGATAACCGGTGGCGCTACGCTATAAACAATTTCGTTCCGCGGCCGAAATGGCGGAACGGTCACCTGATGGGAATCGGTGGGTTCACTCCTCGTCTGACTGTCCGGGGGCCGCTGGTCAAAGACCGCGTTTACTTGGCTCAAAGCGTGCGCTACATGAATATCAAGACCCGGGTGCGTGCGCTTCCCGATCTTAAGAACGACAGCCGGCTCGAATCCTTCGAGAGCTTCACCCGGCTGGATGCCAACCTCTCCGACAGGCAGTCGCTTACAACCACAATCGCGATTTTCCCCCGTAAGCTCGACTACGTGAACCTCAATACGTTCAACCCGCAGCCCGTATCCCCCAACTTCCACCAGCGCGGGCACGCATTCGTGGTCTCCCTGAGTTCGGTGCTGTCAGCCAGGATGACGCTCGACAGTGTGGCCGGTTTCAGAGACTTCGATGTGGACATTTTCGGCCAGGGAAACGAGCCGATGCAGCTTTTTCCCGAGCAGAACCGGGGGAATTTCTTCAACCGGCAGGCGAGGCGAACCAAAAGTGTCCAGTGGGCGGAAGGGTTAACTACCCTCCTGCAGGGGCCCGGCGGATCTCACCTCGTGAAAGTGGGGGTGGATCTCCTTCATGCCAGGTTTGACGGAACGAGTGAAAGCAGCCCGGTCGAGGTGCTCGGGATAGACGGCCTCCCGAACGGCCGCATTGACTTCTCCGGTCCCTCGTCACAGGAAGTCCGAAACACCGATACCGCTTTTTTTGCCCAGGACCGGTGGCGCCTGAACGATCGACTCCTCCTGGACATGGGGTTCAGGCTCGACCGGGATGGCGTTCTTTCGGAAATAAACGCGTCTCCCCGCCTGGGCTTTGCTCTCGGTGTTCTGCGGGATGGGAAGGGTATTCTGCGGGGAGGCGCGGGCTACTTTTTCGGACGGACGCCACTGAACGTTGCCGCCTTCCCATCATACGAAAAACAGGCGGTCACCTATTTCAGCGGACCCGCGGCGGGACGCACGGTCCAGTTCCATCATATCGCGGGCCAGGAGCTTCACAGCCCCTTTGGCGCGATCTGGAACATCGAGTACAACCACCGGCTGACCAATACCCTGATAATCAAGGTCAACCATTTTCGTCGAAGCGGCCACCGCGAACTGATCGTGGATCCCTTCGAGAGCGGAGAAGTTGGCGCCCTGATCCTCAACAGCCGCGGCCGGTCGCGCTATCGCGAGACTGAGCTCAGCTTCAGATACTACCGGGACGAAGATCACAACTTGACGTGGTCCTACGTACGATCCCGTTCGGAAGCGGATCTCAATGCATTTGACCAGTTCTTCGGAAATTTCCGTAATCCGATCATCCGGCCAAATGAGTACTCACTGGCGCCGGTTGACGTGCCCAATCGTCTCATCTGGCGTGGCCTCATGCTGGCGCCGTTCGGGTTGCTCCTCGCTCCGGTTCTTGAGATTCGGGACGGGTTCCCGTACTCACTGGTTGATGAGAATCTCAATTTTGTCGGCCCAAGGAACCGGGGTGGCCGGTTCCCGAGGCTGACAACGCTGGACCTGGGCATCACCAAACCGGTCAAAGTGAGGAAGTGGACGGCTCGGGTGGGGTTTCGGATCTACAACCTGTTCAACAATTTCAATCCCCGGGATGTGCAGAATAACGTCGATTCCCCGAATTTCGGCACTTTCTACTACCCGATTCACCGGTCTTGGGGCGGAACCGTAGAGTTTGAGCCGTGAGCACTCAACGTCAGATCGACTCTTCGGACCTCAAACCGAAAACCAATCCCGGGTTCGTACAGAATTGACCGACGCCGAGGCAGACTGACTGCGCCAATCCTGCAGAGATCGAGACCGGTGCCCTACAGGACTCTCACGCGATTAACGAGGGTCCCGATTGGTTCGATGGTTATTTGAATTTCGTCGTCTTCGCGCAGGCTGAAATCGTTCGGCGGGACAATTCCGGTGCCGGTCAACAGGAAGCAACCTGCGGGGAAGTTGTTGTGACGGAAAAGATAGTCGGCCAGCTCCTCCGGCGACCGCTTCATGGCGCCCAGGCTGGTTGTTCCCTCGAACACGGTCTTGGCTTGCCTGAAAATGGCAAGAGATATCAGTGTCGAAGGATCCAGTGAATCCCCGATCAGCAGTCCGGGACCGAGAGCGCAACAGGCATCGTAGATCTTTGCCTGGGGCAGGTACAACGGGTTCTCTCCCTCGATGTCGCGAGCGCTCATGTCATTGCCGATTGTGTACCCAAACACGCGGCCGGCGGTGTTGATGGCGAGAGCCAGCTCGGGCTCTGGTACGCTCCATTTGGAATCGCCTCGAATTCCGACTTTTCGGCCGTGGCCGACAGTGCGCGCGGGCGTCGCCTTGAAGAAGAGTTCCGGACGGGGTGCTTCGTAGACTCTGTCGTAGAAACTCGCGCCTCCGGCCGACTTGGATTCCTCCACGCGAGCTGTCCGGCTCCGGGTGTAGGTCACCCCCGCGGCCCACACTTCCTGCGTAACGATCGGTGCAAGAAGGTCTGCCGTATCGAATGCGATCGGCCGCCCGGCGCGTTCCAGCAGCTGGTGCAACAGGCCAACCACGTTCGTCTCCTGGAACAACCAGTTCCAGTCGAAACCGGGCAGAAGGCGGTGCCCACCTCCGTCCTGGGCCACTATTCCGCGGCTGGTTCGAAAGACCTTCATCGTGCAGTTCTCGCCTTCGTCTTAGGTGATCCGACGGATCCGTCCGATCGGTCCGATCCGTCGGATGCTAGCTTTTCGCGGCCGGCCTCCAGCACTTCCACTATTCGATCGACGTCGAAGATACAGCCTCCCCAGGTTCCGCCCCCCACCTCTTGGAGCGCGGCCCACAGCCTGGTATCGTCAGGCAGGTCCGTTCTCGGGCGCAAGTCACTTCGGAACGACCGGCCGGCGAGCAGGAGATCACCGGAGTCCGAACTCAGCCCTGAAGCGGCCGAGCCTTCTTCTCCGACGAGGTTCAGGCTCCCGGTTAGTCTGCGGGTGTCAATCTCGATGCGGAGCAGGTCTCCGGTTCGCAGTTTCCCGATCGGTCCTCCAGCCAGAGCCTCCGGTCCGACATGACCGATGCAGGCCCCGGCGCTCACGCCGCTGAAGCGGGCATCGGTGATCACTGCGATATGGCGTCCGAACGAGAGGTGTCGGAGGGCGGACGTGATCTGGAAGATTTCCTCCATGCCGCTGCCCTTGGGGCCGGCGCAGATGAGAACGAGGATGTCACCAGCCCGAACCCCCCCCGTCTTGACCGCACGCATGGCCTCCGGCTCGGTTGTAAAGACTCTGGCCGTGCCTGTCTTTCGAAAAATGCCGTCCGCGTCAATGACGGAAGGGTCAATGGCTGCAGTCTTGACGACGGCGCCTTCGGGGGCGATGTTACCGGTCGGGAAGGCGACCGTGCTGGTCAAACCTCTCTGCGCGGCTCGCGCGGGAGGCATGATCACATCGTCCGGGTCCACCCCGTCCCGCTCGTGCAGAAGCGACCGCAATCGTTGCCTTCGATCTGACGACGCCCAGCAATCGAGCACCTCCCCGAGCGGCTCACCGACAGCGGTTAGCGCCTGAAGCTGGAGCAGGCCGAGATCGCGCAGATGCAGCATCACCTCCGGTACTCCGCCGGCCAGAAATACCCTGACCGTCGGATGTCCGACCGGGCCGTTAGGAAGAACGTCGACCAGGCGAGGCACCTTGCGGTTGACGTCTATCCAGTCCGCCACCCCGGGACGGGGCAGTCGGGCACAGTAAGCAATTGCCGGGATATGAAGCAAAAGATTCGTCGATCCTCCGAACGCCGCGTGAACTACCATTGCGTTGTGCAGCGAGGCCTGGGTCAAGACGTCCTTGGTCGAAAGCCCGAGCTCCGCAAGGTGAACCACGGCATCGGCGGAGCGTCTGGCCATATCCTTCCAGACAGGCTGCCCAGAAGGAGATAGCGCGGAGTGTGGCAGGGCAAGGCCGAGGGCTTCGGCAACAACCTGGCTGGTGGCGGCAGTCCCAAGGAATTGGCAGCCGCCGCCCGGAGACCCGCACGCCCGGCAGCCCATCTCCTGGGCATACGCGAGTGTGATTTCTCCGTGGGCAAATCTTGCCCCGATTGACTGGATCTTGCCCAGATCTTCGGCGCCGGTCGCCGGAAGGGTGACGCCTCCAGGCATCAGCAGGCAGGGCAAGTCGCGCATGGAGGCCAACGCCATCATCATGGCGGGGAGTCCCTTGTCGCAGGTCGCGGCGCCGAGGACCGCGTGTCGCGTCGGGAGGCTCCGGATCAGCCGGCGCAGCACCGTTGCCGCATCATTCCGGTACGCCAGGCTGTCCATCATTCCGGGCGTGCCCTGGGTCCTTCCATCGCAGGGATCCGAACAAAAGCCGGCAAACGGAATGCAGCCTCGGTTTTTGAGCTCAACGGCCGCTTCTTCCATCAACAACCCGATTTCCCAGTGGCCGGTGTGAAACCCGAGAGCGACCGGACTCCCGTCAGGGCGTCGGAGGCCGCCTTGGGTTCCGAGAATCAGGACCTGCTTTCCGCCAAGCAGTGCCGGATCCCATCCCATTCCGACGTTCTGCGTCCAGCCGAAAACGTCCCCACTCGGCGCCTCGCGCAGAAATTCTTCGGTAAGCGGGAGTGTGCCGGATGGCCCGGTCGCCGAAGTGTGGAGGGAGTAAATCAGTTCGGGACTCTCGACGAGTATGGCACGTGCTTTTTCAGAAATCGGCATCATTGCTCCGTGAAAGGCCGCTGAAGTATAGCGTAGTGCATGTGCGGGGATTTTGAAACTGGCGCAAGCGAGGATAAACTCTGCGCATCTATGAGCGCAAACCCTGGCTTTCATCAAGAAGAGCGTCACAGCCGATTCATCGAAATATTCCGCACCACCCCAGCGAGGACCGTTTGCCCGAACTTCTACGTCCTCTCCCACGCGAACGGCTGCTCCTTCGAACCTCGGTGCCGATACTGCTACTTGAGATCGACCTTCTGGTATTTGCCACAGCCGCGCGTCTACGGGAATTCCCAGAAGATGATGCGTGAGATCCTCGCCTGGATTGCCAGGGACCGACTGGAATCCTATGTATTGAACACAGGCAACCTCTCAGACAGTCTCTGTTTTGAGGGAATTCGGCCGATCGTAAAGGACCTGGTCGAGCTGTTCCGGACAGAAGCCGAACGCAAGGCTCGACCGCATTCGGTCCTTCTCGTGACCAAGGGCGGAATCAGCGAGTGCCAATCGCTGTTGGAGATTCAGCCGACAGCCAACGCGATCGTTTCCTTTTCGGTCAATGATTGTCGGGCCGCGCGGGACTTCGAGCCAGGAGCTCCGGCGGTAGACGATCGGTTTGCCGCCGCGTCCGCCCTCAAGAATGCCGGCTGGCGGATTCGGATGAGAATCGACCCGATTCTTCGTGGCTATGACTATTCCACAGCAGCCCAGAGAGTGGCGGATCTGCGTCCGGAGAGGGTGACGCTCGGCTGTCTGCGCTCGGAAAAGGGTCTGCTGAAGTTTCTGCCACCCGACTTACGTAGCGGCTTGGAGCCGTGTGACGAAACGGGCGCGCTGGCCCGCTACCCACTCGCTGAGCGAGTCGGTCTCTATCGGCCAATCGTAGATCGACTCCGCGAGATCTGTCCGGTAGGGCTGTGTGAAGAGACCTTGGACGTTTGGCAGAAGACACTGCCTGATCAGATTCAGCGGCCAACCTGCAACTGCGCCCTGTAGGATGGGGAGCGCTTGGGACACGGAAGGAACCAACCCAGACGATTAAGGCCGGGTCATGTCCCGTTCGAACCGTGAGACAGGCGCCCGCTCACCATCAACCGCGCTGCTTTGAACGAAGCACCAAAGCCACGATGAGCAACAACACGAGCCCCGCGACTACGATCCACTGCCAAGTTTCCATCACCATATCGGTTCTCTCCTGACGTCCAGGGCCCCCCAGCCACTTATGCAGATTGGACTGTCAACAGCGGCGATGCTAGCACGGGAGAATCGTTCCGACAAGGCGCTTTGTGAGAGATTCACCGGCTGGCACTGACCGACTGACCTGACCTGCTGCTACACTGCCGACTGCGCACTGGTTTCAATCTCTCTTTCGGCCGGGAGGAGGGAAGTGCGCAGCCAGCTGCGATTCCACATCAGTTCCCTTGCTGTCAAAATGCTCGAGGATAGCCTCGGGGATCGTCTCGTACTCGGACTGCGGGTACACACCGTAACCTTGTTCTCCACGTACCAGCCAGAAATCTCCCCAGTCGGCAAGATGAAAAGAAAAGGCCAGGAACTTGTAGCCGAAAACGTCGGCGGTGCCTTCGAACGTCACCTCAGCGTCGGGAAGATGAGCTGCTTTCCGAAGGTATCCGCGGGCCTCGGCTTGCAGCCCAGCTTTGTCCACTTGCCCTCTCTTCTTGATTCCCATACCACGTCCGTACGAAACCATCGTAAACCGGGTAGCCGAGGAGTTCACGCCGCCGCACTCGGTTTGTGCGAACCGCTTTGCTAGACTCTAGTCAGGCATTCCGGGCGAGCGCAACACGCCTGCCCTTATCTCATCGGAAGGAGTTTTACCTATGATGAACCACGGAAAGCGGGGGGCCAAACACCCCGAGGCCACCGGTCGCAAGACCGAGGAAAAGTACCGCAATCGATCTGCAGTTCAGGAATGGGAGGAGGCGAGCCCTGACGATCTCGAAAGCAACACCACAAATCCCGAGGTGGATGAGGACCGCGGGGATGAGAGCCCCGATGATTTCGAGGAGCTGATCAGGGAGGAAGGCCGTTAAGCAACTGCCCACTGCCCACTGCCCACTTCCCGCTGCGCACTTCCTACTGGCCTTTGGGCAGTGAGTAGTGCGCAGTGGGCAGTCGTCTTTCTTAACTGGGCTGAAACAGGCTCAGGATCTCGGCCGCCGGTTTCGCCTGGTCGGAAACGCTGGTCTGAAGACCGCGGACTGCCGTCTCATAGGTCATAGGCGGCTCCGGGTTGCGGTAGAAGACACCGGTGTATAGCTGGACTCCGTACTCCTGAGCGAGAGCCATAGCCCGCAAGCGATCGCCCCGGTCATGACCAAGGTCCTTCAGCTTCTGCATTTTCTGCTTTTGAGCCGACAGTTGCTGCTCTTCTTCACCGTACGTCACACAAGGCGACTGGACATTGATGAAAGCGAATCCCGGGTAACGAATCCCTTCCTCGATGATTTCCGCAAGTCCTGCCATATCGGCCGGAGTTCCCTGCGCTACGTAGCCGGCACCGTAACCGAGAACATACATCAGTGGATTGACCGGGTCTTCCAGGCTTCCGTGAGCGGTCGAAGCGGTTTTCAAACCGCGTGGCGACGTCGGGGATAGCTGTCCCTTGGTGAGCCCATAAATCTGGTTATCCATCAGGATGTAAGTCAGGTCGACGTTTCTTCGGATGGCGTGTGGGACGTGTCCGCCTCCGATCGAGAACCCGTCCCCGTCTCCGCCGGCAACCAGGACCAGCAACTCCGGATGTGCCAGTTTTATGCCCTGCGCGATGGGTAGTGCGCGGCCGTGCACGCTGTTGAACCCGTAGGCGGTCGTGTAACCGGGAATACGGCTCGAGCAGCCAATGCCGGAAACGAATGCGATCTCATGGGGCGGGCGACCAATATTCGCCAGCGCTCGATAGATTGCAGAGACCACGCCGAAATCGCCGCAACCTGGACACCAGATCGGCTTCAGTTCGCTTTTGTAATCTTTTGCCTGGTATTCCTGGATCGGCCGGGCGGTTGTTGTCTCGCTCATGTCTTACCTCGTATGTAACTGTATTGCGCTGTATTGCGTCAGCCTAGCTGCGGTTCCGGCTCGGGCATGCGCCCGCTTTCCAGCCTCACTTTCAATCGTCTCAGACGGGCGAGGACCTCTTCTGGAAGAATCGGGTTTGATCCGCTCTTGGCCATCGACTGAACTCCGGGTGGGACGTTCACAAACATCCGCAGCAACCGATACAGCTGTCCCTGGTGCGACTGTTCAATCACGAGCCCCGCCTTGACCGATGCGAAAAACTCGTTGTAGATCTCTTCGGGTATCGGATAGAGCAGTTTCGGCACCATCAGCTTGACCCGCATCCCTTTTTTTCGGGCGAGCTGGAGGGCTTCGATGGCCATGCCAGCCACGCTACCCCAGCTGATCATTGCAACCGGAGCCGCTTGGTCTCCTTCGATAAAGAACAGGTCGCGGCGCGACTTCAGGGGGAGCAGCTTCCGGATTCGCTTTTCATTCATCTGGGCATGTATTTCACCCTTGGCTGTTGGGGCGCCCCTCTCATTGTGTTCGATGCCCGACGCCAGGTAATTTCCCCCCGGCATCCCGGGATGGCTTATCGGGCTTATCCCCGAATCAGTGATGCGGAAACGCACGTAGCTCTGGAGCTCGGATTCGTTTGGGAGTTGGCGGCTGACGATCTTGAAGCGGGAGGTGTCGATCGCCGGGACCGTCTCTTTCCTTTGCGCAATCTCCTGATCCGAGAGAATGATGACGGGCGTCTGGTACTGTTCGGCGATATTGAAGGCCTCGACGGTCACTCCGAAAACATCGTGCACATCGGTGGGCGCCAGAACCGGTCTGGCCGCGTCCCCGTGCGCCGAGAAAACGGCCTGGAACAGGTCGGATTGTTCGCTCTTGGTCGGCATTCCCGTCGAAGGCCCACCGCGTTGAACGTTGACACAGACCAGCGGAAGCTCGGCAATGGTCGCGAGCCCGAGGATCTCGGTTTTCAACGACATTCCAGGACCCGAAGTCGCCGTCATGGCTTTCTTTCCGGCAAAAGAGGCGCCCACCACCGAGCCGATGCCGGCGATCTCGTCCTCGGCCTGCAGCACTGTCCCCCCGTATTTCGGCAGCTCCCGTGCGAGAAACTGCATAATCTCGGATGAGGGAGTGATCGGGTAGCCACCGAAGAACCTGCAGCCTGAAAAAATGGCGGCCGCCGCACACATCTCGTTTCCGTCGACGAGAAGGTTCTTTTCGCCCGACGGTTTTGACGGCGCCATGACCATATCGAGCTGCAGAGGGTTCTTTTCGGCGAAATCCAGCCCTGCCGCGAAGGCGCGCTCGTTCCCCTGAAGAACCTGCTCGCCCTTCTTTGCAAACTTCTTGCGGATGCCGCCGAGGATGCCTTCGCGGGCCAGACCGAACCACCCGGACAGCAGGCCGAGAACGACTATGTTCTTCGCCTTGTCGGTTCCGGCATGCTGTCGGGCCATGTCCTGAATGGGCACCGCCAGGGCGACCGCAGGGGTCACTTCGGTCAACGGCAGCTGATCAGGAGCAACTTTTGTCTTGCTGTCGTAGATGACCACTGTTCGTCCGTCGACCGGGAGCTCGCCGCCGAATCGGAGAAAATCATCCCAGTTGAGAGCTACCGCAACATCCAACGTCCCACCGGGGTTCAGGACCCGGTCGGTGGAAACACGCAGCCGGCAAGATGATTCGCCGCCACGGATCTGCGAGCCGAAGCTCTTCGTCAAAACAGCGTGATAGCCTTCGATGGCCATTGCCGTCATCAAAGATTCGCCGGCTGCCACGATGCCGTCGCCTCCGGCTCCTGCCATTCCTATGATCAAGTCGTTTCGCATAGTGTCCGATTCGTCCTGGCCCGTATGTAGGCTTGATGTGATCGAGCGTGCCATGTTACACGTTCAACGCGTTTTAGTTCAAAAAGCAAATTGGGAGTTGTGCGAAGATAGCCATAAGGGAGGGTTGGATGGCGAGGTCACTTTCGTACATCTGTTCTCTTGTGGTCGGGCTGTCGTTTTTCTCCGGATTCGCACAAAACCAAAGCGTCGAGCAGCGGGTCGAATCGATTCTTGGGCAAATGACCGCCGGTGAAAAGCTGGACTACATCGGCGGGATCGGGTTTGCGATTCGAGCGATACCCCGTTTGGGGCTTCCAGAAATCCTCATGTCGGATGGACCGGTCGGAGTCCGTAATTACGGGCCCGCGACCTCCTATCCGGCCGGTATTGCCCTCACTGCAACCTGGAACACCGATCTCGCCGGCCGCATGGGGTTATCTCTCGGACGCGACGCGCGAGCGCGGGGTGTCCACATACTCCTAGGTCCGGGGCTGAACATCTATCGGTCGCCTCTATGTGGGCGGAATTTCGAATATCTTGGCGAGGATCCACTTCTGGCCTCGCGCATGGTCGTTCCGCTGGTTCGCGGAATTCAAGAGCAGGGTGTCCTGGCGACGTTGAAGCACTACGCGTGTAACAACCAGGAGTATGATCGGCATTCCGTAAGCTCCGATCTGAACGAACGCACCCTCCGTGAAATCTACCTGCCGGCTTTCCAGGCCGGTGTTGTGGAGGGTCACGCCGGTTGTGTGATGAGCGCTTACAATCCGGTCAATGGTACGCACTGCACCGAGAACGAGTTCCTCAATAACACGATTCTCAAGGGTGAATGGGGATTCGACGGAATCCTGATGTCGGACTGGGGGGCCACCTACGACGGGATTGCCGCCGCGAACGGCGGCCTCGACCTCGAGATGCCGACCGGGGCTCACCTGAACTCCAGCCTCCTGGCCGCTATCCAGGCAGGCCTGGTGCCGCAGGCCGCCATTGATGATAAGGTTCGACGGATCCTCCGCAAGATCCTCCAAATGGGCTTTCCTGACCGCCCGCAGCTCGACTCGTCCATACCGCTGGCTGATCCTTCATCTAACCAGACGGCGCTGGAGATTGCGCGTGAGAGCGTGGTTCTTCTGAAGAACGAGGGCCCGATTCTTCCCCTTGCCCGAGACCAAGGGAAATCGATTCTTGTGATCGGGGACAACGCTCACCCCGGCGTGCCGGCAGGGGGAGGCAGTTCGTACACGGCCCCGATCCAGCCGATCAGTGTAACTGAAGGGCTGGAGGCAGTCGCCGGTCCGAACTTCTCGATCACCCATCTGCCGACCCCATATCTCCCATACATCCGCTTTGAGACCACCGACCAAACCGGCTCCGTCCAGCCCGGTTTCAGCGCCGCGTACTTCGCCAATCGAAGCCTCTTCGGGGTGCCCACCATCCGACGGGTCGACACGGAAATCGCCTTTGACTGGGAAAATGGTTCACCCCACCCTTCGCTTCCAGCCGACGGCTTCTCCGTGAGGTGGGAGAGCCGGCTCAAGGTCGATCAGAGCGGGGTGATTCGGTTCGAGACTCGTTCGGACGATGGTATCCGCGTCTACCTTGATGGTGTCGTGGTCCTGGACGACTGGTCTGATCATTCTGCCCGTCCGATCGTATGGAATGTCCAGGTTTCGGCCGGAGAGGTCTACGAGCTCACGGTTGAATATTACGAAAACACCGGTCGAGCGTCGGTGGAGCTTTCAGCGCGCGTGAATCCCAACCAGGGCGCTCTGCTCGAGTATCTGGATGAACACGGAAGCGCCAAGCCGGGGTTGCTCGGCGAGTACTTCAACAATACGCAATTGTCGGGAACACCAGCCTTCACCCGGGTTGACGACGAGGTGAATTTCGAGTGGGGGGCGGCCTCCCCGGTCCCCGGGCTGAGCGCCGAAGGCTTCTCCGTCCGATGGTCGGGGCGCATCCGTTTCAGCCAGTCGGGGAAGTATCAATTCACCACTCGCTCGGACGACGGAATCCGGCTGTACCTGGATGGCCGCCTCTTGATCCACGATTGGTCGGACCATGCCGCTCGATCCACCGGTGCCGTTGTCTCCGTAGAAGCGGATCGAAACTACTCACTGGTGATCGAGTATTACGAAGGCACCGGTGACGCCGTAGCTCAATTCAGCTGGTGGCCCGTTTTCATGTCCGAGGTCGTCAGGACTGCGGACATTGCGCTCATTTGTGCCGGTTTCGATTCTGAATCAGAAGGCGAGGGATTCGATCGGACATTCTTCCTGCCGGGCGGCGAGGCGGCTATGATTTCCGAAGTGGCAGCTGCCAATCCGAACACGGTTGTCGTTCTGTTTGGCGGTGGTGCGATGGATATGCAGGGATGGCTGGGGGCGGTTGACGCTGTTCTTCACGCCTGGTATCCCGGACAGAACGGGGGCAGGGCCATAGCCGAAGTGCTTTTCGGAGAGGTCAATCCGTCGGGCAAACTGCCCGTTACGTTCGAAAGGCAGTGGGAAGAGAATCCCGTTTATCCGCACTACCATGCCCCCGCTGGCGGGGCGACTCGTTACGAGGAGGGAGTTTTCGTCGGCTATCGCGGATTTGACCGCGCGGGCCTCGAGCCTCTGTTCCCGTTCGGATTCGGTCTGTCATACACCAGTTTTGAGTACTCGGACCTCGAGATCGCTCCCGGCAACTCCCTGAGCGGCACTCGGTTGCAGGTCTCCTTCTCGGTTAAGAACACCGGGACACGAGCCGGAGCTGAGGTTACGCAGATCTACGTCGAGCCACCCGAGAGCCCCGTCGAGCGCCCGGTTCTTGAACTGAAAGGTTTTGAGAAGGTCTTTCTCCAGCCCGGAGGAACCCGGCGCGTGACCGTTCAGCTCAACCAGCGCTCGCTTTCTTACTTTGACACGGCGGCTGCCGGGTGGAAAACGGTGGCTGGCGTCTACGGATTGGCGGTCGGTGCTTCCTCCCGCGATGTGAGGCTCCGCGGCCAGTTCCGCTTTACGCCCCCAAACCGGGTCAGGCAGGTGCGCCGGTCGAGTCTGCGGTGACCCCGCTGAACCAGGCCAGCCAAGGAGCTTTGCTTCGAGTGTGCTTCGTGGTAACCTCCTGGTTTTTCCTGGACTCGAAGTCTGGAAAGGGCAATCCACCCGATGAACAAGCTGAAATTGGGGCTTCCGAAAGGCAGTCTGCAGGAATCGACCCTGCGCCTCTTCGCAAAAGCGGGCTATCAGATCACGGTTTCAAGCCGCTCCTACATGCCCGCCATAAATGACTCGGAGATCGAGTGCCTGATGTTCCGCGCACAGGAGATCGCGCGTTATGTCGAACGGGGCGTCCTCGATTGCGGCCTGACCGGCAAAGACTGGATCATGGAGAACGACGCGGACGTGAAGGAGATCGAAGACCTCATGTACAGCAAGGCGACGGCCCAAGCTTACCGCTGGGTGGTTGCCGTCCCCGAGAACTCGGAGATCCGCACGGTCAAGGATCTGCAGGGCAAACGGATCGCCACCGAGTTGGTCAGCGCGACCCGTCGCTATCTCGCGCGACACGGCGTTTCGGCCGAGGTCGAGTACTCCTGGGGTGCGACCGAGATCAAGGCGCCGCAGCTCGTTGATGCCATCGTTGAGGGAACCGAGACCGGTTCCTCACTTCGCGCGCACAACCTCCGGATAGTCGATACCGTAGTCGAATCCACGACCAAGCTCATCGCTAACCGAGCCGCGTGGGAAGAACGGTGGAAGCGCGAAAAGATCGAGGTTCTGGCGATGCTGCTGAAAGGCGCGCTGGAGGCGGAGTCGAAGGTCGGTCTGAAGATGAATGCCCCAAAGGACCGACTGAAGGAAGTGACCAGCCTGTTACCTGCCCTCCATGCCCCGACCATCTCGAATCAGACCGATTGTGAGTGGGTCGCGATCGAGGTTGTAATCGACGAAGAAGTTGTGCGAGACATCATCCCCCGGTTGCGCAGAGCGGGTGCCCAGGGCATCATAGAATACCCGCTGAACAAGGTGATCTACTGACACGGGGCCGCCTTCTCTGCATGAACGGTGAGGAAGAGGTAGAATAGGGTGCAAATCTGCCTCGCCTAACCGGAGGAGAATAAGAATGGCGGTTTTATACGAATCGAAAAGCAAGGCACCCAATCCGGATGCCCGGAAAACTGATTTTCTCTACCAGGCTGCCTGCGCGATCCAGCCCTATATCGAAGAGGCTGCCTGCGGTACTTACATCGTCTGCGTCCGTTTTGCCGGCGCTGAGGGCTCGGACGGTGTGATTCATTGCTCTTGCCATGCGGACGAGGAGCAGGCTCGCAAGGCTTTGACGAATGTCGAGCCGCCTCCCAATCAGCGCCTTTTCGACTACATGTTTGGAACGCGTGAGGACTTTATCGACGCTCTCACGTGGCCGGCGTAAAGAACGGGTCGAGGGGGTGACGGGTTGCGCGAAACGGTGCTCATCACCGGGGCATCCGCCGGAATCGGGCTCGAGCTCGCACGGTTGTTTGCTGCGGATGGTTCGGATGTGGTCATTGTCGCGCGCCGGGTCGACC
>Ga0209077_1000063_pt1 | contig 25121 bp, 20 predicted proteins | sample PPLLak1March2015_FD_187247 | JGI IMG/M metagenome (GOLD analysis project Ga0209077, IMG submission 187247) | Freshwater sediment microbial communities from Prairie Pothole Lake near Jamestown, North Dakota, USA - PPLs Lake P7 Core (1) Depth... | ecosystem: Environmental > Aquatic > Freshwater >... | reverse complement strand
CAGCGGCAGTTAAGCTGCGGGATCGCCGGGCGAAGTGCGGGCGAGCAACTCGGTCAGGCCGCAGTTGATGAGAAAGTTGGCCTGGCTGGCATAGCCCGCCAGCGTCATACCCGCCTCGGTCGCGGCCCGTGCCATGGCGCTGAAGTCGACATGGGCGGTAAGGTCCTGCAGTCCGGGGAGAAAGAACGGGTCGGCATGGGCCTGGTGGCGGTAGTGGCACATCAGCGTCCCGGAGCTGCGCTGCGGGTGGTAGTACTCGCTTGCGCCGAAACCATAGTCCAGCATGAGGATCAGCCCCTGCTCCAGCATCTGCCCGAGGCTGCGCATGAAACCCTGGGCGGCGAGGCTGATTTCGCTGGTGTAGGCAGCCGCGCCGCTGACGAAGCCTGCGGGCGCCAGCGCTTGTGCCTGATGTAACAATTCGCCTCCGGTGAGTGGGCGCTCGCACCAGACGAAGCGCCCTTCCTGAAGGGACACGCCGCGCTCGAATATCTGCCCATTGTGCCATGTCACCAGGTGCACGGGCATGGCGTCGAGCACTTCATTGCCGAGCACCAGGCCTGTGAAGCGCCGCGGCAGGGTGTCGAGCCAGGCGAAACGGGGCAGGAGATGGGGCGCGTCGCGCTCGATGCGCTGCTGCTGGCGCAGTCGCAGATCAGCGGACAGTTCGAGGATGCAGTAACGCTGCGGCAATTGGCCTAGACGTTCGAGTTCCAGTATCAGGTCGAGCGCCAGCTTGCCGGAGCCGGCGCCGACTTCGAGTATGTTACCGCCGGTCAGGCGCAACACCTGCGCTGCCTGGTTGGCGATGGCCTGGCCGAAAAGGGCGGACATCTCCGGTGCGGTGACGAAATCGCCGCCCGCGCCGAACTTGTCCAGACCTGCGCTGTAGTAGCCCAGCCCGGGTGCATAGAGCGCCAGTTCCATGAAGCGCGCAAAGGAGAGCCAGCCTTCGTGAGCAGCGATTTCCCGCGCGATCAAGGCGCACACGGCCTGGCTGTGTTCGAGGGCGGGGGTACTCGGTTCCGGTAGTGGAGGCATGGCAAGCTGTGTTAAATTCGTTGGATTCTCAGGATTATCCGGATAAGCACATGGAAGGCAAAGTTATCTTGATCACCGGCGGCGCGGTGCGCGTCGGCGCCACCACGGCGCGGCGCCTGCACGCCACGGGCGCGCGCATCATGATTCATTACCGCTCTTCGGCGGGTGCCGCCGAACAGTTGCGCAATGAACTGAACAAGCAGCGGCTGGACAGCGCCGCCATCGTGCAGGGCGACCTGCTCGATCCCGCCTGCTATGCCCGTATGGTGGCCGAAACACTTGCCTGCTTCGGCCGTCTGGATGTGTTGATCAACAACGCTTCCAGCTTCTACCCCACTGCCGTGGGTGAAATCACCGAGAAGGACTGGTTCGACCTGATGGGTACCAACCTCAAGGCGCCATTGTTCCTTTCCCAGGCCGCCGCCAGCGCGTTGACCCACAGCCACGGCTGCATCATCAACATTGCAGACATCCACGCCGAGCGGCCGATGAAAAGCTATGTGGTGTACAGCATCGCCAAGGCCGGGCTGGTGGCGCTGACCAAGTCCCTGGCCCACGAACTCGGCCCCAATGTGCGCGTCAATGCCGTGGCGCCGGGTCCGATCATGTGGCCGGAGGATGACCCCACTTTCGACGATCTGGAAAGACGCCGCATCATCGCCCATACCCTGCTGAAGCGCGAAGGCTGCCCGGAGGACATTGCCAAGGCGGTGACGTTTCTGGTCAATGAGGCACCGTACATCACGGGCGTGGTTCTGCCGGTGGATGGCGGGCGGAGTGCCAGTCTTTAATCATGTAGCTGTAAATTTACCGCAAAAGATGCGGTTTGATTGTTTTTTCCGGAATGAACATGACTGAAATCATCAAACCACCCCGTACCCTGCTTTCCGCCACCGGCCGTGCCATTGGCGATTTTTCCATGATCCGCGAAGGCGATCGTGTGCTGCTGGGTTTGTCCGGCGGCAAGGACTCTCTTTCGCTGCTGCAGGTGTTGCTGCATTTGCAGAAGAAAGCGCCGATCAAATTTGAGCTGGCAGCCTGCACCGTGGACCCGCAGTCGCCGGATTTCGATCCTTCGCCCTTGAAAGCCTATCTGGCGGAACTGGGCGTGCGCTATTTCTACGAAAGCCAGCCCATCGTCGAGCAGGCCAAGACTTCGATGCAGGGAGACTCCTTTTGCAGTTTCTGCTCGCGCATGCGGCGCGGCATCCTCTACCGCACGGCGCGCGAGAACGGCTACAACGTGCTGGCGCTGGCGCAGCATCTGGACGACGCGGCTGAAACTTTTCTCATGTCCACCTTTTTCGGCGGCAAGCTGCGCACCATGAAGGCGCATTACCTCAACGATGCAGGAGATATCCGCATCATCCGGCCTTTCATTTACCTGCGCGAGCGCCAGACGGCCGCTTTCGCCAAGTCTGCCGGGCTGCCGGTGATCGCGGAAAACTGTCCCTCCTGCTTTGCTGTGCCGACCGAGCGCTGGCACATGAAGCAGTTGCTGGCGGAACAGGAAAAGAAGCACTCGAAAATGTTTTCCAGCCTGCTCACGGCCTTGAAGCCCTTGCTCAGGGACGAGCGTTTGTCGGTGCCTTAGGAAAAACTGTCCTTCATCAACGTGCTGAACCAGACATTCATCTGCTCAAAATTCTTGCTGCTGATCTCGGCTGCCTCGGTGGCGCTCGCATTCACGATGCTGCCGCCATTGGCGGCGATTTTCATGCTGCTGCTAGCCGGGTCGTACTGATAAACCGCCGTCAGCCAGGAAGCGGAACTTGCCGTAATCGGCGAGTAGCAGGCGGAATTGGCAACCGGCTGCGGTTCAGGCTGGCTTCCTGCGAGCAGCCTGATGATGGCATCGGCGCAAATCTTGGCTTCCTGGTTGGCCACGTGTCCCGCCTTGGGCATGCCGCACTGTGAGGCATCCCCAATGACATGCACACCCGGCCTGGCGGTGGATTCGTAGCTCAGCACATTGACCAGCGCCCAGCGTCCGCCCGAGCCATTGGCCAAGCCGGCTGCGGCAAGCCAGCCTCCGGCCGCGCTGCCGGCCGCCCGGTGGGGGGCAATCGGGTTGATCACGTTGGCGGTGAGAACCTGGCTTGCGCCATTCTTGTCGACATAACTGACGGTCTTGCTGGAGGCATCAATCGCAATGCCGCTGACGCCCGGATGATAGGCGAGCACACCCGCATGAATGACGTTTAACGCGCGGGTGAAGCTTTCCACGCCAGCCAGTATGCTGGCATTCTCGTCGAGAACGATCACCCGGCTACCCGCGCCCTTGAATGTTTTCAGGTAATCGGCAACCAGGCAGGCTCGCTCATAAGGGCCGGGAGGGCAACGGTAGGGCGCCTTGGGGATGGTCAGGACAAACGTGCCGTTGCTGGGCATGGCCACAAGCTGGTCGCGCAGCAACTGGGTTTGCGCGCCGGCGCGCCAGGCGTGTGGCATCTTTGTTTCATAGTCGGACTGATTTAGTCCGTAAGCATCCTCAAATTCAACCCCAGGCGCCAGCACCAGACGGTCATAAGGCAGGGTGCTGCCATCCGACAGCAGCGCCAGCTTGCTGACAGTATCAATGGATGTCAGCGCCGCGTGTTTGACAGTAACGCCGTAATTGGTAGTCAGCGTGCTGTAACTGAAATTCAGGTTGTTGAGATTGCGGCTGCCGTTGAGCACCAGATTGCTCATGATGCTGGAAGTATAGGCGGCCACAGGCTCCACGAGGGTGACGGACAAGCCGGATCCGCCCCAGAGACGCAGGTATTTGGCTGCCGTGGCACCGGCCATGCCGCCTCCCACGACCACGATTTTGCCGACCAGCCCGGTGTTAGCCAGATTGAACACCGGGTTGTTCGTGGATGAATCTCCTGAATCGTCGCTGTCATTGTCGTCGCCACTCCAGCCCATCTTCGGCATCAGGCCGGCAGCGATAGCGGCACCCGCCAGGAGCAATAAGTGGCGGCGACTCATGTTGTGTTTGTTGGATTCCATGTGGTGTCTCCCTGATTTATTGTTGGAAGTAAGCGATGATGGCTTCGAGTTGAGCCCGCGTGTAGCCTTGGGCATGTGCAGCCATGATGTCGCTGCTGGCCGGGCGGGTGAGATATTCCAGGACCTCCGAAGCCTCGCTGCCACGAATGCTCTCAAATCCGCCTGTTCCGCCTGTGCCATGACATTGAAAGCAATTAGAGGCCAGCAATCGGCCGCTTGTATTTGCTGGCTGGCTAATTGGTGTAGTAGTCGTGATAGGCGTAGCAGGTGTGGTTACGCTCTCATTTGTTTCGCTGCTCTCGCCCCCACCTCCACCGCCGCCGCACGCGGTCAGAAACAAGGCCGCGGAAAGAGACGCCCATTTCAGCTGATTGCCCAGCGCGCGAGGCGTAAGGCATCCCAGATAAGCTCGCATAAATATGCTCCTTGAAGATTCTTGTTTGTGAGCATGCTTTATAACAATGATTTCTTAAGGCGGGCTTAAGAAGGGCGGTGGCCCTGATGCGCTTGTAATGAGCTGCGAGTATACCTACTCGCTGGCGAGCTGGTCGGCGCTGGTGAAAATCCAGGTGCGGGTGATGCTGAGTATATCCGTGTCCTTGCGGATCTCTTCCGGCAGGGGGGCGTAAGGCCCGGCCAGTTCCACGATGCGTTTGGCTGCGGCGTCTAGCACCTTGTGGCCGGAGGAGCGGTTGATCTCGATGCTTTCAACGCTGCCATTGGCGCGGATCGAGACGGTTAGCTGTAACTGGCCGTAGAGTTTCTGCTGCCGGGCGGCTTCGGGATAATTCAGGTTGCCCACTTTCTCCACTTTCATGCGCCAGTCTTCCACGTAGCGGGCGAAGCGGTATTCCTGGGTGCGTGCGCCGATGAATTTGCGCCGCGGGAGCCTCTGGTAATTGTCCCAGTCGCGCGAGATCTGCGCTTCCAGACGTGCGGCGTCGAGGCTTCTTTGCATCAGTTCAGTGGCGTTGGGCTGGACTGCCGCATCGCTGTCGCGTTGTGGGCGCGAGGTGTCGGCCGCCTGTTCCACCTGATGTTTCGATTTTGCCTGGAGCAGGAGGCGGCGCGCCTGTTGCTCCAATTGGATCACGCGTTGTTCCTGTTGCGCCACGGAGGGGTTGGCGTCAGGGCTGTTGAGGCTGGGCAGCGGGCTCTTGGCGCGCCGGTCGGCCTCGGTGTTGCCGCCGCCATCGAGGTTGGCCTGCGCCAACGCGTCCGCCTTGAGCGGTTTGCTGGCGGATTTGCTGTTGACCAGCACCACTTCGAGATAAGCGGCGCTGGGCGGCGTTTTGAAGGCCGGAACGGTAAAGTGTAGCGTCAGCAGCACGGCATGAGCCAGTACTGAAAACAGCAGCATGAGCCCTAGCCGCGAGGGATCGCCGGGCGCGGGCAATATGTCGGATGGAAATTTCATCTAGCGCCAGAAGTTAAAGCGCTTGAACCCGCATGTCAAGCGGGTTCGGCCACGCGCTCGGCGTGAAACTTGCACCTGACTTCCAGTTCCAGCAGATCCACCGCACTGATCTCGATCTCCAGCGCCGTTCCCGGGGGCAGTTCGGGCATGCCGAAGACGCGCGTCACCAGCGGCAGGCGCTCGAAGCGCACCAGGTTTTCCTTGATCAGCGTGGCGGGGGCGGTTTCGATACCTTCCTGTTGCAGGTAGCGCAAACACCAGTAGCGTTCCATGCTGCGCTGCACGTCGTTGTAGGCTTCATAAGCCAGCTCGAAATCGCGGATGGCGGAAAACAAGGCTTCGCTGTTCGGTGAGTAGGGTGGTTGATCGCCCTGCAGCATGGCGATGATCTGGCGCTGGTTGAGCAGGTCCACATAGCGCCGCAGCGGCGAACTGGACCACGCATACTGCGCCACGCCCAGGCCCTGGTGCGGCCCCGGGCTGGTGCTCATGCGCACCTTGCCGTTGTTCTGGCTGCGGTAAATGGCCGCCACGCCGGCTTCGCTGAGCTGCTTGGCCCAGTGCGAATTGACCTGGATCATCAGCTCGGATACCACCTTGTCGATGGGCGAGCCGCGCGGCCGCTCGGTCACGGTGACATGCTCCCCGTCGATCTCGAAGTTGTAGTCCTTGAACTGGTTCTGGCTGCCGACCTTGCCGCGCAGTTCCTCGAGCCGGTTGGCGAATTGCCACAGCATTTCCAGCTCGGCCTTGAAGGGGTAATCCGGGCCATTGCCGCTAGCCAGGGTTTCCGCATTGAATACCGGTTCCAGCGTGTCGTGGCGCAGGTTGGTGGCGATATGCACGTGTTCCAGGCGGCTTTCCACGGAGAGGATTTCAAAATCCGCGGATACGTCGAGGTACATGGACAGCGCCGGGTTTGAGGTGCCTTCGTTGAGGGTGAATTGCTCCACCACCTCATCTGGCAGCATGGTGATCTTGTGCCCCGGCATGTACACCGTGGACATGCGCTGCAGGGCCACGTTGTCGAGTTCGGAGCCGGGCTCGAAACCCAGCACCGGCGCGGCGATATGGATGCCGACGCGCCACTTGCCGTTGGGCTGCAGGACCACCGAGAAGGCGTCGTCGATTTCCGTGGTGGCAGCATCGTCGATGCTGAAGGCCTCGGCCTCGGCCAGGGGCAGTTCGTGTTCGCGGGCAAATTCACCCACCGGCTCGAAACCGATGCCGCGCGGGAAATTCTCTAGCACGAAGCGCCGGTAGTGGTAATCGTGGCTGGAAGGAATGGCGCCGCATAGCTCCAGCAGCTTGACCGCGGTGGTGCCGGTGTCGGCGCAGGCTTTTTCCAGCGCCTTGTATTCGAGGCAGTTCTTGTCCGCCCGGTAGAGCAGCATTTCCACGACCTGAGGGGTAAATGCCTCGGGCAGGGTGGATGCACTGAGCTGGCTGACGTAACCGGCCACCGTGGCAGCCTGCTGGCGTTTCTTTTCCTCGGATGCCAGCGCGGCCTTGAGGTTCTCTTCTGGTGCGGCCTTGTAACGTCCCTTGCCCTTCTTGTAGAAATACATCGGGGCGGAATGCAGTCTCAGGGCGACTGCCGCCGCCTCGACCGGGCTGGGGGCGCGGCCGTAGTAATCCTGCGCCAGATCGTTGAACATGAATTCGTCGGCGCCACAGCATTCCCACAGGAAGGGGGTGTCCAGTTCGGCCGCAACGGCATCGGCGGCATCCATGAAACCCGCCACGGGTGGGTTTTCGAAGCGCAGCAGCACATTGCCGGACTTGATCTTGGCGCGCTTGCCGTGAGGTGTTTCCACCTGCAGGGAAGAGCCGCTGTCGGACATGACGTTCGCCACCTTGATGGCGCCGTCTTCTTCATACAGTACATTCATTTGATTAAAGTCTTTCACCGCGAATAGCGCGGAAGACGCAAAGCTGGAGGCCAGCTTTGCGGTTATGGTTTTATGGGAAAACTTGTCAAAGCGGTCAGCAGCTTGTCATGCACGCCGCCGAAACCGCCATTGCTCATTACCAGCACGTGGTCACCGGGGCGGGCGGTATGGGCAACGGCGGCCACCAGCGCTTCCAGGTCGTCGAATGCGATACCCTTGTCGCCCAGAGGAGCCAGCACCGCAGCTGCATCCCAGCCCAGGTTAGCACCATAGCAAAACACCTGATCCGCGGCTTCCAGGCTGGCGGGCAGGGCATCTTTCATTACCCCCAGCTTCATGGTGTTGGAACGGGGTTCCAGCACGGCGAGGATGCGCGCGCTGCCTGCTTTTTGCCGCAGCCCGGCCAGGGTGGTGGCGATGGCGGTGGGATGGTGGGCGAAATCATCATACACCGTGACGCCGTTCACCACGCCGCGCACTTCCATGCGCCGCTTGACGTTGTGGAACTGGCTTAATGCCTCGATGCCTATTTCTGCCGGCACCCCGGCGTGGCGCGCCGCGGCTATCGCGGCCAGGGCGTTCATGCGGTTGTGCTCGCCCATCAAATTCCAGCGCAGCGTGCCCTGGAATGCTTCCTTGAACGCAATGGTGTCCGCGCCACCGATCATCCAGCCGTTGGCTACGCCGAATTTTTCCACCGGCGTCCAGCAACCGCGCTGGAGAACCCGCTCCAGGCTTGCTTCACGGCCATTGGCAACGATCAGGCCGTTGCCTGGCACGCTGCGCACTAGGTGGTGGAACTGGATTTCGATCGCAGCGAGGTCGGGAAAAATGTCCGCGTGGTCGAACTCCAGGTTGTTCAGCACCGCCGTGCGCGGGCGATAATGGACGAACTTGGAGCGCTTGTCGAAGAAGGCGGTGTCGTATTCGTCCGCCTCGATGACGAAAAAAGGCGAGTCGGTCAGGCGCGCCGAAATGCCGAAATTCTGCGGCACGCCGCCGATCAGGAAGCCCGGCTCGAGATTGCCATATTCCAGAATCCACGCCAGCATCGATGAAGTCGTGGTCTTGCCGTGGGTGCCCGCCACCGCCAGCACCCATTTGTCGCGCAGCACGTTCTCCGCCAGCCATTGTGGGCCGGAGATGTAGGGCAGGCCGCGGTTGAGAATTTCTTCCATGAGCGGGTTGCCGCGACTGACCACGTTGCCGATGACGAACATGTCCGGCTCGAGCTTGATCTGTTCTGCGCCGAAACCCTCGATCAGTCCGATGCCTTGGGCCTCAAGCTGGGTGCTCATGGGTGGGTAGACGTTGGCGTCGCAGCCGGTAACCCTGTGGCCTGCCTGCTGGGCGATGGCGGCGATGCCGCCCATGAAAGTACCGCAGATGCCGAGAATATGGATATGCATAGAAGGCAAATTATAACCTAGCAGCCAAAAAAGGGGATGCCAGACTATATGGAGGAAGAGTGCCTGATTACAAGCGGTGGTCGGCGAGCGCGGCTGTGCCTGGAATCTGGAACACTTCCAGCACGCTGTTGCCGACCTTTTGCGTGCGACCGCCCTTGCGCTCACCGAACACCGTCGCGTCAAGAATTTCCGCAACGTTGAGCGAGATGCCGTAATAGACATGACGGCTGCGCTCCTCGCCCAGATTCGGCTCATAGCCGCGCGTGCCATAGCCCAATGCCAGTTCGAAATAGCGCAGCGGCTCGATCTTGCGCAGAGCGGGGATGCCGCTGGCCTTGAGTGCCAGCAGATAGGTCTGGCCGCTGTGGTCGTCAATCAGGTCGATCTGGTTGGCCCGCCGTGCGTCGCTGGATGGCCAGTACATGAGGCGGTAATCGAGCAGCGCGTCCAGTTCGGGATTTTTCTCCATCAGCAGCGCCAGGCCGCTGCCCAGCGTGTTCATGATCAGGTCTTCCTTGCTGAAGCGGTAATGGGTGGAAAACCCGTCCCCGATCTCGACCGCCAGCATGCTTCCCCAGGTGGTGGCGGCGGCCAGCCATGCGGCGGAATTTCGGTCATGACCGGCCCATTCGAAGGCGTCGGTGAGCAGGCGCGTGCCGACGTAGGTCGAGTACATGTGGCCCAGTTTGTCGGCGCCGCCGGTGTAGGTGTTTTGTCCGAACCAGCCTTCGTTGACGGTGCGAAAATCGCTGCTCATGGTGTCGTTCCACCAGTGTACCGAGCCATACCAGAGCAGGGATGTCGCCGCGCCACCGATCAGCAGGCGGGTGCGGAACTGCTTTTGCGCCTCGCTCGGCATGGCGCCGGCACCCAGGGCAGGCAATGCGGCAGATTCAAAAACGATGGGCTGCCCTTGTGCCGGCGCCGTGTCGGCATATGCCGTGGGCAGCCAGCAGAGGGCCGCCAGTGCGGCCAGCAGAAACTGAAATCTGGTGTGGTTACATTGCATCGCTGATCTCCGCAATCACCGGTGCATGGTCGGAAGGGCGCTCCAGCTTGCGCGGCTCGATATCGACCACGCATGAAGCGCAGTCCGGCGCGAGCGTATCGCTCAACAGGATGTGATCGATGCGCAGGCCCAGCTTACGTCGGAAGGCGTTCATGCGGTAGTCCCACCAGGTGAAGGCGCCCTCGGCCTGCGGGAATAGGCGGAAACTGTCCTGCAGGCCGATCTGCAGGAGCTTGCGAAAGGCTTCGCGCTCCGGCACGCTGCACAGCACCTGGCCTTCCCAGGCCTTGGGGTCATGCACGTCACGGTCTTCCGGCGCGATGTTGTAGTCTCCCAGCAGGGCCAGTTTGGGGCGGCGCGTCAATTCGTCCTTGAGCCAGGTGGTAAGCGCCTCCAGCCATTGCAGCTTGTACTGGTATTTGCCGGAATCCACGCTTTGGCCGTTGGGCACGTAAATACACACCAAGCGCACGCCGTTGAGCGTTGCCGCCAGTACCCGTTTCTGTTCGTCCTCATAGCCGGGGATGCCGACACACACATCCTGCAGCGGCAGTTTGCTCAGGATGGCCACGCCGTTATAGGTTTTTTGCCCGGCAAAACTGGCCTGATAGCCTGCTGCCTCGATTTCGGCCAGGGGAAAATTCTTGTCTTCCACTTTCAGTTCCTGCAGGCACAAGGCATCCGGCTGATGAAGGCTCAGCCAGTCCAGCACATGCGGCAGGCGAACTTTGAGGGAATTGACATTCCAGGTGGCAAGTTTCATGGATCACTCAGGATTTTGTTTTGTCTGGCAGGATATTGCCGCGCATATCGTGACAATTTCCTGCATTGTAAACAAAGATGGGCAGAGTTGAGTATTTCCAGCCGGACGAAGCCTTCCCGAAGAGGGGTAGGCCGTTACGACAGTCAGCAGTGCTGACGCGCCAGCATCTGCTCTGTTGCTGCAGGGGCTGCACGCGGCGGGCGCCCTGGTGTGCGTGATACGGCGCTGGATTTCAGAGAGGCCCAGATATGACGGATATCTTCCAGGTGGGATGCTGCCCATTCCAGGTCATGTCCGATCATATCCGCTTCGTCCGCCGTGCCAGCGCCGTCCAGGCGCTCGCGAATCCGCGTCAGTCCAGCCAGTGCCGAGTCTATTTGTTGCTGCATTATTTCTTGCGGTTGCATTCGATGCACTCATTCCATTTCATGTTGCGAAGAGGGCGGTATTATAAAGCAAAAATATGTCAGTAACATGACAATGTTGTGCCTTGGCTATGCTTCAGACTATGTGATGTTTCGCCGTGCGGGTTTTTTTGTCTTCGTACATTCTCACGTCCGCCTGTTTCATCAAGGTCTCCGGGCTGTCGCCATCTTCGGGGAACAGGGCGATCCCGATACTGGTCTTCACGCGAATCAACTGGTCTTCAATGAGAAAACCATCCGAAAATGTTTGTCTGATCTTGTCGCTCACGGCTTCCAGCGATGCGCGATTTTCCACGTTTTCCATCAGGACAATAAATTCGTCGCCGCATAATCTGGCCACTGTGTCGTCTGCCCGGACTGCAGCACGGAGGCGCTCGGCCACAAGCTTGAGCAATTTGTCGCCAATTTCATGCCCGTAGATATCATTGACCTGCTTGAAGTCATCCAAATCCAGGAACAGGACGGCCATGCGCTTCTCCTGGCGCAGCATCCTTGCCAGCATTTGCTCCAGTCTGTCCATCAGCAGCATGCGGTTGGGAAGCCCGGTCAAGCTATCGTGGTTGGCGAGTTGCCACAGGCGTTTTTGATTCTCCATCTGCTGGCTGCGGCCTTGTTGCTGTGTGCGCAGGTACATCACCAGGGTCACGGAAGAAATGAGGGTTAAAAAGGCCAACAATGCCAGCAGCCCCAGATTCAAATCGGACCAGCCAACTTGCCGCTTCACCATCAGGGAGAAGGGCTCCCCCATCGTTGCCAGGGGTTTCTGGTAAACAAAGGCAGGGAAAAGAGCGATCTCGGCCGGGTTGCGGGCTTTGCCCGACATTTTCAGCAACTGGCCCTTGGGGTCGTCCGGCCTGAAATCCTTGTGATAGACCAGCACCGTTCCGCCATCAAAAACCGCGAACTGGACCGGTTCTGCCAGTTTGGTGGCGTCGATCACCATGTTCACCAGATATTTGTCCTGCGTGGTGGGCGTCTGGGGTGAGTCAGGATGCGGCAAGGTCAGGGAGATGGGGTAAAAAATAACATAGGCCAGATTGCCCTGCACCAGTCGGAACGGATAACTGGCCACCGGTTCGCGGCGTTGCAGCGATTTGGTCATGGCCCGCTGCAGAAACGGCACGCTTGCCATATCCAGTCCAAGGATTTCCTCGGAGCCTGGCGGCATCGGCTCCCTGAACACGACCGGGTAGTAGGAAGGCTTCTCTTTTAACGCCTGCCATTTTCGGTCGGAGTCATAGGAGAATGATTTGACGGTAAAAGCAGGGGAGCCTTCACGTCGTTTTTGGGCAACAAATGCCTCCAATTGATCTTTTGTGACCGCCTGAATAATTTCAAGTGCAAAGATGTGAGGGTTGGCTCCAATGACCTGCTGGACATAGCGCGTAGCCTTGTCCGGAGCTGTGCTGCCAATGGCGCTGAAGAGGGCCGAAAATCCCTGCAGGATGGCTTCACTGCTGATCATCTCCTTGTCGAGGTGATCCGAATAGGCATCGCCGTATTGCGCTAGATCTTTCTTTACCTCGCGGATATCCAGATCAATCACAATGGCCATTGCGCCAAAACATAGCGACAGCCACAGCGCAAGGCTGACAACGTAAGTCCAGAGGGAGAGGGGTTTCATCGATGTTTGCCCTTTGCATGAATCTGCCTTGGCGCGGATTCCCTCAAGACGCTGCCGCGCCAGATCCGCCCAAGATGATTGAACATGGGCCGGAATCTAGCACATCAGGATATTAATAAGCCATGACATTTCCTTGATGCAGATCAATTATTTTACCCGCGTGCCACTCGAAAAATCTGGGCGGTGTTATCGGCCTCCCGCCCAGGGATGCTGGGGCGCTGGCTTGACTGGCTCGGGTTCGCTCGCCGCAGCGCCATCAGCTGCATCGCCAGGAGCTTTCTTCACCAGCGCGCTCTTGGGATAACCTGCCGCATCCAGCGCGGCGTCCCAAGCGCCTTTTTCATAACCCTTGCTCGTTGCGCTGCCCACCACCAGCACCGGCACAACGGCCTCGCCAATCAGTTTCTTGAGGGCTTCGGCATCGGGGAGAGAGGATTGCGGATTTTTCGTGGTGTAGGGAATGCCGCGCTTTGCAAGATGGTCGCGTGCCTGCTTGCAGGGTTCGCCGCAATCGTTGGCGTAAAGTGTGACCGGCGCTTTCTTGACTGCCTGCTGGGTTGCATAGGGCAATTCAGAAGTGTTGATGGTGTTGCTGTGCAGATTTTTTTCCTCGACCTTTTTGGCGCTGGCCGGAGGCTGTTGATCGGTGTAGTGGACCTTGCCGTCGGCATCGACCCAGCGGTACAGTTCCGCCGCCTGGGCCAGGCTGGCGGCAAAGCAGCAACATAAAAACAGTGCGAATTTCATGGCAACTCCTTGTGAAAATTATTCTTCAAGTCCGGCACTCCAGCCAGTCCACCAGATAATACAGTTTGAAGCCCTCCGACGAGCGCGATGGGCCGAGCACGCGGCAGGGATAGAGATTTTTAGCTGCGTCCGCGCCGCGGCATGCTTCCTCCGCGCTCGCCATCACCTGCACGCAATTTTCCGGAAAACGATTGCGCTTGCGCTGCGGAGAATAGATCAGGGCGAAATGCTCGCCCACCAAATCCGAATCCGGGTCATTAAAAATGTTCTTGACCGGCATGTTCAGAATGTTTTGTTTTTCGGCAGGCTCTTCAGCCTGGATTCAATCTGGTTGCACAGGGTTTTCAGTACCTTGATGCGGGCGAAATACTTGTCGTTGGCCTCGACCAGCGTCCATGGCGCACTTTCGGTGCTGGTGCGGTCCACCATGTCGCAGATCGCCTGCTCGTAGGCATCCCATTTCTCGCGGTTGCGCCAGTCTTCGTCGGTGATCTTGTAGCGCTTGAAGCCGGTTTTTTCGCGCTCCTTGAAGCGCTTGAGTTGTTCCTCCTTGCTGATGGTCAGCCAGAACTTGCTCACCACGATGTTGTGCCGCGCCAGCTGGGCTTCGAAGTCGTTGATTTCGCTGTAGGCACGCATCCAGTCGGCTTCCGAGCAATAGCCCTCGACGCGTTCCACCAGTACCCGGCCATACCAGGAACGGTCGAAAATCGTGACTCTTCCTCGCCGCGGCACATGGCGCCAGAAGCGCCACTGGTAAGGCTGGGCACGCTCTTCCTCGGTCGGCGCAGCAATCGGAACAACCTGGTAAATCCGTGCATCCAGCGCGCTGGTGATGCGCCGGATGCTGCCACCCTTGCCTGCCGCGTCGTTGCCCTCGAATACCGCGATCACGGTTATTTCCTTGAAACGGGGGTCGCGCGTCAGCAAGGCGAGTTTGCCCTGATATTTTTCCAGTTCTTCCTCGTAATTTTTCTTTTCGAGTTTCTGCCCAAGATCCAGCGTTTTAAGAATATGTAGCTGGTCGATCGATGGCAGCAGGGGCGGTGCATTGATGCCTGCCGGCGGCTTTTCGGCCGAATCGAGACGCTTGCGGATCGCTTCCTGAATCATTTTTCCAATGGTCAGGCTGCGGTAGCGTGGGTCTTCGCCTTCGACAATAAACCACGGCGCTTCGGCGGTGCTGGTATGACGGATCACACTTTCATGCACGGTGCGGAACTTGTCATAGAGCTTGAAATGCTCCCAGTCGCGATCGGTCACGCGCCAGCGGGTCTTGGGATCTTTTTCCAGCACCTTGAGGCGTTTTTCCTGCTTGTCCTTAGACAAGTGCAGCCAGAATTTGATGATCAGCGCGCCTTCGTCGGTGAGCATTTTCTCCAGCCGTTTGGCGCGCTCCAAGCTCTGGTCGAGATCGGCGGTTTTGGTCACGCCGGTCACGCGATTGAGGATCGGCCAGGTGTACCAGGAGCCGAGAAACACGCCGATTTTTCCCTTGGGCGGCAGCGCGCGCCAGAAGCGCCACATCATCGGACGGTCGAGTTCCTCATCGGACGGCTCGCCCATGCCATGGGACTGCACGTGACGCGGATCCATCCACTCGTTGAGCAGGTTGACGGTTTCGCCGCGCCCTGCGCCATCCACCCCGCCGAGCAGGACAATAACAGGAAACTTGCCGCTTTGGGCCAGATCAAGCTGTGCATCCAGCAGCGCTTCGCGCAGTAGTGGCACCTCCTTGTCGTAGGTCGCCTTGTCTATCTTGTGACCCAGCTCAGCCGATTCGAACATGCTCATCCTCCCCGATAAAACGCTATCTCATACCCCTTTTAGGCAAAGATCAAGAGGCCGGGCGTCGAAAGCTTCGCGCTGACAAGAATAAAACTTGATGACACGAAATGTGTTATTTCGGTGGCATGGAAGACCCTGTCGGCCATCTGGCGGCCTTGCATTGCTTACTATCCAGCGTGCTGATATGCTTAAAACTGTCCGGGGATAGAGCCGAAAAAATGCACAAGATCGTCATTATCGACGACACGCAAATCAATCTGACATTAATGTCCCACCTGGTGCAAAAACTGGGGGACTGCGAGCCCCTATGTTTTTCGGAATCTGCCAAAGCGCTGGAATGGTGCCGGCTCAACGACCCGGATCTCATCATTGTGGATTACATGATGCCAGCCCCGGATGGGCTGGAGTTTACCCAGCACTTTCGCGCACTTTCCGGCAAGACAGACATCCCCCTGCTTATGGTTACCGCAAATGATCATATTGAAGTCCGCTACCGGGCCCTGGAGCTGGGTGCCAATGACTTTCTGACCAAGCCCATAGACAAAACCGAATTTCTCAGCCGTGCCAGGAACATGTTAGCCCTGCGCAGCAGCCAGAAAAAATTGGCGAACCATGCTGAATGGCTCGCCTGCGAAGTGAGAAAGGCTACCGAAGAAATCCTCGCGCGCGAGCGTGAAATCGTGTTCCGACTTTCCAGGGCAGCGGAATATCGTGATCCGGAAACTGGTGCTCACATCCTGCGTATGGCGCACTACTCTAAGCATATTGCGCAAAACATGGGCCTCTCTCAATTGGATCAGGATTTGATACTGGAAGCCGCGCCCATGCATGATATCGGCAAGGTGGGGATTGCCGATGGAATTCTACTCAAGCCCGGCAGGCTTACGCCGGAGGAGTTCGAAATCATGAAACATCATGCCCAGATCGGGCATGACATCCTGGCGGGCAGCGCTTCCCCCTCCTTACAGACCGGAGCAGCTATCGCGCTCGCCCATCATGAGAAATTCGATGGGACGGGGTACCCTCATGGGCTCAGAGGAGAAGACATTCCTTTCTTTGCTCGCATCGTGGCAGTCGCCGATGTATTTGACGCCTTAACCTCGGAGCGCCCCTATAAACCAGCCTGGGGTCTGGAACGTGCGGTCGCCCTTATCCGGGATGGCGCGGGGAGCCATTTCGATCCCGGTTGTGTCGAAGCTTTCTTCACTCGCTGGGAAAATATTCTGGAAATCAGAACTCGTTTTCAGGATGGGGAATAACACCACGTTTCACCATCCTTCTGGACATCATGAAGATTTTTAACCACAAAGTGCTGCCTCTGGTTGGCGCCACTTTCATCGCTGCTCTGTTGGTCTTCATGATCTGGACGTTCTCGATCAGTAATTTTTTTGCACCAGAAAAGTCTCCGTTGCTGGCGAGCAAGCCGAAAAATGAAATCAGCAGCGAATCTATTACACCTATTCCTCTTTCGATTTCCCTTGACCCTGCCAAGGTGGCCCTGGGTGAGCGCCTGTTCCACGAGCCGAGACTGTCAAAAACCAACACCATAGCCTGCGCCAACTGCCACGTTCTCACGCTCGGCGGAACGGATGGCAAGCCCCGTTCATTCGGCATCAATGGGCAGCAAGGCGTGATCAATGCCCCCACGGTTTTTAATAGCGGACTGAATTTTCGCCAGTTCTGGGACGGACGTGCCGCGACACTGGAGGATCAGATTGACGGGCCGCTTACCAATCCGATAGAAATGGGTACGTCATGGCCGGAAAGCATCGAAAAATTAAAACAGGATCAGGAATATAAACTGGCTTTCGAGAGGATTTACCGCAAAGAGGGTATCAGCCCGAACAGCATCAGGGACGCGATTGCCACCTTCGAACGCTCCCTGATTACCCCCAACGGGCGCTTCGACAAATATCTGCGCGGCGATACAAATGCCATCACCGCAGACGAGAAGGCCGGTTACCGCTTGTTCAAGGATTACGGCTGCGCATCCTGCCATCAGGGAATGAATGTGGGCGGAAACATGTATGAAAAAATCGGCGTCATGGCAGATTACTTCAAGGACCGGGGCGGCATTGTCAGTGCTGATCTGGGGCGTTTCAATGTCACCGGAGATACGGAGCACAAACATGAATTCAAGGTGCCTTCCCTGCGTAACGTGGCGCTGACGGCGCCCTATTTGCACGATGGTTCGGCAGCCACGTTGGAGCATGCCATCCTGATCATGGGACGCTATCAGCTGGGCGTCGAGATCCCGGTCGATGATACAAGACTGATTGCCCGGTTTCTCGAAACACTGAATGGCGAATATCACGGGCGGCCACTATGAGGTTCGGCAAGCTCAGCATAAGTCAGTTTGCGGCTATAGTCGCCATGGCAGTGCTGCTCATTTTTCTCTTTATCAATACCGGTTCAGTCAATCCCGCCAAACATCACGACAACATTACACGCCTCGGCACGGTCGAAAAGCTCGATGCTGAAATGGAAGAAGAAATCCTCAAGCTGCGTTACCACATGCAGAGCAATTACGATGAACTGGTTGAAGTGCAGGGTGAAATCAGGGCGCTGGTGCGCGATCTGGAGAGTGGCGATAACGCCATTGTTACCCCCGGCAACACCGGGATCAATCAGGAGATGGCAAAACTTAAACTGGAGTTGACACTCAAGGAAGAGCTCGTCGAGCAATTCAAATCGCACAATGCGCTGTTGAAGAATTCTCTGCGCTACTTGCCGCGTCTCATTGATGAAGTATTGGCCAGGAATTCCGACCCGTCCCTACGCTCACTACTCCTATCCCTAATGCGCAATATCATGTTGTTGCATATGGGAGGGGAAAAGAACTATGAAGCCATTCAACTCAATCTGGACCAACTAAAGCAGCAACTGCAGGCACAGCCAACAACATTCGGAGAGCAGTTGGATCCCATCATGCGGCATGCGCGCATGGTTCTGGTGTCCGAGCTTGAAATTGACAATATATTCCCACTGCTCATTTCCGGCGGCACCCGACACATGGGCCAGGAACTGACTCAGGCCTATAACCAGACATTCGAGCGCTCCCTGCGCCAGGCGAATATTTTCCGCATGTTTTTGTTCGTGGCTGCGCTGCTGCTGTTGATCTTTGCCGGACAATCTTTCCTGCGTGTGCGTGGCAACGCCAGCAAGCTGAGTGATGCATTGAACGCGCTTGAGAATCAGAAATTCGCCCTCGATCAGCACGCCATTGTCAGTGCATCGGATGTACAGGGAAACATCACTTACGCCAACGACCGCTTTTGCCAGATCAGTCAGTACCGGCAGGAGGAGTTGACGGGCCATAACCACCGCATCGTCAATTCCGGTATCCACCCGCCAGAGTTCTTCCAGGCAATGTGGCATACCATTGCTTCTGGCCAAGTGTGGCATGGTGAAATCTGCAACCGCGCCAAGGACGGCAGCCATTACTGGGTCAATTCGACCATCGTTCCATTTATGGATAGCCGGGGCAAGCCCTATCAGTACATCTCCATTCGCACCGACATTACCGCACGCAAGTTGATGGAAGAGCAGGCTGCCGCCAGCAACCGTTTCCTGCACAGCCTTACGGATGCGCTTGGGGTCGGTATCTATGCGCTGGATGCGCAAGGTTGCTGCACCTTCATCAACCGCGAAGCAGAGAAATTGCTGGGCTGGAGTAAGGAAGAGCTAATTGGGAAATCCATTCACGACGTCGTTCATTTTCAGACGGCAGATGGCGCCTATGTCAGCAAATCCGAGTGCCCCACACACAAGGCTATCGAGCGGGGGGAAACCTTCTGTTCTGACCAGGATGTCTTCACGCGCAAGGATGGTTCTACGCTCTGCATCTCTATCGTTGCCGTTCCGCTCCTGAACGGTGATCGGGTGGTCGGCTCGGTGGCCGGATTCCATGACATCACCGAGCGCAAACAAACCGAACAGGCGTTAAGCGAGAGCGAAAAGAAATATCGTTCAGTGGTGGAATCGCTTAACGAAGTTGTATTCCAGACTGACTGGCAAGGTCTGTGGATCTACCTCAATCCGGTCTGGACGGAAATTTCCGGCTACTCCGTGGATGAAAGCCTGGAAACCAATATGCTGAATTACATTCATGCAGATGACCGCCAGCGAAATTTCGAGCAGTTCATGCCGCTGATCGAGCGTAAAAAAGACTTTTGCCGTTATGAGGTTCGTTTTCTCACCAAGGATGGCGGTTATCGTTGGCTCGAGATATTCGCTACGCTTTCCCTGGATGAAGAAGGCAATATTGTTGGCACTACCGGTGTGCTCAATGATGTCACCGAACGCAGAGTGGCGGAAGATCGTCTGAGGGACCAGTTGCAATTCACCCAGCAGCTCATTGAAGCGATGCCCTACCCGATCTATTTCCAGGATGTGGAGGGCCATTATCTGGGGTTCAACAAGGCCTTTGAAATTTTTTGGGGCATCGAACGCGAAGAGTGGATCGGCAAGACGGTTTACGACCTGTTACCCAAGGAACTGGCGGAGCTGCACCATGAGAAGGACGTGCTTTTGTTGCAGCAGCAGGACACCCAGTCCTACGAAGCACCTGTTCAGGCGGCGGACCGAAAAATACATGACACGATTTACCAGAAAGCCGCATTTACAAGAGCGGATGGCAGCGTGGCCGGTCTGATCGGCATTCTTTCTGATGTCACGGAAGCCAAGCAATCTGCTGCCGAACTGAAACGCGCCAAAGAAGCCGCTGAAAGCGCCAATCATGCGAAAAGCGATTTTCTTGCCAATATGAGCCATGAAATCCGCACCCCGATGAATGGCATTATCGGCATGACGGATCTCACCCTCGATACCGAGCTTAATCCGCAACAGCGAGAATATCTTGGTATGGTGAAATACTCGGCAGACTCGCTGCTGACCATCATTAATGACATTCTCGATTTTTCCAAGATCGAGGCCGGCAAGATGAGTATGGAGAGCATACCTTTTAGCCTCCACCGCACCCTGAATGAAACCATCAAGCCCATGGCGATGCGCGCAGGACAGAAAGGCCTAAGCCTGGATTTCGAGCTCGTGCCGCAGGTGTCTGACTCCCTGATCGGTGATCCGGGGCGGTTGCGCCAGATTCTTATCAACCTGATCGGTAATGCCATCAAGTTTACCGATCACGGCCAAATCATGGTCAGCGTCAGGCCGGATTTTATTTTTGAACAGGGGATGGTGCTGCATTTTTCGGTCCGTGATACCGGCACCGGTATCTCGAGGGATAAACAGGAAAGCATATTTGAAGCCTTTTCTCAGGCCGACAGCTCGATTACGCGCAAATATGGCGGCACCGGACTGGGGCTTTCCATCACCAGTCGCCTGGTGGAAATGATGCACGGAAAAATCTGGCTGGAAAGCGAGGAGGGCGCGGGTAGCACATTCCATTTCACGGCGCATTTTGGCCTCGGCACAGAGTCCGTGCTGGAAAATCAGCATGAAAAGTATGCCAGCCCAGCCTTGCCTGGCGAGCAGCCACTAGCGCGCGCACTCACCATTCTGCTGGCTGAAGACAACGCTATTAACCAGCGCCTGGCGGTTACACTGCTTGAAAAGGCGGGACACGTGGTAAAAGTCGCCCAGAATGGCTGCGAGGCACTGGAATTGTTGCAACAGGCACATTTTGACCTGGTGCTGATGGATATGCAGATGCCGGAAATGGATGGCATCGAGGCCACACAACGCATTCGCGCCAGCGAGCAGCAATCCGGCGGCCATTTGCCCATTATTGCCATGACGGCCAACGCCATGGAAGGGGATCGTGAACTTTGCTTGCAGGCAGGTATGGATGCCTATGTTCCCAAGCCGATCCAGTCCCGCGTTCTGTTTGCAACCATCGAAGCGATGTTCAAGCCAGCCGCGGGTGATTCGTCCCGCAGCATTGAGAATCAAGCGGCGCAAGACGAAAATTTTGATTATGCCGCCGCAGTCGCAAACACCGACCATGACGTCATGGAGATTATTGGCGCCATGGTTTTGGCGGAGGTGCCACAATATATGGCAAACATCGAAAATACCCTGCTACGGTGGGAGCAGGTAGAACTGCAGCGCGCCGCGCACACCTTGAAAGGTTTGCTTGGGAACTTCGGTGCCAAGCCGGCTGTCAGGTGGGCGCAGTTGATCGAGGATAGCGCCGGACAGGGTAGGCTGCATGATACGCCGGCATATTATCGTGGACTGCAAGAGGAAATTGGCAAATTCCTGCGGGCACTGGCAGCCGTTCTCCCGCCTGAATCCGCCCAGGACTAATCCAGCAGCACCAGATTTCAGATGATCATCATGAGCAGGCCGGGCAGCGCACCACGTTACCAGAAAGGGCGGCAGCGGTAATATTTTTGCCATGCCGCGTCCATGCTCGCCAGATGCACTGTCACGCCGTGCGCGCACCAGCCCGAAACGGCGCCGATGGCCATGCTGTCCTGCATCTTAAGATGTTGCAGCAGGATGTCGGTGGTCGCCGCGTCATTCAGCACACCCAATTCCTCCTGCAGCACTGCGAGCGTCTCGATATAGCGGCGTGCTGCCTTGCGCGGAAAGAGTGCGGCAAAAAATTCGGTAGCGTAGCGGAGTTTTTTGACGGCAATGCGCACCTCATGACGCTCTTCGGCTGGCATGCTCAGCAGCGATTGGCCGTGCCGATGCAGCGTTTTGTGGCAAGCGCCCAGTACCCGCCCGGCCAGCTCGATGACCGGGGCATCGAGCCGTTGCTTCTGTTCCGTGCTGGTTTGGGCGTGCCAGCCATCGGCCATCAACCAGGTGCCAAGGGTGAGCAGCATGCGATCGTAGCGGCGCGAGCGCAGCGCCATGTGCGCCTCGTCTCTGGCAGACGCCTGAGCTCGTCTGGCAGCCTGAAGCAGTTGCTGCAAGCCGTTGTCGGCGGGGAACTGCTTGAGAATGGGCGGCAAGGTCTGGGTGACGAAAACATCCCAGTTTCGTGCTGGACCCAGGGCGTTGGCCAGCCATTTCAATTCCTCGCCAATGGCCCGGTAACTTTCCCTGGGAATGGCTGATTTGAAGAGCGGCAGTGCGGAGCGCAGGCGGCGCAACGCAACGCGGATCTGGTGGATGTTTTCCGGATTGTCGCTGACCAGCGCGTCTTCCTGGTTGGCGGTCCAGTGGCTGATACAGTTCCAGGCAATCGTCTGGAAGGCCTGAGTCACGCTCATGTCCGGGGCCAGGTTGAGTGCTTCGGCCTTGACAACCAGGGATGGTGCCGCCTGGCTTAGGCGATAGCCACGGTCGGCCTTGCTGACATTTTCCAGGCGCAGCGGGATGGCTTGTTGCAACTCCAGTGCCGCCAGGAACAGGCGCGCCGGGTTGCCTTGTTTCAGTTCGAGTTCGATTTCACATAGCGGCGTGACTTTGTTGCCGCTTTTGACTTCCCCCTGGTCGAGCGCCAATTCCACCTCGTCACCGTCGTCCCATCTCAGCAGCCAGGTGGTGCGCTTGAATTCGGTGGTGAATACAGCTTGCAGCCGGTCGCGCACCGCGGCGGAAGAAAACAGCTTGAGCAGGGAGGGGGAGTTGATCTTGGTGAGATCGGGGCGCTCGTGCGCCACCTGGTCTTCCCATTCGCCACGCTGGTGCAAGCCCGCGCGCACTTCGCCGCCGCCCTTCACCGTCTGCACCCAGCGCGTACCCACGCGGCGCACGCGCAGGGCGATTTTCTGCTGGCGCAGGGTCAGGTCGGGCGTGTCGTAGTAAATGCTCAATAGCTGCCGGGTGCTTGCCCGGCCTGCGGCATGGGCCTTGAGCAGCGGGTGGCGGCGCAGTCTGGCGATATCCGCCGGGTTGATGAGCAGCTTGAGTTCGATTTCGGTGGCCATGCCTAGCCTGGTGAAATCCATTCCAGCAGCGGCTGCCACTGCTCCACGTCACGCGCGGCGCGGGAAGGCGGCAGATCGAACAGGCTCACGCCTTCGTTGGCGCATTGCACGTAGAGCTGGGCGTCGCGCAAATAGGTCAGCACCGGAAATTCGACCGCAAGCAGGAATTCCGCCAGTTCCGCCGCCGATTTGGTGCGCGGGTCCACCCGCATGCCGACCATTGCCACCTGGCTTTTTTCCTTGCGTATGGCCTTTTCCTCGCACAGCACGCGCAGAAAGTCGCCCGTCGCCAGCATGTCGAAGGCGGAAGGCTGCACCGGCACGATCACCAGTTCCGCCAGCTTGACCGCAGCGGACAGTTTGTCGCCGTGCAAGCCGGCAGGGGAGTCGATCACCATCCAGTCCGGCTTGATGGATTGCTTGCGCGCCTGATGGCTGTGGATGGTGGGGAGTTGCGCCGGTCGGCGCTTGAGCCAGCCGACGGCGGATTGCTGCCGGTCGAGGTCGGCCAGCACCACTTGCCGACCCAGGTTGGCGAGATAGCCGGCCAGCTGCGTGGCCAAGGTGGTTTTGCCGCTGCCGCCCTTGGGGTTGGCAACCAGGATGGATCTCATGACAGCCTGGTTGCCATCAGCGTCAGCAGTGTGCTTTGCGCCGATACCGGCTTGGCGCGGCGCGCTACCTTGCGACGGTAAACGCCGTCAGCATCCATTTCCCAGGTTTGCACATTGTCCTTGAGGTAAGGCTCAAGTCCTTCCTTGATCACGCGTTTTTTGAGGCGTACATCAAGGACCGGGAAGGCTACCTCGATGCGGCGAAACAGGTTGCGGTGCATCCAGTCCGCGCTGGCGAGATAGACATCCTGGTCGCCGTTGTTGCGGAAATAGAAAATCCGGCTGTGTTCCAGGAAACGGCCGATGACCGAGCGCACACGGATGTTTTCGGATACGCCGGGAACGCCCGGTCGCAGCGCGCATACGCCGCGCACGATGAGGTCGATCTTTACGCCGGCACAGGACGCCTCGTAGAGCGCCTGAATCACTTCCGGTTCGAGCAGCGAATTCATCTTGGCGATGATTGCCGCTGGCTGGCCGGCCCTGGCATGCGCGCTCTCCTGGCGGATCGCCTTGATGATATGCGCGTGCATGGTGAACGGCGATTGCCACAAGCAGGTATGTTTTGCCGCTTTGCCCAGGCCCGTGAGCTGGGCGAACACGTCGGAGGCGTCGCTGCACAGATCGTCGTTGCAGGTGAACAGGCCGAAGTCGGTATACAGCTTGGCGGTGCGCGGATGGTAGTTGCCCGTCCCGAGGTGCACGTAGCGGCGCAAGCCGCCTTCCTCGCGCCGCACCACCAGCAGCATCTTGGCGTGGGTTTTGTAGCCCACTACACCGTACACCACATGGGCGCCGGCATCTTCCAGGCGTGCCGCCCAGTTGATGTTGGCCTCTTCGTCGAAGCGCGCCATCAACTCCACGACGACCGTCACTTCCTTGCCGTTCTTCGCCGCATTGATCAGTGCATCCATCAGCACCGACTCCGAGCCGGTGCGGTACACCGTCTGCTTGATAGCGAGCACGTTGGGGTCGTCGGCTGCCTGCTGGAGGAAATCGACCACCGGGTGAAAGGACTGGAACGGCTGGTGCAGCAGCACATCGCCGTTGCGAATGCCCTGAAACATGTCGGGCTGCTTTTCGTCTAGGCAGGCCGGCAAGCCCGGAATGAAGGGGGGATATTTGAGGTCGGGGCGTTCCACCCGGTCCGGTATCTGGAACAGGCGCACCAGATTGACCAGCCCGTTGACCTGGTACAGATCATCCGGCCCCAGATCGAACTGCTTGAGGAGAAAATCGGCCATTTCCGGTGAGCAGTTGTCCGCCACCTCGAGCCGCACCGCGTTGCCATAATGGCGATGCGAAAGCTCGCCCTGCAGCGCTTGGCGCAGGTTGGTCATTTCCTCCTCATCGACGAACAGGTTGGAGTTGCGCGTGACGCGGAACTGGTAGCAGCCTTTAACATGCATGCCGGAAAAAAGTTCGCCGACATGGGCATGCAGAATTGAGGAAAGAAAGACGAAGCCGTACTCGTGGCCGGCGATTTCCTTGGGCAGCTGGATGACGCGCGGCAGCACCCGCGGCGCCTGCACGATGGCGGCATCGGAGCTGCGC
>Ga0209077_1000062_pt1 | contig 25182 bp, 20 predicted proteins | sample PPLLak1March2015_FD_187247 | JGI IMG/M metagenome (GOLD analysis project Ga0209077, IMG submission 187247) | Freshwater sediment microbial communities from Prairie Pothole Lake near Jamestown, North Dakota, USA - PPLs Lake P7 Core (1) Depth... | ecosystem: Environmental > Aquatic > Freshwater >... | reverse complement strand
GGTTGGCTGGCGGTGGCGCCTTTTAATCCAAACGAGTACCAACCGGGTCCACTCGCCGACAGAACCTTCCGTCAGCACCAGATCCGCTCGGTCTCTGGACGGCGCAACAAACTGCGCGTGCATCGGGCGGACCGAGCCAAGATACTGATCCACAACGGAGTCCACGGTACGTCCCCGCTCCTTGACGTCCCGAACCAGGCGGCGCAGCACGCGAATGTCCGGTTCGATGTCGATGTAGACGGCCAGGTCCAGCTGGCTGCCAATTTCCGGTCGACTGAGAATCAGCGTCCCTTCCAAAATCAGGGCCTCCGCGGCTGACATTGGCGTGCACCCCACGCGACGATGGGTGACAAAACAGTAGTTGGGTACCTCGACCGTTTGTCCCCCGCGCAGTCGTTCCAGCTGAGCGGCGAAAAGCTCCCAATCGAGCGAATCAGGGTGGTCGAAATTGTGGTAGGCCGGGTCGCCAACCAGCGAGCGGTAATAGCGGTCCTGTGACAGGCAAACCGAAACCCGCGGGAGGAGTGCGTCGCGCAGGGCGTCGGCCAGGGCAGTCTTTCCACTGCCACTCCCGCCGCTTATCCCGATCACCAAAGGCTTGGAACGCATAGATGAACTGACAGCCGACCTGGTGACCAGCTGACCAGCTGACCGGCTGACCAACCGTGGTCAGTAGGCGGTTGTCAGGTGCTCCTACCAGTCTTCATCTTCGGGGAAGGTATTGGCGTACTTTACGCTGGTGCGGGGTTCGGCCATCATATGGGCGACCGAATCCCGCCACTTGGCGTAATGAGCCGTTTGCTTATGCTGAGCGGGCGCCTCCGGTGTTCGATAGACCTCGACCAAGACAAATCGGCTCGGGTCATCGGTCTGCTGGATCACATCGAATCTCGCGATGCCCGATTCCTTTACGCTCCGCGAGGCGTTCTCGATTGTCGCTTGTCGAAAGGCATCAATCGAGTCCGGTTTGACGTGCACATGAACATGAACGATTTGCATGTCCCTATCTTAGCTCCACTTCACCGGATGCTCATCAGGGTACTCGTCAGCCCGTCAGCCGGTCAGCTGGTCAGTTGTCAGTTGTCAGTCTTACCGGCCGTCCATCTGCTTTGCTCTTCTGGGCGGCATCCATGAAGGCGAAGATTTCAAGGCTCTCCTCGTTCGGGACCGGCGGTTTGCCGGTCTGGAAGAACTTCACGATTTCTACAACCAGCGGCCGATAGTCGTGCTTAGCATCGGGTGAGCTTCGATCAGCCTTTCGTTCGCGAAAAACGACCGCCCCGTAATCGCCGTACGGGCGAAGAGCTCGCACGACGCCGATCCGCCCATCTTTCCACCGGGCGACGACAATGTCAGCCCCCTCCGAGTGAATGCGGCTGACCTCGGAACACCCGGCGCCCATTAGCGCGAACAGCATTTCGATCGGGTGAATCGCGTACCAGGAAAGGTCAAGCTGGTGATGCGGTTCCAACGGGCCGGGGCCCCAGACATCCACGCCGAGGATCCCAGGCCCGGCCAACTGGGTCACTATGTCGCTCCAGCGGAGACTGGACGAGGTAAACCACGGCACACCCGCTTCACGGGCCAGGCGTGCGATCTCCCGGGCGTCCTCCAGCGTGGAGGCGAGCGGCTTGTCGATGAACATCGGCTTGCCTGCCGCGATGATCTGCCGTGCCTGCTCGAGGTGCACCCGGCCATCCACGCTCTCCAACAGGACCGCGTCGACCTTTCGACAGACGCTCGGGATGTCGGGCAGGATCTCGACGTGCCATTTCTCCTGCAGTTCGTTCGCAAACCTGTCGACCCGCGAGGCACTTGACTCGACGTCCGGGCTTCCTCCCTTGTAGGCGGCGACGACACGGGCGCCCGGCACATGACCGGGAGCCTGCGGGTCATTCAGGAGCCTGGTGAAGGCGGTCACGTGCGAGGTGTCCGTTCCCACAATCCCGATCTTCAGGTCAGCCGAAAAGGACGCCGCCACCGCCGTGACCCAGACAACCATCAGTATGACAAGCGCTCTCATGAGAGGCTCCAGGGCTTTCGATATTCGTAATCCAGCAACCCATTTGCTTCCGGGACGTTGGTAATTCGCTCGTTCTCGGGGTCCCACTGGAGACGGGCTTTGGAAGCCAGCGCGATGTTGGCAAGGTGAGCAAACGTCGTCGAACGGTGCCCTTCCTCAAGATCGCAAAAAACCTTGGCTCTGGATTTGACACAATCGAGGAAGTTACGAATGAGTAACTTGGTGATGTCTTCGCGTTCGGTTGGACGCTTCTCTTCCTCGGTTGCTCCGCCCGCTTCCTGGAATTGTCCCGGCCTGGTCGGGACTATGTGAAACGCACGGTCGTCAATGTAGAGACTTCCCAGGGAACCGCGCAATTCCACCTCTCCTTCGGCGAGAGTTGGGCCTCCGTTGGCCTCGTAGCAGCCAAACACGGCCATAGCTCCCGACGCGAACTCGAAGGTCACTTCCAGCGTATCGGGAATAGTCCGATCGTCCTTCAGGAGGTATTTGCCGCCGTGTGCGGTAATGGACACCGGCGCCTTTTCCCCGATCAGCCAGCGGATCGCGTCCAGGTAATGAACGCCCCAATTCGCCATCTGGGAGGAATAGTCCTGCCACCACCGGAACTTGTAGGGGGCCATCGTGTACTGGAAGGGCCGGAAGGCGCGCGGGCCCAGCCACATATCCCAATCCAAGCCGGGCGGCGGCTCGGTCGCCGGCGCGTTCCCGATTCCGTTTGGGAACATCCGGCTGCTGTAATAGGCGCGAGCGACGGTCACCTTGCCGATTTTGTTGCCCTGCACAGCGGCACGGGCCGCTTGATAGACCGTGGACCCGCGTCGATTCAGACCGACCTGAACCACCCGATTCGCCTGCTTGGCTGCATGGACCATGCGGCGTCCTTCACCGATCGTCACGGTCAATGGTTTTTCTACGTAGACGTCCTTGCCCGCCTGGCACGCCATGATCGTCTGGACGGCATGCCAATGGTCGGGCGTCGCAATGCAGATTGCATCAATGTCCTTGCGCTCCAGCAGTTTTCGGAAATCTTTCTCCCGCAGGGGCTCGCGGGCGAATTTTTCGCCCATTTTCGGCACTTTATTCCCGAGATCCTGAATGAAGCGCGGGTCCACTTTCGAGCGGTCACGCGAGAGATACGGCTCATAGACGTCGCACAAAGCGGCGACCTCGACGTCCGGGTTCTGCATGAACCGTTCGAGCAATTCGGACCCCCGGTTGCCGACTCCGATGAAACCCACTCGAATCCGGTCATTGGCGCCAATTACCTGGGCCGTGACCGGGGCCGAGGCAGCCTGAGCAATACCAACGACTCCGGCCGCGCGCGCCGAATTTCCTAGAAACGACCTCCGACTCATCTTTGACTTGCCTGTCATTTGCACCTCCTCGCCTCCTGAAACCGTGGACCGGATTATGACAGAAGTGAGACGGAAAACACACCGCGCGAAATCCCCGGTGGTCTGGCAGCGGGCGTGATCCTGGTGCGCAAAGTCCCCCCGCTTTGTTATCATCGCCCGCCATGACGACCAGCGGTAACAGCGGACGGCCAAACGGCTTCGACAACGAAAAGTATCTTGGGGAACAGACCAAGGCCATCCTCGAACGGATGAAGAATTATGGCCCCAAACTGTACCTGGAATTCGGTGGAAAGCTGCTTTACGACTACCATGCGGCACGAGTCCTGCCCGGCTTCGATCCGAACATCAAGATGCGGCTGCTACAGCAGGTGCGCGACCAGGCAGAGATCATCTTGTGCATCTTCTCCGGAGACATCGAAAGGAAGAAGATGCGGGCGGATTTCGGAATCACCTACGACTCGGATGCCATGAAACTCATCGACGACCTTCGGGAATGGGGTCTCGACGTCGCTGCGGTGGTCATAACCCGCTTCGAAGATCAGCCCGGCACAATGCTTTTCAAGAACAAACTGGAACGTCGCGGGATCCAGGTGCACACGCATCGGGCGACTCGCGGCTACCCGACCGATGTGGACTTGATCGTCAGCGAAGGGGGCTACGGGGCCAATTCGTTCATCGAAACCAAGAAGCCGCTGGTTGTTGTCACGGGACCCGGCCCCGGAAGTGGAAAACTGGCCACCTGTCTGTCGCAGGTTTACGGCGAATACCGGCGCGGTGTCGAGGCCGGGTACGCGAAGTTCGAGACGTTCCCTATCTGGAATCTCCCTTTGAAGCACCCGGTCAACGTCGCCTATGAAGCGGCAACTGCTGATCTTGCAGATGTCAACATGATCGACCCGTTCCATCTCGAGGCGTACGGTGAAACGGCCGTCAACTACAACCGAGATATCCAGGCATATCCGCTGTTGACTCGGATTCTGGGAAAAATCTCGGGCGACGGTTCTCCCTATCGTTCGCCCACGGATATGGGCGTTAACCGGGCAGGCTTCGGAATCGTCGACGACGAGGTCGTGCGCGAGGCGGCGGTCCGGGAAGTAATCCGTCGCTACTTTCGGTACGCGTGCGAGTACGCGATGGGGCTGGCTCCGAAGGAGACGGTGCAGCGCTCGGAGTTGCTCATGCGCGAGCTGGGAGCGCGTCCGGATGACCGGGCCGTTGTCGCCCAAGCACGCCGCGCGGCCCTCCAAGCCGAGCAATCGGGCAGGGGCCACCAGGGAATATTCTGCGGCGCCTCATTGCTTCTCGCCGACGGGCGGATCATTTCGGGCAAGAATTCGCCCGTTCTGCACGCGTCCTCCAGCCTGCTGCTTAACGCGCTGAAGACCGTCGCCGAGATTCCTGACCGCATACCTCTTCTGGCTCCGAGCATCCTCGACTCCATCACTCGACTGAAAACTCACGTGGGGGCCGCCTCCGCCAGCCTGGACGTGGAAGAGACACTGATAGCGCTGGCAATCAGTGCGACGACGAATCCTGCGGCCCAGCTCGCGGTCGAGAAGCTGGAGGATCTTCGAGGATGCGAGATGCATTTGACTCACATGCCCACTCCGGGAGACGACGCAGGACTCAGGCGTCTCGGTCTGAACTTGACCAGCGATCCTAATTTTGCGACCAAGAACCTCTTCGTCGCCTGAAGCCGTCCGAAACCGCGCCACAGAATCCGAAACCATTTCCTGTGCATTGGCATCTACCCCTATAGGAGTACTCGCCTATGCACCCCGCCTCTCGGATTTTGGCCACGATGGTGTTTTGCGCGTTGGTTGCGGGCCCTGTGTCAGGCGCAGATCAGAAAACTGAAAGCCTGGACTTGGGCGCCGCCCGGGAAAACGCCCAGCTCCGATCCTACTTCGCCGGGATTCACTTCACTTCCCCGTCTGACAGCCTGGCCCAATATCGGGCTGATTCTCCACGATTCGACAAGGAGTCAGCCTTATCACTTTGGCAGCGACAGCTCATCGATCTCCAGATCGAAGAATTCGTCAAGGAGGTGCACCGAAAGACCAGGAACCTCGAAGAGCACTGGAAACACCTGGACGAAATGCGAACGCAAGAGCTGGACCGCCGAATCTGGAAGTCTGAACTGCAAGAGATCGAAAAGCAGGCGAACAATCTGAGAGGAAGCCTGAAAGCTGCCTTCCCGGACCTCCCCGAGCAAAAACTCGAAGACAGTGAACCGGATAAGGATTCGCTCCGCAGCGACCCCGGGCCCGAGATAGTCTTGATCGGCCGCCAGGTGCGAGAACTGCAGAAAACCCTCTCTGAGCTGCTTTTCCGGCCGACCTTTGTCACCTCGGTCGCGGCGCTCAAGGCCGGCAGTCCGCTGGATTTCCTGAAACGGATTTCGTCGACTGCGAGGGCAGTGCGAGAATCGATGTAACTGCCTTCTTACGAGAACCGCGTCCGCCGCCAGAGCAGCGTGGCGGCGATCAACAGGATCGCCAGGCTCGCGACGATCAGGACGACCAGCCAGGCTAAGTCAAGGTCAAGCAGTCGTCTTTCCGCCAGAGAGGCCAACCAGACGAAAATCCCGATCGCCAAGGCGACGATGAGGAACTCCCACCAGGTTCGCTTTGGGTTCTGCCTGGCCAACGGATCCCCACCGAGCAAGGCCTCCTCGACCTGCCGGACATCCAAGCCGTATCTTTCGCATTCGCGCAACATTGCGTTGCGCCAAGAAGACTGCTCAGCTACAGGCGCCTGGGCAAAGCTGATGGCCACCGCGCCGAAAATCATGACGGCCGACCCCGCCGTTATAAGGAAGACGGCCGTCGGGGACAGGGCGGCAAGCTCACCAAAAACCAGGGCACCCCAAGCCAGCCCCCATAGCTGATTCGTGTTCGAAAGCGGAATCCCACGGCCGATTCCGACATACTTCGCCGCGTACTGCTGAAAAAGATCCCCGAGAACCCAGCAGAATCCCCCGAGAAAGAGCCAGAAGAGCGCGGGACTGGCTTTCGCGATCTCATCCCGTAGGGGCCCCAATCCCCCGTGAAAAGCCAAGGCGAGCGAGGACATGGTAATCAACTCCCCAACGGTAAAAACCGTTACGAACGAAAGGGGATTCATGCCCGAGATATAAGCCTTCCGGTACGGGATATACATCGATCCCCAGAGGAGGCCGGCTCCGAGCGCCGCCATGATTCCGGCCGTGGTCCGATCGGCGGCCAGCCCGCTGTGCTGTGACGTCGCGTAGGCGAGAAGGCAGGCACCTCCCGCGATCGCCAAACCGCCCCCGAGGACCTTGATCCACTGACTGCGTCCTGCCCCGCGCAATTCGTTGAAAAGCAGCCATCCCCAGAACATGCCCACAATGCTGTTCGTATTCCACAAAGGAAAGGCAATCGAGAGACCGACATCCCTGATTGCGAAGACGGTTAACGTGTTGGCAACCGCCCACAGCGCACCGGCCAGGATCGCCCATGGAACCAGGTGCACCTTCTCTCTCAAGTCGAGATAGACGTATCCCGTTCCCTTTATCGCCACAGGGACCGTCCAGCGGGCGACGAAGACACCGATCACCATCGCCAGGGAAATGACAAACGGGGAAATACCGATGGTCACCAGCTTCGTGGGCGCTTCGGCCGCTCCCAGCCAGGCACCCGCCGCGATTCCGCACAATACACCGAGGACGTGCAGTTGCTTTGCTGTCGACATCTCAGGCTCCTTTAGTGATCGTTACGAGCACGGCAATGCCGAAAAGCAACACGGCGAACGGAATCCAAAAGTGAGGATCGGACAGGACGAGGCGAGGCAGAGAACGTTTCATCGGACCTCCTGTAGCCTCATTCTAACCGGTAACCTTGTGGCGGGAAATGGTTTTGCCACAAGAGGTGAGTCGCGAAAGGCAGCAAGGGAGGCTATCGTTTCACGCAAAAGGCGCAAGAGACGCCAAAGAATCGCAAAAACGAAAGGCTGATTCTATCGTCTTCCTTTTGCGATTCCTTTGCGTCTCTTGCGCCTTTTGCGTGAAACGATAGCGTCTCTTGCTCACTCTGGCGCAGCTGAATGCTACTTCCCCGCCGCCACCAGTTCCGCCTCCGCTTCGGTCTTGGTTACCTTCTTGATCACGTCAGGAGGCGTCAACAGCGAAGCGACCACTGTAACGATCGCGGAAATCGGCAGGGCGATTACAATCGGGTCGACCACCGCCCAATCCGTTCCTGCGACCAGGCTCGGTTTGCCAAACAACGCCGCACAAGCCTTCAGAGCCGCGGATTCCTTTTCATGAAAGAAGAGCACCCAGAATGCCCATGCGGAAAAGCCTGACAGCATTCCGGCGGTAACGCCGATCCTGGTCGCCCTTTTCCAGAACAGCGCGGAAACGTAGCAGGGCAGAAATGCAGCCGCTGCCATGCCAAAAAAGAGAGCAGTGGCAATGGCGACAATCCCAACGTCCAGGTTGTATCCGAGCACGATGGTCGCCGCGAAAGCAAAGAAAATACCCAGCTTGGCGATCGGGACAGTGCGCTCCTGGTGCTTTCCCTTGGCCAGTGCCTGCTGGTAGAAGTCACGCCCGATCGACGCGCCGATCGCATGGAACTGCCCGCTCAGTGTGGACATCGCCGCGGCCAGCAGCGTCACCATGAACAGGTAGCCGAACCAGTCAGGAAAAGCATCCCCTATGTAGGCCGGAATGATCTTGTCGATATTCGGTTTCTTAGTCACCGGGTCGGCCACCATGGCCAGCGAAATCTTCCCCACGCGCTGGAAGAAATAGAGGTTCGTCAGCGCGCCGACGAGAAAAGCGGTCCCGGTCATCATGAAGATGAAAATGCTGCCCGGCAGAAGAGCGCGGTAGAGTTCCTTCCCGCTTTTCACCGTCATGAAACGGACCACCAGTTGCGGCTGGGCCAAGACGCCGATCCCTACACCGAGGACAATGGTCGATATCAGCTGCCACCACAATGGGGAACCGAAAACGGGCATTGCCGTCCAGCCGCGATGCCCGGCCGCCTGAAGTGAAGGAGGCACTTTGGATGCTATGTCCGTCAGAGCGCCGTGACTGCTGGGCCCACCCAGATGCATGTACGTGACAACCAGAAGTATCGCCATGCCAACGAACATCAGCCCGCCCTGGAAGGCGTCGGTGTAAATGACACCCTTGAGACCGCCGAAGAAAACGTAAGCAGCAACAACGACCGCAAAAATGAAGAGTGCGAGCGAGTAATCGAGCTTAAGCTGAACTTCGACAAATCGCGCTCCTCCGATCATGACGGCGGCAGCATAAAGAGGCATCAACAGCGCTACGACGAGGCCGGCAAACCCCTGAATGAAGCGGGAGTTGAACCTCCTGCCGATCAATTCCGGAAAGGTGTGCGCATCCAGCTCGGCTCCGATTCGTCGCGTGCGACGGCCGAAAACCACGAAGGCGATGAAGATGCCGAAGAAGATGTTGAGGGCAGTCAGCCAGAGCAAGCCCATCCCAAACAATGCTGCGGCGCCTCCGAAACCGACGATCGCCGAAGTACTGATGAACGTGCTTCCGTAGGCAAGGGCCATCAGGACCGGGTGTATCTCCCGGCCGCCAACCAGGTAATCGGCCGCGGTTCGGGTCTTCTTGTATCCAAGCCAGCCCAGATAAGCCGTTATGAGCGTGTAAGCGCCAACCACAATGGCGAGAATTTCCAGGTTCATTTGCTTGTCTCCTTCGTCCTCAAACCTCATCCTCAAATTCGAGGTTCTCTTCAGGCGGGTGATGTGCTGCGGGCATCTCCTCCTCGGCGTTCCATTTGCGGATGGCGTAGACGATGGAGAGGACAACGCTGAACAGAGTTAAGAGGTAGGCGAGGGTGACGCCCAAATCTCCGAATCCAAACATGTTGGACTCCTTTCTGTTTTTGGGATTTCGAGAGCGGGCGGGATTGTAACACAACGCGGCCGAAGCACAAGCATTGTTTTAAATCACGAAAACACATTTCCTGCTGGCCGGCTGACCGAAATGCTCGAACAACACTTGTGCTTCGGCACGCGACCTCATATTATTCGAACGGCGGCTGGCCCAAGCCGCAAGCGAATCGACGATATGCACGATACTGGCCGCCCATCCGCCGTATCTGAGTCAGCAACAACCCCAGAAGATGACCGGGACACCCGGAATCTCGGAAGGGCCGAGGAGTTTAACGGAGAGCGCCCAACGCCGGAGGTGCAGCGGGTCTCCGAGAACATGTTCGGGTCAATTGTCGACCGCATCCCCATCCTGCTCGTCTTGACCGACTCCGCCGGCCGAGTGATTTCGGTCAACAGGGAATTCGAGCGTCTCACCAGTTGGACCTCCCAAGAGCTGGTCGGGACAGACCCGTGGTCCGCACTCTTCCCCGAGGAGTCAGTGCACGCGGGCGCCCGGGAATTCTTCGGAGGTGACCAGACCGGATGGCAGGAGTGCTCTCTGACCACGCGATGCGGCGCTTCGGTGGACACCTGCTGGGCGAAGGTTCGACTCGAGAACGGTTGTTCGGTCTGTCTGGCGATCGACCTACGCACCTGGCAAGAATGGGTCAGCTGCGTGGCAGAGAGGAATCGCGCCCTTCAGTTGCGTGCTGACCAGCTGCGAACTATGGCGGTCGAGCTGACAGAGGCCGAGCAGAAGGAGCGAAAAGAACTAGCTCAAGTCCTGCACGACGATCTTCAGCAATTGCTGGTCGGGGCTAAGTTCCGGATCTTCGCCCTCAAAGCGCAATCGACGGATCCATGCATGGATGGATCGCTCGACGAAGTGCACAGTCTTATCACGGAATCGATCGAAGTCTGCCGTTCCTTAAGCCACCGGCTGAGCCCGGACGTTCTCTGCCAGGCTGGCCTGGCTCCAGCCCTCGAATGGCTCGCCCGGTACTTTTGCGAAACCCACCGCCTCGAAGTAGTGCTCGACATAGATCCGGCGGTGAATCCGCCCGCCGAAGCTATTCGTCACGTGCTATTTCACTCGGCGCGAGAACTGCTTCTCAATGTCGCCAAGCACGCCCAGACTAACCGCGCGCGCGTGCGCCTGATCGGCAGGGATCAATTTATTGACATGATCGTCACAGACGCCGGTTGTGGGTTTGATCCTTCGGCGGTTCGATTGGCAGGCGGCACAGGACTGGTTGGAATCGAAGAACGGGCCCGACTCCTGGGCGGCACGCTATCGGTCGCGAGCGAACCTGGTCTTGGAAGTCGCTTCACCATGACCCTGCCCTCCGGAACGCGCCCTGCGGAAACAGAGCAGGAGGCAGCCGGCACTCGGCAGCACTTAGCGGCGGACAAAAATCGAAACAAACGAAGAAACATCCGTTTAATCCTGGTGGATGACCACAACATCGTCCGGCAGGGCCTTACCCTTCTGCTTAGCCAACAGACGGGCTTCGAAGTCGTGGGGGAGGCCGGCAACGGCCAGGAGGCGGTCGAGCTTGCCCGCTTGTTGCAACCCGACGTCGTCCTCATGGATGTCTCGATGCCCGTCATGGATGGCGTCGAGGCGACAAAGATCATCAAGAGCGAAAATCCGCGGATCGAGGTTATCGGACTCTCGACATTTTCGGAAACCGCCGTTCACAAGAAAATGATCGAAGCCGGGGCGTCCGGGTACGTGAGCAAAGGCGGCCCTTCCGAAGTGCTCGCCGACGTCATCCGACAGGTATGCGGGCGAGGCTGTTAAGAAACAGTTGAACTAGCCGAAAAAGCAGCGCCCTCGACGGAATCTAGAGAACGAACCACCCCACCAGCCAGACGGTCACGGCGCCGCACAACCCCACCACGGTTGATCCAACGGTCACGAGCCGGTAGCCCGTGCGCACATCCATACCCGACAACTGCGTCACGATCCAGAATCCACTGTCGTTCGCGTGCGAGGCGGCCGCGGCACCCGAGGCGATGGCCAATACGGTCAACGCCTTGGCCTCGGGCGATGCCAGACCGAGCACCTCCACGAGCGGCAGAGTTATCGCCGAAGTGGTCAACATAGCCACGGTCGCAGAGCCTTGTGCTAATCGGAGCGCGGCTGCCACGAGAAACGGCAGCCAGAGCCCAAGTGAAAGACGTGACAGCGAGTGGCCGACCGCATCACCGATTCCGGCGTCCATCAACACGCGACCAAACGCTCCACCGGCTCCGGTCACAAGAATGACGATCGCGGCGGAATTGAGCGACTCGCCGACCCAGCCTGTGCTCGACAGCATGGATCTCTCAAGCCGTTTGGGTAGCCAGAGAGCCAACAAGACCCCGATCGACAACGCGACGACCGGCGAACCAATGAAACTGAGCAAGGCCGCGACTGGCCCCGTTCCGAAAGGGTGGGTCGGATAATCGGCGAAGGACTTCGTGACAATTAGGAGAATCGGCAGAATCAGGGGCACTGCAGCCTTCCACGCTCGGGGCGCCTGAGCTACTAGTCTTTCGATCTCGTCTTCGGTGACTCCGGCACCCGCTTCGATCCAGACCCGGCTCGCGATCTTTACAGCAAACAAACACCCGACCAGCGCCATCAGAAAACTGACGGGCAAGCCGTACAGGATGACGAGGCCCACGTCGGCGCCCATGATTTCCGCCGCACCAAGCGGCCCCGGCGTGGGCGGAACCATTACGTGCGTTGACAGCAAGCCAAAGAAGAGCGCGACCGCACTGACCGCCAAAGACAACCGAGCGCGCCTGCTGAGCGCTTTGGCGAGCGGCAGCAGGATCACGAACCCTGAATCCGCGAAAACGGCGATCGACACCAGGTGGCCCATGATCGCCATCGCTAGCGGGACTCGCTTTCGACCGATCATATTCAGCACCGCCTCGGCCAGCGAGAACGCCCCGCCCGATTTCTCGAGAAAGGCGCCGATGATCAGCCCACAGACGATGACAATGCCGATGCGGCCGAGGGTATCTCCGAAGCCCTTTTGGAGGGAATCGAGGAGTTTGGGCAGGTCCATGCCGGACAGCAGCCCGAACAGGAAGGTAACAGACAGCAGGGCCAGAAAAGGATGCAGTTTGAACCGGGTTGTCGAGACAACGATGAAAAGAACACTAAAGAGGACCAAAATTCCGAGCCAGGCGCCGTTGCCCACCGGTATCTCCCCCGCCCACCCGGCCGAAAATTTCCGAGCAAACGCCGGGCGGGCGAAGCGTACCAGCCAGCCGCAAGCCAGTCAAGGGTTCGGCCACGGGAAGCCGTTCAGACAGCAGTTGCCTTTTCAGGAAGCCGCGCACGAAGCGTTTTTCAGCGGAAATTCACGTGCACAATTCACTCCCCGAAATCGACCATGAAGTTCATAATGATCACGTTATCAAACAGTCGCACAGGAGGCACTTCATGAATAGATCCACACTAAGCCCCCAGACAGATAAGGGGATGACTCGCCGGGAGTTCACCAAGACATCGGTGGCCGCCGGAGCGGGCATCGCGGTTTCGAGCTCAGCCGCCTTTGGGTTCGTCCAGGAATCGCGGCGTAAGAAATTTGCCATCGTCGGGGTCGGGGGGCGCTCGTACATGTATCAACGCGCCATTCTAAATACCTTCGCCGAGCATGCGGAGCTCGTCGGCGTTTGTGATGTAAACGTCGGTCGACTGAAATTGGCGCAGGAAAACGCCAAGCGGGCAGGCAAACCTGAACCACCGGCTTTCGAGGCAAAAGACTTCGACAAGATGATTGCCGAAACCAAGCCGGATACCGTGATTGTCACTACAGTTGACGGCTTTCATCACCAGTACATCATCCGTGCCATGGAACTCGGCTGTGACGCAATCAGCGAGAAGCCAATGACGACCAACGCTGAGAAGTGCAGGCAGATCCTTGACGCAAAGAAGAAGACCGGTAAGAACCTGACCGTGACGTTCAACTATCGTTACTCGCCACCGCGTACCCAGGTGAAGGATCTGCTGATGAGCGGCACGATCGGAGAAGTGCTCTCGGTCGATTTTCACTGGCTCCTGAACACGATGCATGGCACCGATTATTTCCGCCGGTGGCACAGCAACAAGGAAATGTCGGGCGGGTTGATGATCCACAAGGCGTCCCACCATTGGGACCTGGTGAACTGGTGGCTCTCCGACGTCCCTGCCACCGTCCAGGCGAACGGAAAACGCGAATTCTACACGCCTCAAATGGCGAAAAGACTGGGCCTTCAGAGTCATCACGAGCGTTGTCACACCTGTCCCGAGAAAGACCAGTGCGGCTTCGAGCTCGACTTGGCCAGCAACCCGCAGATGAAAGCGCTCTACCTCGACAACGAGCAGTACGACGGGTACTTCCGCGATCGTTGCGTGTTCCGGCCGGAGATCAGCATCGAAGATACCATGAACGTTATCGTCAATTACGCCGCAGGCCCCACGCTCAGTTACTCGCTGAACGCCTTCAACGCCTGGGAGGGCTATATAGTCTGCTTTAACGGCACGAAGGGACGCCTCGAACACAAGATGGAAGAGCAGGCGTACCTGTTCGGTGACGGGAGCGTGCCGGGAGCTGTTAAACCGGAAGGGACATATATTCGAATTTACCCGCTGCGCGATCCCGCCTATCAGGTCGACGTCTGGAAGGGCGAAGGCGGCCACGGCGGAGGGGACGACGTCATGCTCAACGACGTCTTCAATCCGAACCGTCAGGCGGACAAGTACCTCCGTGCGGCGGACCAGCGGGCAGGCGCCTACTCGATGCTCGTCGGAGCGGCAGCCAACCAGTGTTTCAACACGGGGCAGGCGGTTAAGATCGCTGAGCTGGTGCCCGGAATCGGGATGCCGGATTACCCGGTAATGCCGGAGAACGACCCGGTTCCGATGCCGAAGAAACCAACACCGCGGGGACCCCGGGGGCCCCGAACGCCGCGGTCTTGACGCTAGCGCCATGCCCGAACTTCCCGACGTAGTCGTTTACGTGGAAGCGCTACAGAAAAGGTTACGTGGCCAGCAGTTGCGGGCTGTTCGCTTGAACAGCCCCTTCCTGCTGAGGTCGGTCAACCCCCCTCTGGAAGAAGCCTGCGGTCGGCTCGTGGTCGACATCGGACGAGTCGGGAAGCGAATCGTGATAGAAATGGAGGGCCAGCTCTACCTGGTCCTTCACCTGATGATCGCCGGTCGGCTGCATTGGCGGAAGCCGGGCACCCCTCCGACCCGGCGGTTCGACCTGATCACTTTCGATTTTGCGACCGGGACACTGCTGTTCACCGAAGCGGGCACCAAGAAGCGTGCCTCACTGACGCTAGTTCAGGGCGAGGAGGCGCTGGCCGCTCTGGATCCCGGGGGTCTCGACGTTCTGGAAGCCTCTGTGGATCAATTCCGACACCGCCTGCTCGCATCTTCGCACACGTTAAAACGCGCCTTGACCGACCCGAGAATTTTCAGCGGAATAGGCAATTCGTACTCGGACGAGATCCTGCACGCAGCCCGGCTCTCTCCTTTCCGGTTGACGTCCCAACTGAACGAGGACGAGCTACATCGGCTGTTTTCCGCCTGCCAGGGCACGCTGAGGTCCTGGGTGGAAAAACTTCGCGAAGAAACCGGCGATCAGTTCCCCGAGAAGGTCACCGCTTTTCGTGACGGCATGGCCGTTCACGGCCGCTACCGCAAGCCCTGCCCCGTGTGCGCGACGCCTATACAACGCATCGTTTATGCGGAAAACGAGTCGAACTATTGTCCTAAGTGCCAGACTCAAGGCCGGCTGCTTGCCGACCGAGCGCTTTCGAGGCTGTTGAAGGAAGACTGGCCGCGCTCCCTGGAAGAGCTGGAATCCCGAATCGACTCGGCAAAAAGCCAGAGGCCAAAGGCATAAAAAACAGGTGTCTGATGTCGTGCGGAGGGCGAGATCGAATGGAGCCGCGAACGATGTGTGGGTGTTAAATAAGGCCAGCGAGCGCGTTCGTATACCAGGATTTACAGCTGTCTACGCCGAAGGCGTTACGTAGCAGAGCCCAGGGTTGCCCGCGTCTTGTGCGGGCTACCCTGGGTCGCACAGCGGTGTAGCGTCACAACCCTGAAGGGGTTGCGCACCGGGCACGATGCGCAACCCCTTCAGGGTTGGCACTTAGACGCCTCTCACCCAGGGTAGCCCGCACAAGACGCGGGGCAACCCTGGGCTCTGCTACGTGACCCCGTTGGGGTCATTTGTCAATCCTCTTCGGGGTCACCTTGACGCACCCAAGCTCCCGGAGTACCCTTGCCCAGAACTCCCGGTTGAGTTTCAGAAAGAAGGCAGTGATGAAATATTCAAGCTTGGTTCTCGCCGTTTTCCTGGTCGTCCTTTTCCTCACTCCGGTATCGGCCGCCGATGTGAACGGGAAGTGGCTTGCTGAATTCAGTACTCCCGATGGCCAAACGCGGCAGAACACGTTTACCTTTCAGGCCAGCGGCGAGACGTTGACCGGGACGGTAGCGACCACCAGGGGCGAAAACAAGATCGAAGAAGGCAAGATCGTCGGCGACGACATTTCCTTCTCAGTGACTCGGAACTTTAACGGCAACGATATGAAGTTCGTGTACAAAGGAAAAGTCGCGGGTGACGAGATCAAGTTCAACGTCAGCGTGGCCGACGGCGAACGGACGTACGACATGACCGCGAAACGCGTGAAGTAGCCTTCCCCCTCCATTCACCATCCGGGAAGGCGGCGAACTGCGCCCCTTCCCGCAACCACCAGCCGTTTTTCGATCCCTGGTGTCACCCAAAGTTCCGCAGGTTCCTTGTCCGGAATGAAGACGGCCTCGGCTTTCGTCGTCTTAAGAACAACAGCGCCGGCTCGCGGACCGAGGACGAACAGACTCGTCGAAAGAGCGTCCGCAATGGCGGCCTCCGCAGCCACGACGGTCACGGCAGCCAGTCCGGCTGCGGGGTATCCAGTTCTCGGGTCGATGATGTGTCCGTAGCGGCGGCCCTCAATAACGACATAGCGCTCATATTGACCGGAACTGGCTACCGCCCAACCAGGCTCGAGATTAAGTGTGCCCAGCGTTGAGGAAGTATCGAACGGATTTCGGATCTGAACGTTCCAACTGGTGCTGTTGCCTGGTGTTCCGGAAACGCGGATGTTCCCCCCGAGGTCAATCAAAAAGCTCCGAAGGCCGAGACCGCGACACTCCAGCCACGCCTGATCCACCGCGTATCCTTTCGCGATCCCTCCCAGGTCAACGCTCATTCCGGCTTGCGGCAGGAAGGCTGTCCGCCCCTCGAGCCGAATCTTCGAGTAATCAACGAGGGCCCGCTGCTCCGCGAGCGCCTTGTCGGAGGGAATCGATGGCGGGCGATCCTTGCCAAATCGCCAGAGCCGGACGAGAGGACCGACGGTCACATCGAACGCTCCGCCGGTGAGGCGGCCATATTCCCTGGAAAGCTCGAGGACGCGCAAAGTGTCGGCGGGGACCTCAGTCGGACCGCTCCCGGCCAGGCGGTTGAGTCGGGAAACCGCGCTATCCGGCCGATAGACGGACATTTCGGCTTCGAGCCGGCCGAGGACTTCCCTGGTGCGCGCCTCGGCTTCTGCAATCCGATCGGCGTCTCGCCCGGGCAGGGTGACGGAAGTCCGGGTGCCCATGCTGGCAAAAGTTCTGGTAACGGGTTCCGGCTCGATCAGCGCACAGGCGCTTAGAAAAGCGCCGAAGATCACGATTTCGGGGACATGATACTTAATTCTCAATCCGTTTCCTCAAATCGGCCCGTCAAGCAAAAGAATTAAGTTTCGTGTCCCCGAAATCGTGACCCTCGGCGAAGTTGCGAGGAACAGGGCATTACGAGAACCCGTTTCCTCAGATCGACCCGTCCAGCAGAAGAATTAAGTTTCGTGTCCCCGAAACCGTGACCCTCGGCGAAGTTGCGAGGAGCGACGCACTACGAGAGCCAGTTGCGCTCCCGTTTCGTCGACTGCTTCAGAACATCGATCGCGATATTCACATCCTCGACGATCTGGAAATCGAACATCCCGACGACGATAAAATCCGCCCCGTTTTCGAACGCGAACTTGAACCCATCCTTGGGATGTATCGCCCCACCTGCAAGGACCTTGAACGCGACAAAGGGCTTGTTGACCTGCTTCATGAACTCGATCGTCTGCTCCGGGAACAGGTCGAACATGTTGTCGTGGAACTTGTTGTGGTCGAGCGAGCGTTTACCGTCGATGGTCCACTCCTCCCGGTGCTCCCTCGGATGGGCGGACCAGTACTGATCGTGGTGCAGGGTCTTCACATAGTAGTCAGGGTTCAATCCGGCCTTCTCGCAGACGATGGGGACCTGGATGGAATGCGACCCGATACCGGACACGTAGCCCTGGCTCTTCATGTAATCGAGAGCCTTGCCCAGGAGGTCGATCTTGCCTTCCTTCACAAATCGCTCGGCATGGGCTCCCTGCACGTAAAGAGTCGTGCATCCCCCGTCGATGGCCTTGTCGATGTCCGTTTTCAGATCCTCTGGGGTCGGATAACATTGACACATCGTCTGGATCTTGCCACCCAGGATTTCCACGTATTTGTGAAACAGGGGAAGCTGCGCGGTGACCAACTGCATCATCGTGATTCCGGCTTTTTCGGCCAGCTCGATCGTTTCAAATACTTTGCGATCCGTGTTGTAGGCTTTGAAAAGCGGACCGGCGTAGATGAGGTCGCGGGAGTGAGCCCATCCTCCGATCAGGTTATTGCCCAGCATCATCCGGCTGACCATGAGGTTGCCGAGCTTCGCCTTGGGCAGCTCCCCCTTCAGCTCTTCGAGCTTTACCGGCTGGAGTTTGATTGTCGCGCCGGTAATGGCGTGAGTCTTCTCCCATTCGTACTTCTTCGCCGCGCCGTACCCCAGGGCGCCGAGGAACGGAACGGCGGCCAGGCTTGTCATTACGTGCCTTCGAGTCAGGGGGCCTGACAAAGGAACCAGCGGCGAAGGTCTAGGCACCGAGACTTCGGTGGCTTCCGCAGTAACTGGCTCCGGAGCGGGCCGGCGAGAACGCCAACGCTGGAACAGCCCATCCAACCCGGGCAACAGGCTGACTGGGAAGACCAGCAGAACGCCTAGAACCAGCAGCTCAATCAGGTTCTTGTCAACAAAGAGGTAGTGTCCTTCCACGGCAGAGCTGATGTCCGCGCGAATCAGTGGCGGGTGCGCCAGGTAGTAAAGTAGTAGGAATATTATTCCAATTGCGCTCGCGAGGCGGGTCATGCAGCCAAGCATGAGGGCGAGTCCGACAAGGATCAAACCCCAGATATTGATCTGATCGACTGCTTCCAGGATCCATGGGCTGGCGGCCATCCAATGGAAAAGCCCGGCCAGCAGGCCCCGGGCGGTCTGAAGATAAGGCGCGGCCGTCCAATCAGGGATAAGCAGTTTCGCGAGACCTTCATACAAGAAGTGCCACCCGACGGCTAGTCTGACGACCAGCAGGATCCACGTCTGGACGCCCGATAAGTGTTGACTCGAGTTCATAGATGCTCCTCGGCGGTAATCGCCATACTTTCGAGACGCGCACAGTGTACGACAGAGTGGTCCCCGGCTGAACTGGAAACCGCATCACGAAAAACGCAGAATGCGCTGTAACCATTTCGCGGGTCAGTGGCTCTAATCCGTCAAACCCTGCCAGGCCTATCTTCCGTTTTGGCAGATGGGGAAATGCCTTTTTTGCAAGGAGGTCGGTCATGTCCAGAAAAGTCCGGTTCTTGACTGCGCTCGGGGTAGTCTGCTCGGTGGTCTGCTGCCTGGGACTACTGCGATACTCCCAGGCGGACACGATTTCGCAGAATGCGTCTGAAGTCGATCTGAGCGTGGGCGTGATTGAACGCCACGTCCTGATGAGTGCTCACACGATGATCAAAGAAGGGCGCCGCACGTTCCGATATGACACGTTTGGCGACGAGGATTTTTGGGGCGGCGAACTCGGCCTGCACCAGGCTATCAAAGGTGAGGCTTTGGGCGGGGTCGGACCAGGGGTCAGCCCGGCCACCGCACTGCAGCTGGGCCTGAAGGTGGACAGGGACGCCCTCCCGGCTTCCCTGAAACGTGCACTCCAGCGAGGCGAGGTCGATCTTGACGATCCAGCCACGACAGTCGCGTTGTTGAAGTTGGATGCCGTCGTCGGCGTGCGAGGATTTTTCGACTCGGCCGGCAGTCTGAGCTCCATCGGAATCCAGTGCGCTCTCTGCCACTCGACGGTCAGTGACTCCTTCGCCCCCGGCATTGGTTCGCGCCGAGACGGCTGGGCCAACCGCGACCTGAACGTGGGCGCGATCGTGGCGTCGGCACCCGATCTGAGTTTCTTCGCCAACGCCCTGGGGGTCAGCCAGGACGTCGTCAGGCAGGTGCTGAACAGCTGGGGACCAGGCAAGTTCGACGCGGAGCTGGTTCTGGACGGAAAAGCCGTACGGCCCGACGGAAAACCTGCCGCAACCCTGATACCGCCCGCTTTCGGCTTGGCGGGAGTCAATCTTCACACCTGGACGGGCTGGGGATCCGTCACGCATTGGAACGCAATGGTCGCCAACCTCGAGATGCACGGGAAGGGGACGTTCTACGATCCCAGACTCAACGATCCGGATCAGTTCCCCATCGCAGCGGCGGCGGGTTTTGGCGATGTCCGCAGCACCCCGGATTTGATCACTCCGAAGCTCGGGGCTCTTCACTTCTACCAGTTGGCGATTCCGGCTCCACGAGCGCCCAAGGGGAGCTTCGACCCGGCTGCCGCTGAGCGGGGCGGGACACTTTTCAACGGTAAGGCCGATTGTGCTCGCTGCCACGTCCCACCGCTTTACACCGAACCCGGCTGGAACATGCACACGGCCGAGGAGATCGGCATCGACGACTTCCAGGCTCAAAGGGCGCCAGACCGCCACTATCGCACTGCTCCGCTGAAAGGCCTGTGGACGCACACGAAGGGCGGTTTCTACCATGACGGACGATTCACAGATCTGCGGGCAGTCATCGAACACTACAACTCTCACTTCAACCTTCAGCTGACGGAAACTGAAAAGGAAGATCTGGCTGACTTCTTGATGTCGCTGTAGCTCACTGGAATGTCCGGTCGCCGGGGCCGCCTCAGTATTTCTGCTGTTTCAGTGGAGTCTGACCCGGCCCCTTGGTAGACTATAAAAGTTAAGGACTGAAAGTCACCAAGCGCAATCCCGGATGCTGCTGATCGTCAGGTCGCGTGCCTCCCCGTGCTTTTCGACAATCGGTGCTAGTTATCGAAAGGAAAGAGGCCATGCCAAACGCGCTTCTCGTTTACCCGGAGTTCCCACCCTCTTACTGGGGCATGAAATACGCACTGGAGTTCATCGGGAAGTCGTCCTCCATGCCTCCGCTCGGCTTGTTGACCGTGGCCGCCATGTTCCCGGACAACTACACCCTGCGTGTCGTCGATCTCAACACCGATCAAATGACCGACGCGGACCTCGATTGGGCCGACGTCGTCTTCACCTCGACGATGATCGTGCAAGAAGGGTCCCTGGAACAGGTCATTGCGCGCTGCAACAGCCGGAAGGTCCCTGTGGTCGCCGGCGGTCCTCACCCGACGACGTTCTTTCAGGAAATCGATGGCGTTGACCACTTCGTCCTCGGCGAGGTCGAGAACGTGTTCCCGCAGTTTATTCGGGACTACGACAACGGGACTGCCGCCCGGATGTACTCGTCGAGCGAAAAACCCGACGTTACCCAGACGCCTCTCCCACGCTACGATCTCATCGACCTGCGGAAATATGGATCAATGGCGCTCCAGTTTTCCCGGGGTTGTCCCTTCGACTGCGAGTTCTGTGATATCACCAAGCTGTTTGGCCGGGTAGCCCGAACGAAAACGACAGAACAACTCCTGAAGGAATTCGATCTGCTTTACTCCCTCGGATGGCGAGGAGCCCTATTCCTGGTCGATGACAACTTCATCGGAAACAAGAAGGCGGCCATGGAGTTGCTGCCGTCCGTCGCGAAGTGGCAGCGCGAAAGGGGTTATCCTTTTTCGCTGTTCACAGAGGCAAGCGTCAACCTGGCGCGCATGGATGCCCTGATGGATGCCATGGTGGACGCCGGTTTCAACATGACTTTCCTGGGGATCGAAAGCCCGAATCCCGCCGCCCTGGTAAAAACAAAAAAGAAGCAGAACACCAGCAACGGCAAAGAGGACTTCCTGATGCAAGCGGTGAAGACGATCCAGCGCAAGGGGATCGAGGTAATGGGTGGCTTTATCCTTGGCCTCGACGGCGACCGCGAAGATGTCTTTGACGCTCAGATCAACTTTATCCAACAGGCCGGCATTCCATTTGCCATGGTCGGCCTGCTGACCGCGATCAAGGGCACGGATCTTTACACCCGGCTCGAAAGGGAAGGTCGCCTGCTCACCGAGTCACCGGGGGACAGCGTGAATTTCAGCCTGAACCTCGTCCCTGAAATGGACCGGGAGGTCCTGCTCGAAGGTTACAAGCGGGTCCTGCGCACTATCTACGACCCGTCCCTCAAGAACTACTTCGAACGATGCCTCACGATGCTGAGCGATCTCAAGATTGCGGAGCACAGCGTGCGCCGAATCGGGACGGCCGAAGTATCCGCGTTCTTCAAATCCATGTACCGCCAGATGTTCTCACGGCAAGGCCCCGCCTACATGAAGTTCCTGGCCAGAGTGATGAAGGACTACCCCAAAATGCTTCCCGAGGCCGTACGGCTGGCTATTGTTGGCCATCACCTGGCCAAAGTGACGTCCCAGCAGATTGCCATCCACGAGTTCAAGGATTTTGTGAGCGAGGAGCTGGAGGCGCTTAAGACCAGGCTGGCTTCATGGAGAGAACTGCCTGGTCACGGTATCACCGAGGCGCACGCCTACGCCCAGGAACTGATCGCGGGGGCACGCAGTCGGTACACCCGCATCCACGCCGATTTTCGGCATCACGCCGAAGACACCCTCGAGTCTTTCCAGCAGGCAGTAACCTGCTGTTTCGAAGACTTCCGGGAGACCATTTCTTCGCAGTCGTAGGGAAATAGGAAATAGGGCCTATAGGACAAATAGGCCCGATAGGAAAGCACCGCTTTTTTCCTATTGGTCCTATTTGTCGTATAGGTCCTATTTCTACCGCTTTAGCCCTTCGCAGGCAGTCGCAGCGGCATCGACCGGATCCGCACACCGGTGGCCGCGAATACTGCATTCCCTATCGCGGGCGCCACAGCAATGATCGGCGTCTCACCGCCCCCAGCGGATGGGATGTCCGTCTTGTCCATCAGGTGTACGTTGAGCTTCGGAACGTCTCTGAAACGCGGCACCCGGTACCCCGCGAAATTCGCGTTGAGCATCTTCCCGCCCTCGAATTGGATCTCCTCCGTCAAGGCCCCGCCCAGTCCCATGATGATGCAGCCTTGTACCTGCGAGAGGAGATTGGCCGGGTTCAGAATCGGACCGCATTCGAAGACTTGACACACCTCGCGGACCTTGATGGCGCCTGCCTTTCGGTCAATCGCCACCTCGACACAGGCGGCCACGACCGAATTCTTTTCCGTACCGCACGCGAGGCCGACACCCAGCTCCGGGCTGGCTCTCCTGCGACGCGCTGCCCAGTCAAACCGCTTTGCGGCCTCTTCGAGCACAGCCTTAAGGCGCTGATTCTCCAAGTGAGCCAGTCGGAACTCGAGCGCATCGGCGCCAGCCGCTGTAGCCAACTCGTCCATGAACGATTCGCGTGCGAAGTTGTTTCCGGTCGCGGCCAGGCAACGATATGACCCCTGTCGCAGAGGAGACTCCGACCCGACCGAGGCAACGCGGGCGTTTGGCACCGCGTACGGGGTATCAATGGCCGCCCCGCCGGCGTTGATGTTCGTGAAGTCCCAGGCGACCAGCGAGCCCTTTGCGTCCAGACCTCCCTTGCATTCGATAACGGCGGCAGGCCGGCAGTAGGCCCAGGCGAACTCCTCGGCTCGGGTCCACCGGACCGCCACTGGACGGCCGGCAGCCTTGGCCAACCGGGCCGCCTCGATCGCCGGCTCGGCCGAGTGCTTTCCGCCAAAGCCTCCGCCGATGTCCGGAATGATGACTCGAACACGGTCGGCGGGAAGATTGAGTGCTTCGGCGACATCGCGTCGAGCGCGATACGGGCCGTCGCAACTCACCCATACGGTCACCTTCCCGTCGTTCCATTCGGCAACGGCCGCCCGCGGCTCCATTGGGGCGTGCTGGATGTACGCGAGGGTGTAGGTTTCGCTCAGGGTCTTGCTGGCTTGGGCAAATCCTTCTTCCACCGATCCTCTCGTCGTGGGACGGCCTCCGCCCGCTCGCGCGTGTTCCTTCAAGTAGGCGTGAACTGTCTGGTTGGAAGCGGGATTGGCCGCGCGCTTCCACGAAGCCGTCTTGGCAGCAGCCTCCATTGCCTTCGCGGCGTCGAGGGATTTCGGAGCGAGGAATCCGACGAACTGCCCATCCTGGACCGCCGTCACACCCCTTATCGCCTTGGCGGCTGACAGATCAATCGCCTCGAGCGTGGCTCCGTAACTGGGTGGCCTCAGCACCTTGCCAAAGAGCATGTTCTCGCGCTCAAGGTCTGCGGGATACTTGTGCGCCCCCGTGACCAGGTCGCGTGAGTTCGGCCTCGGGACGGACTTCCCGAGGACCTGGAACGCGGAAACGGGCGTCAGTCCGACATTCGCGCGGACCGGCTGCTGGAAAGCAGCGACGATGTCCTTTGACTTGGCCAGGTCCGCGTAAGTCAGAACCCGGTTAGTTGGCGTGTGTGTAATCGAGCCGTCCCGGATCACGAGCGTGGAGGCATCCACCTGCCACTGCCTGGCGGCGGCCTCTGTTAAAAGCTCTCGTGCCGTAGCACCAGCCTGGCGCATTGCAGGGACGTTCGATGGCGTTGTCCGGCTGCCGGCCGTGATCCCATCGTCGGGGACAAGGTCCGTGTCGGACATTACCAGGCGGACACGGTCCATGGGAACGCGCAGCTCTTCTGCTGCAGCCTGGGACAACTCCGCCCGGGCACCCTGCCCTTCTTCGACCTTGCCGCTCAGGGCGGTGATCGTGCCGTCGGCGTTCAGGTACAGCCGGGCAACGACAGGCGATGCAGCGCCACTACCCTGCTGCGCGTAAGACATCGGCTCCATCACGGTGATGAGGACTCCGCCGCCGAGGATCTGGATGAAGGCGCGCCGGTCTAAGTTCGCAGTCGCGGGCCGAGATCCGATCATCGGAGCCGGCGATCCAATCTGACAATTGCCTTTCGGATCCATGGTCTCACCTCCGGCTCTCGTTCGCCGCCCGCCTGACGGCATTGGCGATTTTGACGTATCCGTTACAGCGACAGATATTCCCGTTCATCCCGGCGACAATATCTTCATCGCTCGGATTGGGTTTCTGCTGAAGCAGTGCAACGGCGGATATGATCATCCCGCTCGTACAGTAGCCGCACTGCATCGCCCCTTCCGCCAGAAACGCGCGCTGAACATGATTCAGGGAATCGCCCTGGGCCAAACCTTCGATCGTTGTCACCGTTTTCTTGTCAACCGCGGAGATGGAGAGACGGCAAGACAGGGCGCGCCGGCCATCCACAAGAACAGCGCACGCCCCGCATTGCCCTTCGCCGCAGCCGTATTTTGTTCCGGTCAGCTGGAAATCCTCTCGAAGGACATCAAGAAGCTTGCGTTCCGGGTCCGTGGTAACGATCCGTTCGATTCCGTTCACCTTAAATTTGATCGTGACATCCACTGCGTACCTCCCGTGTCGGGTACGTCTATCACACAGGGATCTCTTTTGTCGCCTGTTACCTTTTCAGCCGACGTGGGGCGAGTTTCGGGGACATAATACTTAATTCCCATGCGTCGGCGCGTTCTTGCGCAAGCAAAGGAATTAAGTTTTGTGTCCCCG
>Ga0209077_1000058_pt1 | contig 25908 bp, 19 predicted proteins | sample PPLLak1March2015_FD_187247 | JGI IMG/M metagenome (GOLD analysis project Ga0209077, IMG submission 187247) | Freshwater sediment microbial communities from Prairie Pothole Lake near Jamestown, North Dakota, USA - PPLs Lake P7 Core (1) Depth... | ecosystem: Environmental > Aquatic > Freshwater >... | reverse complement strand
GTGGCAGCAGTCGTCCTCGTAAAGCGGCTCCGGATGCCGGCTGAAGACCATCGTCAGGTCCTGGTACTGCACCTCCGCTCTCTGAAGTTCACGGCCGGCCTGCTGGAGCAGCGGGTAGCCCTGCAGCACGGAAGTTCTCATCGGTTGGCGGTCGGAAAGTGCGATCCGCTTCTCCTCCGGTCCCATCGTTTTCGAGCCGGGGACATACTGATTCGGCTGGAGGAAGTGGAAGTAAGCGATCTTATTGGCGACGCACAGCTTGCCCATCTGGATCGAACAATCCCTCCAAAGGCCGGTGAGGTCGGCATACAAGCGGTCGGGAGCAGGTCGGGCTTCGGGCCGGTAGAAGCGGACCACGGCATCGCTCGATGCCTCCGGGTCGCGACTGTCAAAGCGCCGCGATATCGCCCGCACCCGGTTTTCGAGGCGGGCATCCAGCGAGGACCAGATGATGTTGCAGGTCACACTGTAGCGAAGGGGTGCGCGCGCGAACCAGGCTGCAAGCCGGCTCTGGCGGAGCCTCAGGGCGGCCGCCTCCGCTTCAGCTGCCCGGATCTCGGTTTCGCCGCCCGCCTTTCGAACCGTGACGTGCCAGGATCTCGGGAAATCCAGCGGAATGGCGCCGAGGTTTTCGAACGGAGAGAGGGCCACCTCGTTGAAGCCGTCGACATTGATGATGACGTCAAATTGCGCCCCGAGACCCAACAGATACGCAAGCGTCATCAACTGCTGCGGCTGCTTGTAGCCTCCATTCGCGAGGCGCACAAAAACGATCCGCTTGCCGGCGAGGTGGCCGGATTCCGCAAGGGTACTCTCGAGTTCCCCGGCGCCCATGACGGCCAGCCCACCAGCGAAGGAGCCGCCGGTGATGCCCACGATCAGCTTGTCAGGGGACTTCTTCTGGATAACAGAAGGAGCGGACTGATCGACTATGAAACCCTCCCGGGATACCGATAAACCCGGGTACACCCTCTGAATTTCCGCGTCCCGGTAGAAGTTTCTGTTGATCACGAAACCGAGGTATGGATGTACAAAGACCGGAGCGTTGTAGAAGTTGGCGAGTTGGGCCGGGAGCCCGGTGCTGTCCTCCGCCTGGAGCCTTGCCTGCCGCTTTGCCGCCAGCTTGGCGAAGGAGAAATTCTCGCCTGCGGCTATCCGGTAACCGATGAAGGAAAACGCCTCCAACACCAGGTACAATCCGACAAACAGGATCAGGCAGAACAAAGCCTTTCGGCGCATAGGAAAGGCCGCATTGTATCAGAAGGGGCAAAGGGACAGAGTGGCAAAGGGGCAAAGGGTTGTGCCCCTCTGGCGTCGGGGAAGGGCAACTGTTCTTTCCCTCTACCTCTCCGTCCCTTTGTCCCTTTACCCCTTTGCCCCTTTGTCTCTTTTTCTGCCGTTGGCAATGCATTTGCCAGCCAGTATCATCGTCCAATGAATGCTGGACGGATGCGACGAGACGGCCTCCTCTGGCTACTGACGACGGCCGCCTTCCTGGCTGTCAACCTGATCTGGGAGGTGCTCAACCAGACTCCCCCGATCTGGGACATGGCCCACCATCAACTGCACGGCCTGTATTACCTCCAGGCATGGCGTTCCGGTGAGTTCATCGAGCGCTTCTCCGAGATCACGAACTACTACCCACCGCTGTACTACCTGCAGGAGGCGGTCTTGATGGGTCTGTGGCCGCGCACCCAGTTCCTCGCTTTTCTCGCCAACCTGCCCGGCGTCCTTCTCTTGAGCTACTGCACTTTCCGAATCGCGCGCCGGTACGCGGTGTCGGAGCCCTGGCTGGCCGGCATTCTCCCTCTCCTGATGCCGATGGTTGCCTGGACTTCACGCGAGACGCTTCTGGACGTCCCCCTCTCGGGGTGGGTCGCGGCAGGTGTCCTCCTGATCCTCCAAAGCGATATGTTTGTCAAACCTGCCTGGAGCGCGCTGTTCGGCCTGGTCTTCGCGTTTGGAATGTTGACGAAATGGACCTTTGTCGCCTTTCTCGCATTTCCGATCATGCTCGCCCTTGTTCTGAGCCAGCACAAGCTGCGGAGCGCGCTTCATCTTGTCGTTGCGGGTGTTATCGCGGCGCCTCTGACGTTAAGCTGGTACTGGCCGAACGTCGGGCCGCTGCTCGCGCGATTCGCGCTCACCGCGTCGGCCGGGACGGAGCTGGAAAAGGATCCCGGTTGGTCGAGCCTGGCCGGTTGGCTCTACTATCCGCGGTGCCTCCTCAGTTACTACTTGTATCTTCCCCTGGCGGTGTTGTTCCTCGCTGCCGTCGTGCTGCTGGTGAGGAACCGCGGTCGAAGCCAACTCGCTCTTGTCTGGGCATGGCTTCTCGGCGCCTGGCTACTGCTTACTCTCCTGGACGCCAAGGACCCGCGCTACGTGATGCCGCTGGTCGCCCCGGTTTCGATCATCCTGCTTGCCGGCTGGGCGGAGCGACGGCGGGTCGTGCTTTTGATCGGCGGAATCGCCGCTCTTCAGTTTTTGCTCGTGTCTTTCAACATTCTCAGCCGCCCTGTCACCCTGGCATTTCTGCACAAGAACGACTCGGACTACAGCAGTCTCAGTCGAGAGGTGGTCTTTTTTCAGACGTCGTATTTCGATGTCGCCGGGCCGCCGCGCAGGCAGGACTGGCGGGTAACCGAACTGCTCGGAGCCCTTCCATCCGGTGCGCGAGTCGGGTTCATCCCTGACATGGCACGGTTTCACCCCGGTGTGCTGCTCCTGCCCGCCCTTCATGAAGGCAGGCAATTGACGTTTTTTCGCGTGGGTCTGGGGCCCGACTGGTCGGGTGTCCTCGATTCTTGCGATTACGTCATCGGGAAGACCGGATCACAGGGCATCTCGTACATCACGGATTTCAACGACGAGGCTTACGCCAGGATCGCCGCCGAGGCGTGGCCGCGTGTCGGCCAGTGGAGCCTGCCCGACGGGAGCATGGCGATCGTGTGGAGGAATCCCCGAGGCCAGCTGACCGGCGACCTTTTGAGGTAAGCGGTAAGCCGGGTGCATCTGGCCGAGTTTGGCCGCCCTCGCCTATGCTCGACCGATGAAGCAAATCGAGGCTGCGAACAAGAGACCGGGACAGCAACGGACAAGAGCCGCCGAACGGCCGGAAATGGTGGAGCGATTCCAGAGAAGCGGTCTGACGCGCAAGGCGTTCGCCGCACGGGAAGGGGTGCCGCGCTCGACTCTGGACTTCTGGCTGTACGTGGCCAGGCACCGATCGCAGTCATCCTCTCTGATCTTCCGGGAAGTGCAGATCAGCGTGCCGACGGCGGAGCCCGCAGGCTGGGCGATGGAAATCGAGGGCTGGGATGGTCTGCGGATTCGGTGCCGGGAGGCACTCAGCGGATCTGAACTGGCAAGACTCCTGGGAGTGACCCGGTGCTGAGCCTGTCCCCCGCCACCCGCGTGTTCGTGGCCATCCAACCCGTCGACATGCGCCGGTGCTTCAACGGACTTTACGCGGACGTCCAAACGGTCTTCGGTCAGGATCCGCTGACCGGTCATCTGTTCCTGTTCACCAACCGACGACGCGGGGCAAAAGAGGTGACTGTCCCCGAATTTCCGATGGGCGCATGTCGACGAAGCCTGGCGGTTTTTGGAGGGGCGGAGTCGGCATGCGCCCGAACGCCTGGCTTCGCGCCGGGCGGGGAACCGCGCGGCCCCGCAAAGCGCGCGTCGAGGCCGCGCCTGCGCCCCCGGGTCCGCCTCCAAACTGGATGTTCGCAGACATCCGGTGCTAGAATCGCTCAAAGGACCGAAGACCGGTCAGACGCTCCCGATACTGATCCACATCCGACAACACGAGGAGTTCAATATGAATAGAGCGTGGTGTGCCTTTCGAGTTACAGTTTCGACCATCCTGGTAATTCTGCTTGTCCCTGTCGGGCTGCCCATGTATGCGCAGCGAACCGCAACTCCTGCGAAAGTCGTCACGGCAAAACCTGCGCTGGCGGCGCTTCCCGCTGTCCAGGCCGCTTTCAAGGTAGTGCTCGCTCAACCGGCGGTGCGCGCCGCCGTCAGAGCCGACATTCTGCGGCAACTCCGTGAGACCCGCCCGGTCGCTTTTGCGTCCGGCGTCTGGGCGACGCCGATCGACCTGGGCCAGGTTTACGCGGTTCCCTCCGTGCGAGCGGCGCTCGTAAGCAATCTTGGCCCAAACGGCGTCACTTTGGTCAACGGCGCCTCCGTCGACCCCGGGCGAATCGGGTTGCTATTTGTCCCCGACCGGCTCGGGAGGATCGCGATGGGAACCATGGCAAAGGACATCGTTGCTTCCATTGCGGCTGAGGCCCTGCAAAAGACCATGACGGGTGTGGTCGGTCTGGATGACGCGATTGTAATCCTCGGACTCGTCGGACTCGTTGGCGGGGCAGCTGGGCTCTTTGCGGGGTGGTGGTGGCAGGAGCGGTCAGAGCACCACCCGAATCCTGCCCCGTTTGACCCGAAGGCCTACGACGGGAACGCCGATCCCGATGGAGACGGACAACCGAACTACCAGGACGATGATGATGACGGTGACGGCTACGCCGAAGGGGTTGATAATTTTCCGGACGACCCCAACAAACACATCTGCGACTGCAGTGGAAGGGGCGGGATTTTTTTCGGCCGCGGGATCACGGATGGCATGGTGAAGGCCGTTTTCTCGGCCCTCGACACCGCCAGAGCACGGTCGAGCGTGGCGGTCAACCTTGGCGCGGTGCAGCCAGGTCAAACGGCCTCGCTCCGTGTGGTTCTGCCCTGAGGAAGCCTGCATTTCTCGCACCTTTTCGGCCTCTTGGCTGAAAAGGTGCGAAATCCACGGGGCGCCTGAAACCCAAAACCGCGCACCGAGACCCCTCTCTAGAACGTCGCCGCGATCGAGGTGCTTTGGCCGGAAGCAACCGGACCCAGCGAGACGGCGGTTGCGAGTCGAGCTTGCGCCGTGTTCAATGTGGAGAGCAGCTCCGGGAGCAACTCCGCCCGCACGCCGGAGGTAAAAGACACGGCGGGCCGCCCACAGTCACAGATATGCTTCGACGCATCTCGCGGATAATGGTCGCTGTCGTCATTCCAGCCATCACCGTCGTCGTCTTGATCCTGGTCATCCGGGACGCCGTCGCCGTCAAGATCGGTGTTCTTCGCCGAGGCGTTCGCATTACCGTCGGAAGTCATTACTGTGCGGATGAGGTCAACCAGAGTCCCGGTCCCAATGCCCCCTAGCCCGTAGGTTGTCACAAATAGAATATTTTCAACCCTGTCTGATTGGCGTCCGAAGTCCAGCTCGGTCATCGTGTTCTTCAGGGCCCCGGCAGCGAACGAGTCCATGAGGTTTCGCACGCCGGTGCCGATGACAGTCGGCCCCAGCCGTCCGGGTGTAAACAAGATGGTTATTCGCTCAGTCCCTGCGGTCGCCGCCCCGATAAGCTGCGGTCCGTTGGCGCCAAGCGCGGCAAGCAGCTCCGGTCGGACTGCCGGCGCGACGTAGATCTGGCCGATGTCAATCGCGCTTGCCCAGTACCCGTTCACAAGAGCGAACGGCTGACGGGCATGAAGCTGGCGGATCAGTTCGGCGCGAACTGCGCTGCGAACTGCGGGCTTGGCGAGTGCCGTCTTGAATGCCGCTGCCACCGAGCTCGTAGCCGCACCCGAGACCATCGGGCTGGAAGAAACCTTGGGCCGGCCGGTGATCTGCGCATCCGCCTCAGCCGTGGAAAGGGTTAGTGCCACACACATCAGCGCGCATGAGGTCAGGCAACGCCATAGGGAACCAGATATCATCATCATGTTTACCTCCAGCGAGCGATCCGGGGATGTCATCGGGAAAACAAGGCCTTGACCTGTGCTTGCCCCTTCGGGGGGACCGTCAAGGTGCAGTGGCGCAAAGCCTCCGGCACACTCACCACCCCGGGTCCACTCACTTCGCCGGGAGTCTCCGGCTGACTGGGGGAATTGGGGAAACCGGGCAGGGGCGCACATCCCTGAAAGCTCGTGAATGCCGTGTTCACTGTGAAACGGGGAAGAACTTTATTCTTCGCTGCCGGTGTAACAGTGGTTGAATCAACGGGGGCCCAAATGTGGAGTACCGTGTTGGCTTGATAACGGAAAGTGCATCCTCCGTTGGAATCGGCTACGATCGTGTTTGGCGGCGGCTGCTGGCTTGCCGACGTGTTCGCGCATGCGACACCGGCAGTCCCGAGAGCGAGCCGAGAGATGTTCACTACCGCCGACCCGGGGGGAGTCGGGATGCCTTCCGGGCCAACCAGGACCAGGCGGACTTCGATCAATTGCACTTTGCTTTTCAACATCCCCGGTTGCGCCAATACTGTCGCCAGTCCTGCAAACAGGCAGAAAAAAACACCGAGCCACACAGGTCTTCGCCGACTTCGCATGCTGTGTCTCCTTAGCCGCCCAAGAACGGGTCTCATTCAGGCGCTCAGGCACCCTGCTCCGCACCCTGCGCCGTTCAGTGTTTCTGGACGAAACCGTGGATCATCTGAACCAAATTCTGCGATTTCATCCGCAGGTCCGGAAAGACGACAGCGGCGGTTTGAAGCCCGCCCCCTTTTTTAAGGGCTTGAAACGACTCCTTGAAACCCTGCAAGTGCGCAGGCAGCTCACTCGCCATCTGAAGAGCAACGAGAAGAAGGTTGAGGTTCTTGTACTTCTTGACGAATTGAGGTGCTTCTGTCGCGACATTCGCCAGAGTCGCTTCGGCGGCATTGACCTGTCGGGTGATTTCGGGAGGCAGTTCACTGCCGGCGTTCGTTGCCACGTCACCGCCCGCAGTCGCGGTCGTAGTGGCCGTCGCACCGTTTGCCGGTTCCTTGACGAACTTCTCCAGGGACTGGAGTTGGGCATCGAGCTTCTCGACCTGATCGTCGAGCACTGTTTCAAAAGCAGGCATGGCCGGGGCAGCAATCGATTTGGCAACAGTCTCGGTGGCCCGGACGATGCGGTACCGGTAAATCATTCCGTGGTCGCCAACCGCAAACCCCTGGTCGCGCCGTGGCAGGCTGAAGGCCTTGACTGGGGCGGGAAAGGCGAACGAGCGCGACGTCCATCGCCGGCCGCCATCGGTCGTGTAGCTGAGTTGTCCGTTCCCGCATCCCATGCCAATGCACGGGGCGGCAAAGGACCATCCGACTTCCGGGTCGGCGAATCGGATATTGCGTCCGAGATTGGTCGCAATCATCCCTTTCCAGGTCTTCCCGCCATCCGAAGTGACCCAAGACCTGCCGCTGTACGCGCGAATGACGCCGTTGTTCTCGTCCGTGAAGAAAACGGCGCTGTTGCGGGCATTCTCGTTTTCCATGAGGCCCGCCAGATTCCAGGTGGTCCCACTGTCCTCGGTTTTCAGGACTGCAGCCAGGCTACCGCTGATGTAGGCGAAGGCAAAGCCAACCGCTGGCGTGGGGAAATGCAGGCGCTGAACCTCGCACTTGAGGTCCCGGGTCAGGCCGTCGACTTCGGCGCGAACCGCACAGGTGTACACCGGTGTCCACCTGGCGCCGCTGTCGGACGTTCGATAGAGCTGATCGTTGTGGGCGAAGATCCCGTCGGTTTTCGACATGAAGAAATAGTCGGCATAGTGGTATTCGATAGTACCGACCTGCTCCCAGTTTTCGCCGTCCGTGGTATGCAGCAGGCTGGCACGGCTTCCGCTGCGCTGGGTAGTCCAGCCGGTGGTTTCATCGACGAAGCGGAGATCCCTGATCTCCTGCTCCTGGGACTGCGGGTCTCCCCCGAGTTGCACGTTCCAGTTGCTTCCTCCATCGGTTGTCTTCAGCAGGGTAGCGTGTCCGCCCGTCACCCAACCCGTGTCGGTGTTCACGAAGAACACGTCATTGAAGTCAATATCTCCGCTAAAGTTGACAGGTTCCCAAATCCCTTTGTTCGGTGCCGCAGTTCCCGCAGCCCGTTGAGATTGAGCCTCCAAGGGCAGCGAGGCAATCACAGACAATCCGAGACAAATGACGAAAAGGCGTCTTCTCATTTGGGTCCCCCCACTCGTTTAGTTGTTGGCTGATCGTTTGAGTGTCGCTTATTCGGCGCTCCGCCGTAGCGGTGTTAACTACTTGATATAACAGTACACGCTTTATGCGCTTTGAAGCAAATCGGGACAAATCTGCGTCGACGATCGACGCTTCCGGCCGCTGATTCTCAGGGCATATGCGAAGTCGCAACACACTTTTGAGATCGATAAGATGCACGTCCGTCCTTCGGAACAAGCTGCGACCGGAGGGAACGGTTTGCCAACCGGGCCGAAAAGCGGCGGATTCTGAACAGCGAATCCGCCCTACAATCGCTCGCCGTGCGAGAGCACTCAGTCGTAGGGCGGATTCGCTGTTCAGAATCCGCTGCTTTTCGGCCCGGTTGGCGGCGCCCAACCTCCGAGCGTCAGCCAGTCAGCCGGTCAGCCGGGTCAGCTGGTCAGCCGGTCAGCCGGATCACCGCGCGTTGGATTCTTCCAGCAGCAGCATCTGGCCGGCGGGTACTTTCTCGAGGACCTGTTTCTTGCCGCCCGGCCACTCGATCTCGAGCCGCTCAGCCTCTTTCTGCGCACCCAGGCCGAGGACGATACGAACGTCGCTCGTGCTCAGATAGCTTCCCCCCGGCTGAATCTCGCGCAATCGCATGCGGCCTCCGCTCGTCACGCGCACCTTGGCGCCTATTCCGAATCTGTTGCTCTCGACGCCCCTGAGGCGAATGCCTAGCCAGCTGTTGCGGTTTCCACCATCGTTCCGCATCAGGAGTGCCGGCCCCCCACAATCGGCTATGGCTATGTCAACATCTCCGTCATTGTCGTAATCAGCCGTCGCGGCGCCGCGGCCGACGTGTTTAGTCTTGAAGGCTGGTCCGCTCAGGGACGAGACATCGGTAAAGGAACCGTCAGCATTCTCATATAGCAGGTCCGGCTGTTTATATGACAACTCTGGGTCATACAAGCCGACGTTGTCGGTAACGTGACCGTTGGTCGCAAAGATGTCGAGATCACCGTCATTGTCGTAATCTATGAACTTGGTTCCGAAAGCAAGGGTGAGAAACCCTGAACTCAGACCTGCGGACACCGTCACGTCCTCAAAGAGGAGCTTGCCCAGGTTCCGGAACAGAGTGTTGTACTCGCGTGAAAAAGCAGTCAGGAAAATGTCCGGCAAACCATCGTCGTCGTAGTCCCTGATTTCAGTTCCCATGCCGGCCATCGGCTTGCCATTCGTATCGAATCCGACTCCGGCCTCGTATGCCACGTCGCCGAAAGTCCCGTCTCCCTGGTTCCGGTAGAGGAAGTTGCGAACGCCGTCGTTGGTCACGAAGACATCCGGAAAACCATCCACGTCCGCATCACCGATCGCAACCCCCAATCCCTTGCCTGAGCGGTTGGCCACGCCGCTCGCGCGGGAGACGTCGGTGAAGGTGCCGTCCCGGTTGTTGTGAAACAACAGGTCCGGGACTCCATCGAACTGTTGCGGGTCGCAATACATCCGGTAGCCTTCACGTCTGAACCCGCAATACGGGTCCTTGGTAATGTCATAGTCGAGATAACGAACCACGTACAGATCGAGGTGGCCGTCCCGGTCGTAGTCGAACCAGCCGGCACTGCTGCTCCAGCCGCTCACCACAATGCCCGCCCTATCGGTGACGTCCGTAAACGCCCCGATGCGGTTGTTGTGCAATAACTCGACGCCTCCGTAGCCGGTGACAAAGAGGTCCTGGAAGCCGTCGTTATCGTAGTCGCCAACCGCTACTCCGGTGGAAAATCGGCCCCGCCCGCTCACGCCTGTTTTCGCGGATACGTTCTCAAACCTTCCGTTTCCCAGATTTCGAAAGAGCGCGTTCCCTGGCGATCTCTTCTGGTGCGCTAGATCGGCGCCGTTTGCATAGAAAAGGTCTACCCACCCGTCGTTGTCGTAGTCGATCCAGGCGAGCCCGGAACCGAAGGTCTCGGGCATGAGTTTGCCGGGCGATGCTCCGTTCTCATGTTTGAACGTGATCCCGGACTGGGCTGCGACTTCCACGAACTGAACCCGGGTCTGAGTGGCCGGGGCTGCAGCCAGGGGAATGAAGATGGACAGGGCAAAGAGAAACAGGTAACGCATTATGGCGGGCTCATTATTGCAGAAAGGCGGCGGCGGAATCTCGCGAGAATGGCATTACGGTGCTGAAAACAGGGCCCACAGGATGGAGGATCCGATCCATCCTGTGGGTCCCATGGGCCCCCTATTCAAAAGGGCGCTTCGTTCGCAGTATTCACTACCACGCCAACCGAAGCTTGACATCAACCTGGCGATAGCTCTGCTTCTCCGGGTTGTAATTCGCCACCGTCGAGGTGAACTTCCCGGGGTCCGGGTTGCTGATGTTGTTGTTCGGGTTGTTGAAATGCGGGTGGTTGAACAGGTTCGAGAATGCGCCCGTGAGCGTCAACTTAAACCGCTCCGTGATCGGGAACGTTTTGGCCACGCTCAAGTGGTGAACGTTGACGCCATCGCCCAGCAGAATGTTCGTGCCGCTGTTCCCGAAACCTCCCTTGGCCGGAACAGCAAACGCGGTGGGATCGAAATGCTGCAGGCGCGTCTGCTGGTCGTCGGACTTGTTCCCGTCGGCCACCCGGTCGGGCAGCCCGCCCGATGTTCCTGTATTGGACGGGTCCGAACCGCTGAAAGAGGGCGAGAAGTAGGCGCCGGACGCGAAAGTCGAGACCCCCTGCAGGCCCCAGCCTCCCAGGATCTGCTCGACGACGCCCGGTGCATCGGTCAGGAATCTCCGCCCCTGTCCCACCGGTACGTCCCAGGTGAAGCTCGTCACCCAGTAGTGCTTTCGGTTGACGCCATCCCGACTCCACCGGTTGGTCACGTCGTAGGGATTCTCGGTGATCGAGTAGTTGTTGATATTGTTCGACCACGTCCAGTTGCTGTTGAAGGTGAGGCCTCCCATCCGCTTCGAGACTTCCAACTGCATGGAATCGTAGTGCCACAGGCCGTCGTTACGCGTTTGAGTCGTGTTAACGAACTGCGGGAAGGGCCTCATCGTCGAAGTGAAGGTCGTCATGCTCGGTTGCGGCTTGTTGGTATTCAAGTTGTAGTTGAATCCGGAGCCGCGCGAGCCGATGTAAGACGCCCGCAGCCCGACGCCGGCGAGCTCGCGCTCGACCGTCACATTGAACTGACGGATGACCCCGTGCTCAGTTTCGAGCGGGTAGCCTTGGATGTTCTGACTCGGAACCCGCGACGTGGACATGTCCGTCGGGAAAGGATTCGGAAAGGTAAACAGCGGCACTCCGTTCTTGATTTCGTTGCGATAGTCCTCGCCAAGCTGGAACGGCCCGCCGCCGAGCAGTCGCGCGTTGTAAGACCAGGTCTCCGTAAACTCACCGTAACCACCGCGGATGACCATCTTGTCACTCAGGCGGTAGGCTGCGGAAATCCGTGGGCGGAAGTTGCCCATATCGCCGTCCGGAACCACCTGGCCGGTCACGACGTTGATCGTTTTCGGGTACAGCGGGTGGACCTTCGAGAGGTCGGACACGATCACATCTCCGGTTGCCGAGTTCCAGTTGTACATCAACCCGTCGTCATATTCGGGAAGCCCGTAGTAGTCCCAGCGCAAACCCCAGTCGATTGTCAGTTTCTGAGAGACCTTGAACGAGTCATTCACGTAGAAACCGAGCTGATCGTTTGTTTGCAGCCGATTCACCAGCGGATCCAACCGCTGGCTCTGATACGGGATACCGAGCAGGAAGTCGGCGAACCCGATCCCCGTAAACGTTCCATTGAAGTTAAACGAGCCGTACACCTGGCGGCTGACGCCCCCGCCCCGCCACCAGAAGTAGCGATACTCGGCGCCAAACTTGAACATGTGCTTGCCCTTGGCCCAGCTCACCATGTCGACGAAAGTGTTGATACCGTTGTCGGCGGTCTTGAAGTTGTCGATTCCGCCGTCCGCGCCGGCAGCGACACTCGTCAAGCCGCTGATTGCCATGTCGGGGAAGCCCATGGTCTGATAACCCTTCGCGTTCACCCCCTGGAGCCCGATCGCGGCAACGGCCACGTCGCCTGTCAACGGTTTGATGCCTTTCTCCTCCTGGCCCTGAAGCATCATGTCGGTCTGGCGGCCGAAGGTGAAGGTGTTGATGATCGTCGGCGTGAAGACGTGCGTGTCGGAGACAACCGATTGGCGGTGATCACGCAATTGAGTGTAGGTCGCAAAGGGCAGGTTTGAAGGACGCACGTAAGGTGTTTTGCGTTGCATCCATCGGACATAGATGTTGTTCTTCTCGGTCAGCTTGTGGTCGACCCGGAAGTATGGCCAATCGCCCTTGTAAAGGTCCGAATTGTACGGGAACAACCAGCCGAGGTTGTTCGTCATCAGATTTGCGTCGCCCTGGTTCGGCTCGGGAATGTAAAGATCCAGCACTTTTGTCGAGACTTGGCTGAAGCGGTTGGCCGGGATGATGTTGTTCGGGAAATCCTGACCCGTGAGGGGATCTTTGATCGCCTTGGTGAACTGGGAAAAGTCGCCTTGGCGCATCTTCATCGTCGGCACGCTGCGGTTGACCCAGGAACCGAGCGGGATCGACTGGTGGAACCAGGCGAAGAAGAAGAAGGTCCGGTCCTTGATGATCGGGCCGCTCACTTCGCCTTCCCACTCGTGCAGGATGTAAGGTGTCTTGGTTTTTGAGAAGTATTCTCTGCCGTTCATGGCCGAGTTCTCATGCTTGTAATAAGCGGCGGCGTGCCAGGTGTCGGCACCGCGCTTCGAGATCATGTTGAAATTGGCCGCCCGGGCGCTGTCGGCACCCCCGTTGACCGGCGTCACTTGTACCGTCTCAAAGAAGGCCGGGTTGTCGTTCTGGTCGCCGGCGGTGTCGTTGGCAACCCCATCCATTGCCCAAGTCTGCTTGTTACGGTCCGAGATACCCGACATGACAAGGTTCCAGCCGTTTCCCTGGATTCCGGGCATGGTTGTCATCAAGGCCAGCGGCGAGGGATAGACATCCACCAGAGGCCTGTCGAGGAACTTCTTGGCTTCCAGCTCGCCGGAGATGGTGCCGGTTTCGGTGTTGATGGCGGCCGCTCCGGTCGTCACCGTGACCGTTTCGGACTGCATACCGACCTGAAGCCCTACATCGAGACGGCGGACCTGGCCGGCGTCTACTTTGACGTCCTCGGCCACAAAGGAGCGGAACCCGGTCAAGTCAACTTTAACCCGGTAAAACCCCGGCTTCAGATCAGGCACCTCGAAGTTGCCGTAGGTGTCGGTTATCAGCTTCCGAACCTCGAGACTGGTTGCCTGGTCGATTACGACGATCTCTGCCCCCGGAACTACTCCTCCGGATTGATCAGTGACCGTCCCCCTCAAGACGGACCTGTCGGTTTGAGCCACGGCCAAACCGACGGTAAGCAGGACGATGAGACCCAGCAAACGCATTCGCATAGGGGACCTCCTCTGGGATGCACCTCCGAGACGAGCGAAGTCTAGTGGAACTGGCGAAACAGGAGAAGGAGTTTTTCGAACCAAGGGCTCTATTTCGCACTTCGAAAAAGAAAAGCCGGGTGAAATGAGGTTCGCAGATGAGCAGCCAGCTCTCAATCGCAGAGTTAAAACCACTGAATTTACGGCACTTGACGCGCAGCGAGGGGAAACCAAACACCGGCACTAGCCGTGGGGGAACGGCTATTCTCCTGTCCGGTTGCGAGCCGACCAGCAAAGACCCGGGGAAAGTTGCCGGATCCCGCATTTCGTAGTACGAAAAATCAAGCGATCGAAACCAGGCGGGATCCGACTGAAGGCCCTGCGGCCCCGCCCCACGGCATCTTCAACTGTGGTCCCGAGAGCGCCGGAGCTGGCCGTTAACGCCGACCCGGGGCGGCTTCTCAAGGAGTCCCTCGAGGAGCTCCACCTGCCCTTCGAGGTGAAGGAGCCGGGTCCTTTTTTCCTGCAGCAGTCGAATCAATGAAGGCACCGGCTGGCTGCCATTTCCGTTATTGCCGCCGAATCTGCTTCGGCCATTGTCCCGCGTCGAAAACGGTCCGGCAAGTCGAAGATCAAGGCGAACCGATTGCGGCGTGACGCCGAACTGTTTTTTGAAAGAGCGGTGAAAATTCGAGCGGTCCTCGAACCCGACTCGCCTGGCAATTTCTGCGACCGTGAGGTCGGAGTGTTTCAATAGACGTTCCGCCTGTATGAGCCGGAGCTCCCCCACCAGGTTCTTGACCGATCGTCCGACGTTTTTGCGGAAGAGGTGCTGCAAGTGGCTTGGGGTAAGACGAGCCTCCTGAGCGAGATCAGACAGCAGGATCTTTGAGGTCGCATTCTGGCAGATTCGGCGAATTACGTAGCTGACTCTGGGGTCAAACGTGCTGCGAGTTCTCGATGTTTGCGAATGCATGTCTTGAGATTAGTGCGCCCACAAATGCGTTCGCAAATTTTTTTGTATATGCCAAAAAACCGCGGGATTTCGGGAACCAGAGGCGTCGCGAGGGCAGGCTGGGAGGGCCATTGTTCGTCCCGCGAACCAGCCTGAGGTCCCCGAAATCTGCCGGCCGGCCGCACGTCCTAATGGTAACCGGCCATTGCTTTCACTACACCGATGTTTGCACCCGGAACCGGTCAGTTGGGAGGCCCCAGGCAGCTGCAATTCGGTTGTCGGTTGGCCTTATAGACGCTATACTTCCGCATTTGTGCAGAGGCGGCTTGGGAGTTGTCTGCCCTGAAGGAAGGTTATGAGTCGAATTCGCAACCGTCGATTCTGGATGACCTCTGGTGTCGGTGTCCTTATCTCTCTGGCCGGATTGACGGCGAATCGTGTTTTCGCCGACGACGCGATGCCGAACATCGTGGTGTCGGTTGGCCTGAAGGTTCTCAGCATGCAGAAGCAGTTCAGCGGGAAGCCGGAGGGCATCACAGTGTTCGTGCTCGATGACGCGAACGTCGCCAAGGCGTTCCAGGCGAGTGTTAACACGACCGTTGGTTCCATGAAAGTGGCCCGAGTTCTTTCAGGCTCGGAGCTCCCGACGGAAAAGCCGGATGTCCTTTTCATAGGCGGCAGAGACAAGGTCGAGGCGGCTATCGCCTATACCCGCACACAGAAGGTCCTGAGCATGGCCAGGAGCGACAGACTGATTTCCAAGGGAGTCACTCTGACGGTTTACCAGACTCCGGACGGCAAAGCGCAGATCACGATGAACATGTCGGGGGCGTTGCTCGAAGGCGTGGACATCAACCCGGCGACTCTCAAGGTGGCGAGCGTGGCCAAGTAAGACTTGGCGCTCCAACTGACTATGGGCCACAGGTAACAAGACAATGAACCTCTCATCTATTCGAGTCAAAATCCTCTCGATCGTAATCGGCATTGGGGTGGTCTTCAGTCTGTTGCTGGCCTTTTACACGCCCTACCAGTCAAAGGTGATGGGAAACGCCATCCTGCTCAAAAACGCCGAGTTCATAACCAATCTGCTCGCCGATAACCTGGCCCTGGGTATGCAGACCATCATCGTCGACGATGGTGCCGCTCTCAAGCAAACGCTTTCGCTGCTAAACGGTCGGGAGAATGAAGAAGCCATCTCCACGGTGCGGATTTTCGACGACCAGATGAAATACGTCGACGGGCTGAAGGGTGAGGCGCAGAAGGCCGTTCTCGGGCCGGTCGAGAGGATGTTGCTCGAAGATCAGGGCGACCGGTTGCTGGCCTGGACGCCGATGCGGGACGCCGATCGAAAGACCGTGGGGTATCTGGAGATCGAATTTTCCAAGGGATATCTGGAGGCGGCCAGTACCCAAAACGCCAGGCGTAACCTTCTGATCGCCGTAGCTGCCTTTGGACTCACCATGCTGATCACACTTTTGACCGTCGGCAAGGTTGTCCAGGCCATTCAACGCCTATCGGTCGCGGCACGGCACGTTACCTCGGGCAAGATCGATGTTTCGATCGATGTCAACTCCCAGGACGAGGTGGGAAATCTGGCGGAATCGCTGCGGGAAATGATTCGGATTCAACGCGAACGGGCTGTTGCGGCCAACCGTTTCTCGCAGGGAGACCTGAGTGCCGAGGTGAGGACTATGGCCGACGACGATGTTCTGGGCAACGCCATGGTCCGGATGAAAGAAAAGATACAGTCAATGGTCGGCGAGATCCGGTTGCTCGCGTCCGCCGCAGTGGAAGGACGACTCGGCTATCGCGCCGATGTATCCCGCCACGGCGGCGAGTTTGCCGAGATCATCAGCGGTGTAAACAACACGATGAGCGCGGTCATCGGTCCCATCAACGAGGCGTCCTCCGTGCTGGAGCGTGTTGCCGCAAAGGATCTGACCGCTCGCGTAGCCGGAAGCTACAAGGGTGAGTTGGTCACGATGACAGTGGCGATGAATACCGCTGTTGACAACCTGGACAAGGCGCTCCAACTGGTGGTTGCAGGGGCCGAGCAGGTTGCGTCCGCGTCCAGCCAGATCACCGGAAGCAGTCGCTCGCTGTCGGAGGGCGCCGGGCGTCAGGCCAGCACCCTGCAGGAGGTGTCGAGCAACCTCCAGGAGATGGCAGCCACAACCACGCAGAACGAATCAAGCGCCAAAGAAGCTCACCGGCTCTCAGCCGAAGCCCAGACGAGCGTAGACCACGGAATGGCGGACATGAAACGGCTGTCGGACGCCATCGCTCGGATCAAGGCTTCCTCCGATTCAACCGCAAAGATTGTAAAAACAATCAATGAAATTGCGTTTCAGACCAACCTGCTCGCCCTGAATGCCGCCGTTGAGGCGGCCCGGGCTGGCGACGCGGGTCGCGGGTTCTCGGTCGTGGCGGAAGAAGTGCGTAACCTGGCCATGCGCAGCGCCGACGCGGCAAGGAGCACGTCGAACCTGATCGAGGAGTCGGTAAGGAACGCGGAGGCGGGCGTCACCATCAATCACGACGTGGTCGGGAGCCTCTCCCAGATCGCCGGCCAGGTGACCGCCATGCGAAACGCGCTCGCCGAGATTGCGGCCGCATCCGAACAGCAGAGCCTCGGCCTGCATCAGGTGAACACCGCGGTCGAGCAGATCAACCAGGTAACCCAGCAGACCGCGGCGAGCGCCGAGGAGTGCGCCAGCGCAGCTTTCGAGTTAAACCAGGAAGCGGACGAAATGAAGCGGATGGTCTCAATGTTCCACTTGAGCGGCGGGGAGCTACACAAAGACCGCGAAGAACAGGGACTTGACAGCCTGCAGATGGGGTCGAAGCCGCTTGTCCCGGGCAACGGCGCTCAAAAACGCCTGAATCCTAACCCTCTGCTCCCCGGGGCGGGCAGGACCATTGAGGCAGCAATCTCCCGCCGGACAGACCGATACACCGGGATCTGAGGTCGTGGAAAAGTCAGCCAAAAGCTGGGGCTTCCTTGCCTATCCAACCAGCGCAAAAGTGTTGGGCGCGACCCGCTTGAAGCGACGACCGAGTTGTATGTAGCGCTGCAAAGCCGTCGTCACCGCACTCGGACTGACGTAAACGCCTACCGTCTTGATCCGCTCGGCCAACTCCTTGACATGCAGTGGCTCTCCGCTTTCCCGGAGCGTCTGTTCGACAGCATCGGGAATCGAAATCCCCGCCTTCTTTCGAGAGCGGGCTGCCCCTGCACGGGGACTCTCCGGGCTTTTCTGCTCGGTCAGGTCGGCCTCGGGCATGCCGTGGCGCAACAGAGTCTCCAGTAAATCCACCTGAGCCTGCAACCTGATCAGTTCGGTCTTCTTCTCCCGCAGCAGTTCCTGCAGCTCATTCATATAGCGAGTGTAGCACGATTTGCCACTCTCTATATACAAATAAACTTAACTGATTCGGCAACCTCGGAAGGGGCAAAGGGGCAAAGGGATAAAGGGGTAAGGCAAAATCACTTTGTTGACACTTTTGTGCGCTTTGCCCCTCTGCCCCTTTGCCCCTTTGCCCCTTTGCCCCTGGTCTTTCCGCTAGATCCCTGGGTACCAAGTCAGGGCGTTTGTGCGGTAGATCTTGTGGAGCACCGCGCCAGGCAAGGCCAAGCCTCGCACGCGCGTCTCTGTGGACCCGACGCGAGCCTCTTCGGATGTTGCGAAGTATTTCCAATCCTCTGTCCACCTGGCACGCAACCGCGCGCATACCGCCTTCGGATCCTGGCCTTCGTTCATCTCCAAGTCGGTTGCATACAGCACCCGGTCCTGGTATTTCATTAAGAACTCCTTCACTGCCTTCGGATCCAGAAGCTGCAGATCGTCCACCCGTGCGGCGAGGTCCACAGCGAGATTCGGAAACCGATCAAGCCGCTTGGCCAGTTCCGCGACGCTCCATTCAAGGCTGGCCAGGTGCGCCCCTACATAACGGAGTTTTGGATGCCTGGAAAGCACCTGCTCAACCGCCCGAATATGGGCCTCGTAGGGGGGATATTCGGGATGCAAGTACATGTGGTACTGCGGATGTGCGCCATAATACCGCCGGTTACTTTCCGAGAGCATCCGGTCAAGAGGCAGCCAGCAGTCCTTTGGTTCACCGATATGTGCAGTCAGCGTTTTTCCCTCGCTGGCTATGTAATCGAAAATCGGGTCAAACCGGGGATCGTCGATCATGACGAACCGGCCCGTTTTGTCGCGAAACTCCATTCCGATGTTCTTCCAGACCTTGACGCCTATGGCGCCCTCTCTGAAAGAGGTTTGCAGGAGCTTGATTGTCTTTTGTGTCCAGTCCGGCTCGTCCGATCCGCTTATCGGGAATGTCGTAACGAAGCGGAAACGATTGGGATGAAGGCGCTGTTGCTTCCTGATGAACTCCAGTTGTGGCGGGACCGGCTGGCTGTCCACGGCAATCACGATCGCTTTAAAGCGGTCGGCTGCGACCTGGTTCAGGAACTCCGGGCCAGATGACCGGACATGCAGGTGAGCGTCGATCTTGTCGAACGTCCGAAAGTCAGGCCCGGGCCCTTTTTGCCCGAGCATCGAAGCGGTAAACAGACAAGACGAGCTGTACACGAGCCAATTTCTGCGAGTGATCTTTTCAAAACTCATGGCAGGATGCTACAACAACTGCCCACGCAGACGTCAGCAACTTTTAACCGGCCTCCTCGCCAACCGGTCCAAGCAAATCGCGCTCTCCTTGACTTTCCGTTCTCTGGTTCTTAACATTTCGCGCAGCAGTGAAACGGACAATTCCACAATAAGAAATGGGGCGACTATGAACGTACTCGAGCAGTTTCGTCTGGACGGGAAAGTGGCTGTGGTGACTGGTTGCGGACGCTCGAATGGGCTGGGCTTTGCGATGGCGGAGGCGCTGGCCGAAGCAGGCGCCGACATCGTCGGCGTCGACCTGGTGGATCTTACCGAAACACGTGTCGCGATCGAAAAAAAGAAGAAGCGCTTTCTAGGCCTTCAGGTGGACCTCGGTGCGCCCGGAGTCGTGGTGGATGTCGCGAACAAGGCGCAATCGGCAATGGGACGGATCGACATCCTGGTCAACAATGCAGGCATCATCCGGCGGACACCGGCCGTTGATTTCTCGGAGAAAGACTGGGATGACATCATCCAGGTAAATTTGCGTGCGGTCTTTTTCCTTTCACAGGCGGTCGCGCGAGTCTTCCTTCAGCAGGGCAACGGCGGGAAGATCATCAATATCGCCTCCATGTTGTCTTTCCAGGGCGGAGTTCTGGTCCCCGCTTATACGGCGAGCAAGAGTGCAGTGGCTGGCGTCACCCGTGCTCTGGCCTGTGAGTGGGCCAAGTGCCGGATCAACGTGAACGCCATCGCGCCCGGCTACATGGCGACCGACAACACGGCGCCGCTCCGGGCGGACCCGGCGCGCAGCGCCACCATACTGGACCGAATCCCGGCCGCCCGTTGGGGAGAGAATTCGGATTTGAGGGGCGCGGTGGTCTTTCTCGCCTCCGGCGCATCCGATTACGTCAATGGCCATATTTTGGCGGTCGACGGTGGCTGGCTGGCTCGTTAGCTCCTGAACTGGAGTATCATGGCGCAGAGAGAAGATCCTGAACTAGTGACTTGTATCCAGAAGGAGCCAGAAATGAATCGACGTCGGTTTTTGGGACAGGTTGTGGTTGGGGCGGGCGCTGCGTCGTTGTGGACGGCGAGAAGCTACGGGGCAATTCAGGGCGCGAACGAACGGTTGCGGATCGGTGTGATCGGCTGCGGTGGCATGGCGAACGGCCACATGGATGCCCTCCTGAAGATGAAGGCCTCCGACAACATAGATATCGTCGGTGTCTGCGACGTTTACACGAAGCGGCTGGATGCGGCAGCGGCCAAGACCGGGGGAAAGCCGTACAAGACGTATCAGGAACTCCTTGGGCAAAAGGACATCGACTACGTCCTGATTGCCACTCCCGAGCATTGGCACCATCGAATGGCACTGGATGCCCTGGATGCCGGCAAGCATGTCTACGTCGAGAAGCCGTTGACCCACACGATCGATCAGGCAAAAGACGTCGTGGCCAAGGTGAAGGCGGGTAAGCTGAAGCTTCAGGTGGGCGTACAGGGCATGTCCGACGAATCATACGAAGTGGCCAACGACTACATTAAGCAAGGGGCTCTGGGCAAAGTTGTCATGGCCCAGATTGACTACTCGCGCAACTACGTCGGCGATTTCTGGGCCTATGAGATGGACACGGAGGCTAAACCCGGGGTCAACCTGGATTGGGAAGCCTGGCTGGGGCCGGCACCCAAGCGTCCGTGGGATCCTCGGCGCTATTTTCAGTGGCGGCGTTACTGGGATTACTCGGGCGGAATCGCCACGGACTTGTTCATCCACCGCGTAACGCGCATTTTGAAGGCGGCAGCGTTGACGTTTCCCGAGTATGTCGTCGGAACGGGCGGGAAGTTCAATTTCGTCGACAGCGTCGCCGAAATCCCTGACACCTTCAACATGCTGTGCGATTATCCGGGCGGGCCAACTGTTTCCCTGGTCTCGTCGATGGCGAACGACACACCCGTGGATCACGTCATTCGCGGACACAAAGCCACCCTCGAATTCAACCGGACAGGCTTTGTCATCACGCCGCAACAGACCAGCAAAGAGGACGTCATCACACCGGCCGCCGGCGCCAAAGACGAACAGGGACGAATCACCTACCAAAAGAAGGGCGCCGAGGACGTGACCCTGCACCATCGCAACCTCCAGGCAGCCATTCGCAAAGACGAGAAGCTGCGTTGCGACGCTGACCTCGGGTACTACGGAGTCGTGGTCACAATGATGGGGGTCGAGTCGTACCGAAAGCGCGCCTACCTGAAATGGGACCGGGCGCGGCAGAAAGCAGTTGTCGCCTGATTTCGGAATGCGGATTGCGGATTGCGGAATAAGAGGCAAGAGCGATAGGGCAACGGAGTGCCTGGCACTCCGAACTTTCGGCTGTCGCCGGTTTTCTATTACGCAATCGTGTTCCTTCGTGTCTTCGTGATCAATGCCTTTCCTACAGCAGGAATCAACCATGTCCGATAACAAAACAGTCTCACCGGAATCGAGCCTGGCCATCGACGGAGGCCAGCCCGTCCGCACCGCGCCGTTACCTCTCGAGTTCCCTGGGGTGCACCACATGGACGAAGAGGAGGTCGAGGCCGTTGTGCAAGTGCTTCGGTCGCGGTCGCTCTTTCGCTACTACGGCATAGAGCCGCAGAAGCAGGTTGAGCAGTTTGAGGCGGATTTCGCGAAATTCATCGGGGTCAGGCACGCCCTCGCCGTCAGCAGCGGCACAGGAGCGCTGCACGTAGCCCTGGGCGCGCTGGGGGTCGGCCCGGGTAAGGAAGTGATCATCCCGGCTTATCTCTGGGTGGCCGTTGCTTCTGCCGTCGTCAACAACGGCGGGATCCCGGTGCTTGCTGACATCGACAGCTCATTTTGCCTCGATCCCTCGAAGCTCGGTCAGTACATCACGGACAAGACTGCCGGCGTCGTCCTGATCCATATGAGTGGTGCTCCGGGTAACGCGTCGGCTGTGCGGGATATCACCCGGGACAAAGGCGTCTTCCTGCTCGAAGACTGTGCGCAGTGTGCGGGGGGAAGAATTAATGGCCAGAGCGTGGGCACCTTCGGGAACATGGCGATCTTCAGCTTTCAGATGAACAAGAACATGACGGCCGGTGAAGGCGGTTGCGTGGTCACGAACGACGTTCGTCTGTACCGTCGGGCATTTGCATGCCATGACTTGGGATACGCGCGGGATGAGAACGGGCGCCTCCAGTTCGAGGACCCGGAGTTGTGTCTTTGGGGCAGGGGGTACCGCCTGGACGAGCTGCGAGCCGCGGTGCTGCGGGTTCAGCTGCGGAAGCTTCCGGCCATCATCGGGCGCATGCGGGCCAGCAAGTACAGGATACGTGCCGCCTTAGCAGAATTCCCTCAGGTTCAACTGCGCACCATTGTCGATCCGGCTGGAGATACGGGCTGCTTCCTGATAACAACTTACCGTGATCAGGCGACGGCCGCCCGGGTCAATGCCGCCTTGCGGGCTGAAGGCCTGGTCACGTGGCCCCAGGGGATCTCGAACGTCCTCATGACCCAGTGGGGACTTCACCTGTACTACAACATCCCCAGCCTTGTCGGCCGAACGAGCGTGGATGGCCGTGGATTTCCCTGGAGCCTGCCAGCAAACACGGGGTTGGGCGGTCAGTACGCCAAGGGAAGCTGTCCGGTCGCAGATGACCTGTTCTCGAGAAGCGTCTTGCTGGCGATTCCGTCTTGCCTTACCGAGAAGGACGAGGACGACATCATCGCGGGGTTCCGAAAAGTGCTGCGGGAACCACGGACGAACACGGACTAAAACGCGGACCAACACGGACGAACGCGGACCGACGCACGGTGGCGGAAGCTTCGTCCGTGTCAGTCGGTTCGGTCGTCCGTGCTTTCCGTGTACCCCTACCGGTCCACCCGGGCGGTACCGCCCTTCATGACTTTCTCAACTTCCTTCAGGCCCGCGGTCGTCGTATCGCCCGGCGTTGTCATCGCCAATGCGCCGTGCGCGGCACCGTAGTTCGCGGCCTCCGCCACCGACTTACCTTCCATCAGTGCATAGACGACCCCCGAGGCGAAGCTGTCGCCGCCTCCGACGCGGTCATAGATTTCGAGATTCTCTCGGAGAATGGCGTCGCCGAACTCTCCGCCGGCGTACACGATCGCACCCCAGTCGTTGATCGATGCGGTTTTGGCGTTACGCAGCGTGGTCGCCACCGCCTTGAAGTTCGGGTATGTCTTGACCGCCTCGGAAATCATCTTCTTGAAGTTGGATGGATCAAGCTTGGAGCATCCCTCGTCGAGACCCTCCACCTTGAAGCCGAGCGCGGCTGTGAAGTCCTCCTCGTTGCCGAACATCACGTCCACGTGTGAGGCAATTTCGCGATTCACCTGGACCGCCCTTTCAGTTCCGCCAAAGTCCTTCCACAACGACGGGCGGAAGTTCAGGTCATAGGAGACGACTGTCCCGTGTCTCTTCGCCGCGGTCATGGCCTCGATGATGACTTCGGGCGTCGTGGCGGAAAGCGCCGCGTAGATGCCTCCGCAGTGAAACCACCGGATCCCGTCCTGCCCGAAGATTCTCTCCCAATCGATATCGCCCTCCTTGAGCTGAGAGGCAGCTGAATGCCCGCGATCCGAACAGCCGACCGCCGCCCGAACACCGAACCCGCGCTCGGTAAAATTGAGTCCGACCCTCGCCTTACGTCCGATCCCATCGTAGGGAACCCACTTCACGTATTCCATGCTGACGCCCCCTTGCAGGATCAGGTCTTCGAGGAGCCGACCCACAGGGTTGTCAACGATAGCTGTGACAACAGCCGCGTTCTTGCCGAAACAACGGCGCAGGCCGCGTGCAACGTTGTACTCTCCGCCTCCCTCCCAGACACGGAAGGTCCGGGTGGTGTGAATCCGGTTGTCACCCGGATCGAGTCGGATCATGATTTCTCCGAGCGACAGGATGTCGTACTTGCACTCCGATTTAGGCTTTACATTGAGAACGGGCATGACTCTCTCCTCCGCATTTTGAATCCGTTTCGATGATCGACCGAGTGTAAAAGCGGGGGACGAGTGCGTCAAGAGTGGTAACATCTCGTGTCATATCGCCTCAGGGGTGGACGGGCAAGGCAGGAGAACAAGCATGAGCAAAGGACAGGCGGTCGCCGGATGGGGTCCCTCCTGGATCGCGCTAGCCATCGCGCTGGGGCTGCACGTGTGGGATGAGGCGGCCCATGATTTCCTGTCGTTTTACAATCCAATGGTTGCCGGCATCCGGGAGAGAGTCCCGTTTCTCCCTGTACCGACGTTCAGCTACCGCATGTGGCTGACGGGGCTCATTGTGGGCGTCGGGATCTTGCTTTTGACCTCGGTTTTCGCCTTCCGGGGGGCTCGGTGGTTGCGACCGCTCGCTTACGCATTAGCTGTCCTGATGATCGCTAACGGCCTTCTGCACGCGGCGGGTTCGATTTACTATGGCAGGCTCATGCCGGGCCTTTATAGCTCGCCCGTTCTTATAGCATCGTCCATTTGGCTGCTGGTACAATTGCGACAAACCAGACTATCAGGGACTTGACGCTGCACGGGGCTCAAGGAGGCTCTCATGGATCGAGACGATGCCGAACATGTGCGATTGCTGTCGATCTTCCACTACGTAGTGGCCGGGCTGGCCGGGTTGTTTGCCTGCTTCCCGCTGCTTCACCTCGGGTTTGGCGTTTTGATGCTCACCGGTGCGTTTCCCGAAAAGGACCCCGGTCCCCAGCACATGTTGACCGTCATGGGGATTTTCTTCGTCGTCTTTTCCACGGTGGCAATACTTCTCGGATTGGCCTTTTCTATCCTGCTCGCGCTGAGCGGTTTCTATCTGAACAAGCGGATCCACTACACTTTTTGTCTTGTCATGGCGGGCATTGCCTGCATTTTCATGCCGTTTGGAACGGTCCTTGGCGTCCTTACGATCATCGTGCTGATGAGGCCTCCGGTGAAGGCGGCCTTTGAGGGATCGCCCCCGGACGCTGAATGAGCGAAGCGGCCCGACGGGCAAGGTTGGTGCGAAAGGGGGGACTCGAACCCCCACGGGTTTCCCCACTGGATCCTAAGTCCAGCGCGTCTGCCAATTCCGCCACTTTCGCGAGTCAACTACATTCTAAGCCAACCTTTGTCTTCCCGTCACTCCTCCCGCAGCGCGGCGATCGGATCGACCCGTGTGGCGCGATGGGCGGGCACGAGGCAGGCGATGATCGCTACCAGCGTGATCACGGCCGCAACGCTCACCATCGTGGCCGGATCAGTCGGCCGGACCTCGAAGAGCAGCGTCTCCATCAACCGCGTCAGCGCGAGTGCACCGGCCAGCCCAGCCGCCAGGCCGATAAACGTGAGCTTCAGGCCATGCGCCATGATGCTGCGCAGCACGGCCTCACGCTTCGCGCCGAGCGCCATCCGGATGCCGATTTCACGGCGCCGCTCCGTCACCAGATACGAGAGCACGCCGTAGGTCCCGATTGCGGCGAGCAGGAGGGCGAGGGCAGCGAAGCCGGCGAACAGGTGCATCAGCATGCGGGGCCGGCCGAGGGAACCGCTGATCACTTCATCCATGAGCTGCAGCCGGATAATCGGCAGCGAGGGATCGGCCTCACGTACGGCGGCGGCAATCGGTGGCTGCAGCGTGGCCATCGGCAGCGCACTCCGCAGCACGATATTCATGTTTCCGTCATGCCCCCAGTCACCGAGGTTAGGACCGGAAATGGTCGGGAAGATTTGCGGCAGCTGCTCGAGCAGGAAGTACAACTCGGTGCCGGTTGCCTGGTCGACGCCACCCTGCTTGACATCCTTCGCCACGCCAACGACCGTGACCCAGGGCGTCCCGTCGCCGAAGCGCGGCCTGACCCGACGACCGATCGGGTCGAGATCCTTCCAGAACCGGCGAGCGAACGTCTCGTTCACGACCGCCACAAGAGCGCCGATGCGATCAGTCTCCTCGAACG